>Ga0308012_10000209_pt1 | contig 37947 bp, 40 predicted proteins | sample Neamet179_FD_203133 | JGI IMG/M metagenome (GOLD analysis project Ga0308012, IMG submission 203133) | Marine microbial communities from water near the shore, Antarctic Ocean - #179 | ecosystem: Environmental > Aquatic > Marine > Unclassified | place: Southern Ocean | collected 2014-07-25 | reverse complement strand
GCTGGTTTTCAAGACGAACCTCTTTTTGAAAACTTAGAAGGCGGATTTTATAACGTTATTGTCAATGACAAAAACGGTTGTTCTCCAGACACTACATTATTGGTTTCTGTACTTCAGTTTCCTCCATTTTTTACACCAAATTCTGATGGTGAAAATGATTATTGGGTAATAAAAGGAGCTAACATAACATTTTATCCGAATAGTAGTATCAACATATTTAATAGATATGGAAAACTAGTCGCTCAATTAGAAGTTGATGACCAAGGATGGGACGGAACCTATGGTGGGAAATTACTTCCTTCTGATGATTATTGGTTTAATGTTACTTTAATCCCTGCTGATATTACAAAACCAACCATCAATAAAAAAGGAAATTTCTCTTTACTGAGAAAATAAATATTGCTTTTTAAAAGTTAAATAAATACGGATACTTTTTTACAAAGTATCCGTATTTTTACAAAATGGAATTTAAGTTAGTATCAGAATTTTCTCCAACAGGAGATCAACCCCAAGCCATAAAAGAACTCTCAAAAGGGATTTTATCTGGCGAAAAGTTTCAAACCTTATTAGGGGTAACAGGTTCTGGTAAAACTTTTACAGTGGCTAATGTTGTAAAGGAAGTAAAAAAACCAACCTTAGTTTTAGCTCATAATAAAACATTGGCGGCTCAATTATATTCTGAGTTTAAACAGTTCTTTCCAGAAAATGCTGTAGAATATTTTGTTTCTTATTACGACTACTATCAACCAGAAGCTTACATTCCTGTTACAGGAACCTACATTGAAAAAGATTTATCTATCAATGAAGATATAGAACGCTTACGTTTAAGCACTACCTCTTCCCTACTTTCAGGTAGACGTGATGTAATTGTTATTGCTTCCGTTTCTTGTTTATACGGAATTGGAAATCCCATAGAGTTTAAGAAAAACGTAATTCCTATTGAAGTGGGTCAGCAAATAGCACGTACAAAATTTTTACATCAATTGGTTCAAAGTTTATATTCTAGAACAGAAGTAGAAATTAAAAGCGGAACATTTAAGGTAAAAGGCGATGTGGTGACTATTTATCCATCTTATGGTGATAATGGGTATCGAGTTCACTTTTTTGGTGATGAAGTTGAAGAAATAGAATCTTTTAATTTGGAAACCAATGCAATCATCGAAAGCTATCAAGAACTCACTATTTACCCTGCAAACTTGTTTGTAACTTCTCCGGATGTTTTACAAAATGCCATTCATCAAATTCAAGAAGATATGATGAAACAAGTTGATTATTTTAAAGAAATCGGTAAACATTTAGAAGCAAAACGCTTAAAAGAACGAACGGAATTCGACCTTGAAATGATTCGTGAATTAGGATATTGTTCAGGAATTGAAAACTACTCACGTTATTTAGATGGTAGAGAACCTGGTACAAGACCTTTCTGTTTGCTAGATTATTTTCCTGATGACTATTTAATGATTATTGATGAAAGCCACGTAACGGTTCCGCAAACGCATGCAATGTATGGTGGTGATCGAAGCAGAAAAGAAAACTTGGTAGAATATGGATTTAGATTACCCGCAGCAATGGACAATCGTCCGTTAAAATTTGATGAATTTGAAGCGATTCAGAATCAGACAATTTTTGTTTCTGCAACTCCGGCAGATTATGAACTTCAAAAAACAGAAGGCGTTTTTGTAGAGCAAGTAATTAGGCCCACAGGTTTGTTGGATCCCGTTATCGAAATTCGCCCAAGTTTAAATCAGATTGATGATTTAATTGAAGAAATTCATATTCGTGTTGAAAAAGACGAACGGACTTTGGTTACAACTTTAACCAAAAGAATGGCAGAAGAACTTACAAAATATTTAGCTAGAGTTGATATCCGTTGTAGATACATTCATTCTGATGTTGATACTTTAGAACGTGTCGAAATCATGCAAGACTTACGTAAAGGTTTGTTTGATGTTTTAATTGGTGTAAACCTTTTAAGAGAAGGTTTAGATTTACCAGAAGTTTCTTTGGTTGCTATTTTAGATGCGGATAAAGAAGGTTTTTTAAGAAGTCATAGATCAATCACACAAACAGTCGGTAGAGCAGCAAGAAACATCAATGGTTTGGCAATTTTATATGCAGATAGAATGACCAATAGCATGCAAAAAACTATTGACGAGACAGACCGAAGAAGAGAAAAACAGATGGCATATAACACAAAGCACAACATCACTCCTACTCAGATTAACAAAAAAATTGATGATACCTTATCTAGAAGTGCCGTTTCTAGTTATCATTATGACAATGCCAAACAAGTTGCTGCTGAACAAGATTTACAATACTTACCAAAAGAAGAAATAGAAAAACGTATCAGAGAAAAACGCAAACACATGGAAGCTGCAGCAAAAAACTTAGACTTTATTGTAGCTGCAAAATTACGTGATGAAATTGCTATTTTGAGAGAAAAACTGTAAATTAGTAAAAAAATGAATAAGATTAAATTAAATTTACTAAGCTGTTTTTTAATTATCTGTTCTTGTTCTTCAATTAATTACCCGTATTTTATTAAAGCTAAAAATATTGATGTATATTTTATTAAAACTAAAAAAATTGATACTCAAATAAAAAATAACGGATACTTTTATTCTGAATTTAAAAAAAATCAATCAAATTATATAAAACCATATATCTTATATAGCAATGGTACCGTGCTAAATTTTGATTATTCTGGGAACTCCAGAACGGAAGAAGAATACAATCAAATTAAAAATTTAGGTTTATATGTTTGCCTTTCAAAACCAAAAAGTGACTATAAAGATCTTTTGAAATTTTTTGAATGCACAATTCAAAATAAACTTTATTTTAAAACAACTGCCTCAGTATATCAAATTTTTAATGACACGATTAAAATTCAAACTTATACCTCAAATAATGGTTTATTAGAAAAAAACGGAATCGTTTTAAACGATAGTGTATTCGTTTTAAAAAAAGAATACAACTATAAAAAAAACACAGTTAAAACTATTAATGAGATCTATAAATTTAGAGCGTTTGATAAAAAACCACCTATAAATACAATTACGAATATTTTTCCTAAAAAATAAAATCTTAAAATTAATCTTCACTTCCCCAAGGTGCACTTGGAGTTTCTATTTCTTTCGTTAAGTCAAATTTCACAGAAAAGAATCTATCCGTTCCAATTCTTCGTAGGTTATATGTAAAGCTTGTTTCATCTATTGTAACCCACCAAACATTATTAGAAGCATACGATATTAAATTTGAGGTATGTTGATCCGCTGGAAAAAACTGAATATTAGCTAATCCCGTATTAGGATTTGAACCTCCATATTGCGTTACTTTATCTTCTGAACCATCTTTATGTCTATGGTCGTGTTTTAATTCAATCAACTTTTTATCACTAATATTAAAAACCCAAGTACGAGATTTATCATCTCCAACAAAAAAAGGAATCCTAATCGTATTTTCTTCACAAGAGCGAACATGCATTACTAATTTCTCCCCAGTAAAACCATCTCCAGCTTTTCCTCCTGCAACTATTTTGCCTTCATAAGCTTTTCCGCAATGTTGTTTTAAAGTGTTCCAAAACACTTCAGAATTAGGAATTTCTTGTGCAGTTATTTGTAATGAAAATAAAAATAATATTAAAAGTTTTTTCATAATTTATAAATTAGATAGCGTGCAACAATATAAATTAAAATTTTAAGATAACGTTTGGTATGCAGCTAATTAAAACAAAAAAACGCCTCACTTAAACTGAATAGAGTTCAGCTCAAGTGAGGCGTTTATAATATATTTTAACTTAAAACTAAGATGCTTCTAAAACTTCTTGTACTTTATCAGCAGCTTCTTGAAATTCTGTAGCAGAAATAATTTCCATTCCAGAATTGTCAATTAATTCTTTAGCTTCCTTAGCGTTTGTTCCTTGTAATCTACAAATAATAGGCACATTAATTTTGTCTCCCATACTTTTGTAAGCATCTACAACACCTTGTGCAACTCTGTCACAACGTACAATACCTCCAAAAATATTTACTAAAATTGCTTTTACATTTGGATCTTTTAAGATAATACCAAAAGCAATTTCAACTCTTTGTGCATCTGCAGTACCACCAACATCTAAAAAGTTAGCAGGCTCTCCTCCAGATTCTTTAATTAAATCCATAGTTCCCATTGCTAAACCAGCTCCGTTAACCATACAACCAACGTTTCCGTCTAAATCCACATAGTTTAAACCAGCAGCTTTCGCTTCTACTTCAATAGGATTTTCTTCTCTTATATCACGCATTGCTGCATAATCTCTGTGTCTGTATAAAGCATTTTCATCTAAAGAAACTTTAGCATCAACTGCCATAATTTTAGAATCAGATGTTTTTAAAACAGGATTAATCTCAAACATTGAAGAATCTGAACCAATGTATGCTTTGTATAAATTAGTAACAAACTTTGTCATTTCTTTAAAAGCAACACCAGATAAACCTAAGTTAAAAGCAACTTTACGTGCTTGAAAAGGCATAATCCCTAATAAAGGATCGATCTCTTCTGTAAAGATTAAATGCGGAGTTTCTTCTGCAACTGTTTCAATATCCATTCCACCTTCGGTAGAATACATAATCATATTTCTACCAGTAGATCTGTTTAATAAGACAGACATATAGTATTCTTCTGGCTCAGAATCTCCAGGGTAGTATACATCCTCACAAATTAAAACTTGATTTACTTTTTTTCCTTCAGCAGATGTTTGAGGTGTAATTAGCATCATTCCAATAATATCATTGGCAATGCTTTCTACTTCAGCTAAATTTTTAGCCAGCTTAACTCCTCCACCTTTTCCACGCCCACCTGCATGAACCTGTGCTTTAACAACATGCCAACCTGTACCAGTCTCTGCTGTTAATTGTTTGGCCGCATCCACAGCTTCTTTATGATTGCTTGCAACAATTCCACGTTGAATTCTAACGCCAAAACTGCTTAAAATTTCTTTTCCTTGATATTCGTGTAAGTTCATTTATAAGAATATTATTTAATGGTAGCAAAAGTACAAATTCATTAAAGAACGTTTATACATTTTTTAATAAATTATTCTGAATAAAAAAACGTGCAATCCACTACAATAATATACCAATTCAGGATCTATAAATTGTTAGACCTCTACTATTCGATATACTATCAGAAAAGCTCATTTTAATGTTCTAATTTAACGATCGTTTTATGTAATCCCGTAAATTTTATGATGTGTTTCAATAATGAATACTTTGTTCTGCTTTTTCATAGAAAATGATAAATGCATTTATTTGAACAGTTACAAAGTCATACATTTTCTGTAAGGTTTGTAGACTAAAGCAAAAAGTATTTTTTAAGAATCCCCCGAAATAAAAAAATGGATATACTACATGAAAGTATATCTGTTTTTTTTATACTTTAGTTGCCTAGAAAAAATTCTTATGATTATCACAAAAAATATCCATAAATACTACGGAGATGTTCAAGTTTTAAAAGGCCTTGACTTACACATTAAAAAAGGAGAAATTGTTGCTATTGTAGGCCCTTCTGGAGCAGGAAAAACAACTTTGCTGCAAATCTTAGGTACTTTAGACAAGCCTTTAAAAGAAGAAAATTTTGAATTATCTATAAATAATATTTCTCTTAAAAACCTTTCTGATAAAGAATTGTCAGAATTTAGAAATAATCATATTGGTTTTATCTTTCAATTTCATCAATTATTACCAGAATTTACTGCTTTAGAAAATGTATGTATTCCTGCTTATATTGGTAAAAAGGATAAAAAAGAAACAGAAATAAGAGCAAAAGAATTATTAGCTTTTCTAGGGTTATCCCATAGAATACATCACAAACCAAATGAACTTTCAGGAGGTGAACAACAAAGAGTTGCAGTTGCGAGGGCGCTTATCAATAATCCTTCTGTAATTTTAGCTGATGAACCTAGCGGGAACTTAGATAGTGAATCTGCCAAAAACTTACATGAACTGTTTTTTAAATTACGTGATGAATTTGGGCAAACTTTTATATTAGTGACTCATAATGAAGAACTTGCAGAAATGACAGATAGAAAACTAACAATGATTGATGGTAAAATCATTTAATTTTTGATGACACAAAAAGAGCTCAAAGAATTTTTAGATGAAAAGGTACTTCAATATAATAAACCTTTCTTTATTGATTCTGACCCAATACAAATACCACATCGCTACTCACTAAAAGAAGATCTAGAAATATCAGGATTTTTAACAGCTACTATTGCTTGGGGGAATAGGAAAATGATTATTAAAAACGCAAACCAAATGATGGAGCTTATGGGCAATTCTCCTTATGATTTTGTGATGAATCATAAAGAACATCACTTAGATAATTTTGATGGATTTGTACACAGAACCTTTAATAGTATCGATATATCCTATTTTATAAAAGCACTTAACCATATCTACACAAATCATAATGGTTTAGAAAATATTTTTAAATTAAATGCAACCAAAGACTCTCTTCAACCAGCAATACACGAATTAAAAAAAATATTTTTTGAGCTACCACACCCACTAAGAACGACCAAGCATATGTCTGACCCAATGAAAGGTTCAGCTTCTAAAAGATTAAATATGTGGTTGAGGTGGTTAATTAGAAATGATAAAACAGGTGTAGATTTTGGTATTTGGGACAGCATATCGCCAAGTTTATTGAGCTGCCCGTTAGATGTGCATTCTGGTAACGTTGCTCGAAAGCTAGGCTTGTTAACCAGAAAACAAAACGATGCAAAAGCATTAGCTGAATTGGATGCCTCCCTAAGAAAAATGGATAACAACGACCCTGTAAAATACGATTTTGCTTTATTTGGATTAGGCGTTTTTGAAAAGTTTTAATAAGAAATCAACAACTGTTTATATATTGCTTTAATTGTAATAAATTGGTCTTTCTAAATTTTTTACAAAATGAAAAAATATCTGTTTTTTATTATTGTTTTCCTTAGCTTTTCTTCAATTGCTCAAGATGAAAGAATTCCGTTAGACACAACGATTGTTACTTTAAATTCCGTTACCATTAAAGGTGAAAAAATTCCATATAAAGCAACAACAGGTATGCAACCTGTTTGGAACAGCAATGGTAAAATTGTGGCCTCACTATATTACACGTATTATACAAGAACTGATATTAAAGACACTTCCAAAAGACCACTTATTATGTCTTTTAATGGAGGCCCTGGATCTGCATCTGTTTGGATGCATATTGCATATACAGGTCCCCAAATTTTAAAAATTGATGACGAAGGAAACCCTATACAACCATACGGAATAAAGGACAATCCTTATTCTGTTTTAGATGTAGCAGATATTGTTTATATAAACCCCGTTAATACAGGTTATTCACGTCCAGTGTTAGAAAAAGGAGAGAAAATAGATGAAAAATACTTCTTTGGCGTAAATGCTGATGCAAAATATTTAGCAGATTGGCTAACAACGTTTATGACTAGAAATAATCGTTGGTTATCTCCAAAATATATTATTGGTGAAAGCTATGGAGGAACTCGAGTTATGCAGTTAGCAAGCGAACTACAGAGTAGACAATGGATGTATTTAAACGGAGTAATCATGGTCTCACCAGCAGATTATAAAATTATGAGATCGGGTGAATCAGAAGACATAGCTATGAATTTACCTTATTTTACAGCAACTGCTTGGTATCATAAAATGTTACCTACAGATTTGCAACAAAAAGATTTAGAAGAAATTTTACCAGAAGCAGAACTTTTCTCATACAACGAACTACTTCCTGCAATCTCAAAAGGAGGAAATATATCTTCTGAAGAAAGAAATCGTGTCGCTGAGAAAATGGCTCGATTTACAGGAATAAAAAAACGTGTTTTACTACAACAAAACTTAGAAATGAAGCCTAGCTTCTTCTGGAAAGAGCTTTTACGTGATAAAAACGGAAAAACTATTGGACGATTAGACAGTAGATATCTAGGAATTGATAGACAGGAAATTGGTACGAGTCCAGATTATAGCCCAGAATTAACCTCTTGGTTGCACTCTTTTACACCCGCAATGAATCATTACACACAAAATGTTTTAAAATTTAAAACTGATGTGAAATACAATATGTTTGGACCTGTACATCCTTGGGATTTTGAAAATGAAGATGCTCGTGAAAGCTTACGAAAAGCGATGGCTCAAAATCCATACTTACAGGTTTTAGTGCAATCTGGATATTATGATGGTGCAACTACATATTCTGTTGCAAAATACACAATGGGAAAAATTGATCCTAGTGGAAAAATGAAAAATAGAATGAGTTTTAAAGGTTACAGAAGCGGACATATGATGTATTTACGTAAAGAAGATTTAGAAAAATCAAACGAAGATTTACGTATTTTTATTAAAAAAAGCTCAAGAAATATTGGACCCGCTAAATATTAATTTAATCTTTAATGCAATTTAAAAATCCGGAAATTTTATACTTTTTAGCACTACTAATCATCCCTGTTTTAGTGCATCTTTTTCAATTGCAAAAGTTTGTAAAAACACCTTTTACAAACGTTGCTTTTTTACAAAAACTAGCACAAGAAACACGTAAGAGTTCTCGGATAAAAAAATGGTTAATTTTAAGCTTAAGAAGCCTGTTATTTTTAGCGATACTATTTGCATTTTCACAACCTTATTTTAGCAACAAAAACACTCATAAAAAACAACATAATTTCATCTACCTAGACAATTCTTTAAGCACAAACGCAAAAGGAGAAAAAGGAAATTTACTACAAATAGCTACTCAAGAAATCATAGAAAACGCTTCAAAAAAAGACAGCTATTCTTTACAAACTAATGACCATTTTCACAAAGAAATTACATACTCAAAATTAAAAAAGGAACTCCTAAAGGTTAAAAATACATCAAACAAACTAGAGTTGAGTAGTGTTTTCTTGAAAATAAATAGGAATAACATAGACAAAACCAACACTTTATATAACAACATATTAATATCTGATTTTCAGAAGACTTACAAATATAAGTTTACAAATGTAACACCCTCTTTTTCGGCTATAAAACTAGAAAGTAGTCAAAAAAACAACATCTCTATAGACAGTGTCTTTATCAGCAATACCAACAAAAATAATTGCACTGTAAATGTGGTTATCAAAAATCAAGGAGAAGAAAAAAACAATATTCCTATTGCACTTTTTAACGATCAAAAACTTACCAGCAAACAGTCCTACTCTATCAAGGAAAACGACACAAAAACTATTTCTTTCACAATTCAGAATCAAGCTAATTTTTTAGGAAAAATAGCAACTACTTTTAGCGATGTTTTTACTTTTGATAATACCTTTTATTTCAGTTTAAATTCCACAAAAAAAACAGACATCTTAACCATAGGAAATGAAGCAGATTTCTTATCAAAAATCTACACAAAAGACAAGTTTAATTTCACCCAATCTTCAACACAAAACATCAACTATAACACCATCCAAAATCAGCAATTAATTATCTTAAATGAGTTAGAAGAAATTTCAGAAATCTTATCAAAAAGCATCATCGATTATTCTAACAAAGGAGGGGATTTGGTTATCATCCCAAACAGCAAATTAGACATTAACTCTTATACTCTTTTTTTAGAAAAAATTGCGAACTCAAAAATTGAATCTAAAGTTTCTGACACATTAAAAATTACAGATATTAATTACAATCACCCTTTATTTAAAAACGTATTTTCTAAAAAGGTGCGTAATTTTCAATACCCAACTACACAAAGCCACTACCCTATTTCATCAAAAAATAGTAGTAAAATTGTTTCTTTCGAGAATAATCAGTCATTTATAAGTCAAATTAAAGACGCTAATAGCAAAATATATTGGGTTTCAAGCTCACTTAACAAAAAGAATAGTAACTTCCTTAATTCACCCTTAATCGTGCCTGTTTTTTACGATTTTGGGAAATTAAGCTTTCAACATTCAAAATTATATTATTATTTAGATGATGAGAACAACATCGATATAGAAACTAAATTAGAAAAAGAGGCTATTTTAAATCTCTCAAATTCAAAATCATCCTTCATTCCAACACAACAAACATTTCAAAATAAAGTAACGATTACAACTAAAGAGCAACCTAATAACGCAGGCTTCTATCATGTTCTAAGAAAAAAAGACACCTTACAAGTTTTAGCATACAACACACCCAAAGAAGAAAGTGTACTCAATTTCATGGATTTAAATTCATTAAAGGAAAAGAACAAAAACATTACCGTTTCTTCTTCTATTACTGATGTTTTTAACGATTTAAATGAAAAAAATGAAGTTCATTGGCTTTGGAAATGGTTTTTAGCCTTGGCAATTGTATCTTTGCTCTTAGAAATTTTTATTTTAAAATTCTATAAACCATGAGTACACTTATTAAAAACGCAACTATCATAGATGCTACAAGTCCTTATCACAACCAAAAAAAGGATATTTTAATTAGTGATGGAAAGCTTGAAAAAATAGCCAATTCTATTCCAAAAAAAGACAATTACACTGTTTTAGAGCTAGAAAACCTACATGTTTCTTGTGGCTGGTTTGACACGAGTGTCTCTCTTGGAGAACCTGGTTTCGAAGAAAGAGAAACAATTAAAAACGGTTTACAAGTTGCCGCAAAAAGCGGATTTACATCCATCGCTATAAATGCAAACACATTTCCTGTTATTGATTCGAAGTCTAATGTTGAGTATTTAATTAACAAAGCTCTTAAGACTGCTACAAATCTACATCCAATTGCAGCTTTAACAAAAGGAAGCAATGGTTTGGAAATGGCTGAATTATATGACATGCAACAATCTGGAGCGATTGCCTTTGGAGATTACAACAAACCAATTGAGAATGATAATCTCATGAAAATTGCACTTTTATATGCGCAAAATTTTGATGGTTTAGTTTTGAGTTTTCCGAAAAACAACGCGATTGCCGGAGAAGGAATTGCTAATGAAGGCGTTAACAGCACAAGATTAGGACTAAAAGGAATTCCTGCTTTAGCAGAACATATTCAAATTGCGAGAGACTTATTTCTACTAGAATACACAGGAGGTAAATTACATATCCCTACTATTTCTACAGTAAAATCGGTCACCTTAATTAAGGAAGCAAAAAAGAAAGGATTAAAAGTAACCTGTAGCGTTGCCGCTCATCATTTAGTTTTAACAGATGATGAATTGTACGGTTTTGACAGCAACTTTAAAACAAACCCACCTTTAAGAACGAAAGAAGACATAAAGGCACTGCAGAAAGGAATTAAATCTGGCGATATCGATGTAATCACTTCAGATCACAATCCTATAGATATTGAGCATAAAAAAGTAGAATTTAGTGAAGCTAAAGACGGTTTAATTGGACTAGAATCTGCATTCGGAGCAGTAAATTCCGTTTTAGACTTAGAAGATTTCATCAGTTGCTTTACAACAAAACCAAAAGAAATATTTGGTATTGAAAACCACTCTATTCAAGAAGGAAACATCGCAGAAATTTCACTTTTTAACCCTGAATTAGTAACTATTTTTACAGGAAAAAATATTTTATCAACTTCTAAGAATAGTGCTTTTATCAATAAAAAACTAAAAGGAAAAGTATACGGGATCTTTGCAAACAGTCAACTGATTATAAATTAAATAGACATGGGAAACCAAACTATAAACGAAGGAAAAATAGCCGCAATTATTAGCTACATTACTATTTTCGGAACAATTATTGCCTTTTTCATGAATAACAGTGCAAAGAATTCTTTTACTAGTTTTCATATCAGACAGATGATTGGACTAAGTATGGCTTATTCTCTAAATAGTTGGATAGTTTTTCCTTTTTTAGATAAAACTGCAGCAGCAATTATTACTATTATTCTATTTGTTTTATGGTTTATTGGATTCATTGGAGCCATTAAAGGTGAAAAAAACTAGTACCGGTTATTGGTGAGCAATTCCAAACCTGGTTTAAAAACATCTAAATTTTTTACAAAAAATTATTTATTATTTATGAGCTTACACTACATAGTAAGAGAACCAAAAAAAGAAATTCAGCATCCATCTTTATTAATTTTACTGCATGGTTACGGAAGTAATGAGCAAGATTTATTTTCTTTTGCTGAAGAATTACCTGATGATTTATTAATCGTGAGCGCACAAGCACCTTATGAAATGGGTCATGGAAGCTATGCTTGGTATGCTATCAATTTTGATGACACAAATGGTAAATTTTCTGATTTAAAACAAGCCAAAACTTCTATAGATAAGATTGCCGTTTTTATTGACGAAATCAAAGAAAAATACCAGACAAATACTGATAAAACTTTTCTACTAGGCTTTAGTCAAGGTGCAATTTTAAGCTATTCTTTAAGTTTTTTCTATCCTAACAAAGTACAGAACATCATTGCTTTAAGCGGTTATATAAATACTGAATTAACCCCTGCTTCTATTTCTAAAGAAATTAAAACCAATTATTATTGTTCTCATGGTTCTGTAGACCAGGTTTTACCTATTGATTGGGCAAGAAAAAGCAAACCTTTTTTAGATAATTTAGGATTTCAAAATGTATATTCTGAATACCCTGTTGGCCATGGAGTTGCTCCACAAAACTTTTACAGTTTTAAATCTTGGATTGAAGAGCGCTTGTAAAAAAGAGGCTTCCTAATTGATTTTTTTAATCAAAAAAGATAAGCTGTGAATGTTTTAGTGACTTTCAACAGTCATTTAAACACTGATTTTTAAGCCATCAAATGCTAAAAAAACATTTTCCGGTAAATTCTTAGACACCTCAGAGTGAAAACCAAGTTTATGACTAATGTGGGTGAAATAGGTTCTTTTTGGCTGAATTTCCGCTACAAAATCTAAAGCTTCCTGTAAATTAAGATGCGTTGGATGCTCTTGAATTCTTAAGGCATTTACAACTAAAACATCTAAATTTTTTAGTTTCTCTTTTTCTGATTCTGTTATTGACTTTACATCTGTTAAATAAGCGAAATCGAAAATTCTATAAGCAGTAACAGGTAAATCACCATGCATTACTTCTATTGGAGTTACAGTTACATCATCAATAAAAAAGGATGAATTAGCAACCAAATTAGGTTTTACACTTGGAGCTCCTGGGTATCTATTCTCTTTACTAAAAATATACTGAAAACGTTGTTCTAAACTTCCTAATGTTCTTTTATTTAAATAAATAGGCATCTCTCCTATTTTATAGCAAAAAGGACGCAAATCATCTAAACCCGCTGTATGATCTGAGTGTTCATGAGTAAATAAAACACCATTCACCAACTGTACTTTTTCTCGCAACATTTGCTGCCTAAAGTCTGGTCCGCAATCAATTACATAAGAAACCTCATCCCAAGAAATTAAAATTGAAGAACGCAAACGTGTATCTTTTGGATCTTCTGATAAACAAACAGGGTCATTACTTGCAATCATTGGAATTCCTTGTGAGGTTCCAGTTCCTAGAAAAGTAATCTTTAACAGTTTTTTATCATTTTTCATTAAAACAAAAGTAAGATAAAAATTGACTGATAGTACTCTTATTTATTACATTTGTTAAGATTAAAAACATCCACACATGCCAATATCTTTAAGAGGAGATCAAGAGATCACCAGTGCACAAACCACTAAAAGCAAAGCTTTAAGAATAAACTTAAACACAGATATTTACGGAACTTTTGCAGAAATTGGAGCAGGACAAGAAACTGCTCGTAATTTCTTTAGGTCTGGCGCTGCTTCTGGAACTATTGCAAAAGCAATGAGTGCATATGATAAAGATTTTTCTGATGCAATTTATGGTATGGAAGAAGACAAACGCTATGTAACACAACCTCGTCTACAAAGAATGTTAGGTCATGAAATTGATTTAATGGAAGACCGTTTAAGTAGACAAAAACATCCTGATAAATTATTTTTTAGTTATGCAAATACGGTAACTACCATCGATTTTGCTAAAAAATTTAAAGGTCATGGTTGGGTTGGTATTCGTTTTCAATTAGACCCTTTAGAGGAATATAATGAAATTATTTTACACTTACGTTTTAAAGAAACGGACGCACGATTGCAACAAGAAACATTAGGTGTTTTGGGTGTGAACTTAATTTATGGTGCTTTTTATTTAAATGATAACCCTAAAGATTTAGTAAAATCTTTTTATGATAATTTAAGTAGCGATCAGTTAGAAATTGATATGATTAATTTCTCTGGACCTCGTTTTATGTATGTAGACAACCGCTTAATGAGCTTGCAATTGCTTAAATACGGTATGACTAATGCAGTAATGTTTGGGCCAGATGGAAACAATTTATTACCTGCTCAAGTTTTATACAAAAAAAACATTTTAGCTTTACGTGGAAGTTTTAGACCTGTTACAAAAGTTAACATGGATATGTATGAAAAGTCTAAAAAACTATTTTTAGCCGAAAATAAAGTCGAAGAAAGCAGAACTCAAGTTATTTTTGAAATCACATTAAGTAACCTTGCTTCTGAAGGTGAAATTAACGAACGTGATTTTTTAGATAGAGCCGAATTATTGTGTTCTTTGGGGCAAAATGTGATGATCACAAGCTTTCAACAATACTTTAAATTAGTAGAGTATTTTAGTGAGTTCACAAAAGAAAGAATGGGCTTAACGATGGGTTCTCAAAATCTTATTCAAATTTTTGATGAAAAATATTACAGAAATCTAAGTGGTGGAATCTTAGAAGCTTTTGGAAAACTATTCTATAGAGATTTAAAAGTATATATGTACCCCTATCAAGATAATGCTTCCGGAAAATACATAAACAGCGAGAGCTTAAAAGTTCATCCAAGAATGAAAGAACTCTATAAGTTCTTTAAAAATAACGGAAAACTTGTAGATATTGACAATTTTGATAAAAGCATTTTAGATATTTTTTCTCGTACTGTTTTAAAAATGATTTTAAACGGAGAAGATGGCTGGGAAGAAATGTTGCCAGAGGGGATTGCAGATATTATAAAGCAAAAAAAGCTTTTTGGATACTCAAAATCTAGACTAAAAAAATAGCAATTAAACCTTTTTATTTTTTTAAAGTCTTAAAGCTATAAATAATCTAGTTGACAGATGAAACCCTTTTAATAGAACAATTAAAAAATGTTCAAACTAAAGAAAAAGCGTTTAGAGAGTTAATTTCTCTCTATAAAGAACGCTTATATTGGCATATTCGTAAAATTGTGATTTCCCATGACGATACAGATGATGTCCTACAAAACACTTTTATTAAAGTTTTCAGAAACATCGATAAGTTTAACCAAGAAAGTAAATTATTTTCTTGGATGTACAGAATTGCAACAAACGAATCTATTACTTTCATTAATAAAAGAGCGAAACAACGTAATCTAGATATTTCTGATTACCAACACGAATTAACTTCTACTTTAGCAAGTGATGATTTCTTTACAGGTGATGAAATTCAAATTATTTTACAAAAAGCAATCGCAACTTTACCTCAAAAACAACAGTTAGTTTTTAATATGAAATATTTTAGTGAATTAAAATATAATGAAATGTCAGAAATTTTAGAAACCTCCATCGGAGCCTTAAAAGCATCTTACTTTCATGCAGTGAAAAAAATTGAAAAATATATAAAACTAGAAACAAATTAAACCTTTTCACAAATTAAAGGTCTAAGTAACAATGGATAAAGAGATTAAAAATAGCGTTGATTATATTAGTAAAAAAGCCGGAAATAAAACTGGTTTTTCTACTCCTTCAAATTATTTTAATAATTTAGAAGAAGCTATTACTGTAAAATTATCAGAAGAAAAATTTACGAAAGAAAACAGTTTTGAAGTTCCTGACACTTATTTCAATAATTTAGAAGACCGCATTTTAACCAAAGTCTCATCCGCAGAAAAAGAAACAACAATTATTTCTTTTAAAGACCGAGTTTTAAAAATGATTCCTATTGCTTCAGCAGCTTCAATTATTTTATTTATTGGCTTGAACTCTTTTCTATTTAATACCACCGAAGAACTTACTTTAGATGCTGTTTCTGCTGATGATATTAAGCTCTGGCTTGACACTAGCGCCTTAACAACCAATGAAATTACATTAGCTTTAGAAGATGATATTTTAGACGAAAATGATTTTTCTTTTTCAACGATTGAAAATGAAACTATTGAGGATTACATCAATAATTCTATTGATTACACAGATTTATTAAATTAAATCTATAACAGATTAAAAACCTAGATTATGAAAAAAATAATCACTTTTGTATGTATTAGCCTTTTTTGTATTTTATCTCTTTCCGCTCAAGAAAGAAGAGTAGGTAGAGAAAAAATTAAGACACTTAAAATTGCCTATATAACAGAGCAATTAAACTTAACGACTGATGAAGGGCAAAAATTCTGGACTTTATACAATATTTTTGATAAAGAGCAACGCACTTTAAGAGGCAAGCACAGATTAGAAATAAAAAAAGCTATCAAAACAAAAGGTACAATTGATTCTATAAGTGAAAAGGATGCAGAAAATTTAATTGCTATAAAACTAGCTACTGACAAACAATTGTATGAGTCTCTAAAAAATTTTACAAGCAAAATTAAAAAGGTTATTTCCTACAAAAAAATATTAAAATTACAAATAGCCGAAAGAGAGTTTGGCTGGAAATTAATGAGAAAATACAGGCATAAAAAAAGAAGTACAATAAAAAAGGAAGCTAATTAGCTTCCTTTTTTTTATCTTATTAAACTCAAACAAACATATAATTCTGGTTTGTTTGCTGTAAACTGTTTTATCCAAATTGTTAATTCCTCTACTTCATAAGGTAATAACCTTTTTAAAGCTTTCTCTAACTCTATGCAAAATAAATCTGAATTAAAACTCACTTTTTTCAGTACCGTCTTTGTGTACTCAAACATTGCTCTAGCCATTTAAAAAAAATTAGATTTCTATTAATAGAACGTAAACTAACTGAATTTAGTATACCATTCAAATTTAATAAAAAAACCAACATCATTTACTGATGTTGGTCTTAAAATTTTGTTTAAAAACTGTTAAGATTATAAACCGTTAATCTTTTCAACTAAACCTTTTGCTTTTGTTTCTAAATCAGCATTGATCGCTCTAAAGTGAGCTTTTTTATTTTCTACTTTTTTTGCATTAACATCTGCAATTAAAGCATCAAAAGTTCCAATAGCTTCATTAATAATTTCATCACCTTTTGTATGCTCGTTTTTTAAAGCTGCAACATCTATTGCATATTCTATAACATCACCTAAAACGTAATTAATATCTTTTTTTAAGTTTTTTATACTTGACATAATTTATTTATTTTAAAGGTGCAAAGTTACTATAAAATCATTACAAATCCACATTATTCAATGCTTTTTGGTATTTATCAAAAAACAAGCCAACATGGTAGCCATCCATTAACGCATGATTTACACTAATTGCTAATGGCATCAGTAATTTACCCTCGTTTTCTTTATACTTTCCAAAGGCTAATTTCGGCACACTTTCTACTCTAAAACCTGATAAAGGCTCTTTATGGCCAGAAAAATTAACCCAAGGCAACGCAGAACAATACACACAGTCTTCAGAATCTACTGGAGAAAACAAATCGTTAGAGTTAAAAACTCTTTCCTTTTCTTTTTCAAAATTCTCATTAAATCTCTCGAATTTTTCATCAAATAAAATATATGAAAACCCAAAAGTGTTATCTGGTCTTAAAATTGTTGTCGATACATTAATAATAGGATGTATCGCTACCTTTTCTTCTTCTATTCTATATTTAAAATTTTCTACAGCATTAATTGCTTTCATACAAGCGTGCAAATACAAAACAAAAAAAGATTTTTTCGTCTCTTTTGAATATCTATATGCTTTTGTTACATCTACCTCAACGGTTATGCTAAAATAAGGGTCTGAAAATTGTTTAAAATGCTCGAAATGTTTTCTCCTATTCCAGGTTAAAGTATCTAAATAATTCATCCTAACAAATTTAAAACAGCTGTTATATTATGTATAGTCTTATAACTCGTTTTAGATTTTTCTTCCAGAGAGACTTCTTCATGAACCCAAGTTGTATGAAACGGAACGTGAATTGCAGACGCACCTATTTCTATCAATGGTAAAACATCTGACTTTAAAGAGTTTCCAATCATTAAAAGCTCTGATGGATGAATATCTAAATGTTGAATCAATTTTTGATAATCTGTCTCTTTTTTATCACTCATCACTTCTATGTGATGAAAATATTTTAATAAGTTTGATTTTTCTAACTTCCGTTCTTGATCTAATAAGTCTCCTTTTGTAGCAACAATTAATTTATATTTTCCTTGAAGTGATTGTAACACCTCTTCTACTCCTTCTAATAATTCTATTGGTTTTTCTAACATTTCTTTACCAATCGTTAAAATAGCTTCAATTGTTTTCTGATTCACCTGATAATTAGACAATTCTAAAGCGCATTCTACCATCGACAAAACAAAACCTTTAACACCATAACCATAATGCGTTAGGTTCTTTATTTCGGTCTTAAAAAGCTCTTGATCAATTTTGTTTTCGGTTTCATACTTTGCCAATAATTTTGCAAATTGGTGTTCCGCATCTCTAAAATAAGTTTCATTTACCCATAAAGTATCATCAGCGTCAAAAGCGATTACTTTAATGTTTTTACTTATTTCATCCATTTTTTATGATTTTAAAAATTGAATTGCTTTTTCTAAATCTTCTGGAGTATCAATACCAACAGCTTCAACATCTGTTTCTACCATTTTAATTTTTTTACCAATTTCTTGATATCGAATCGCTTCAATTTTTTCTGAAGCCTCTAAAGGTGTCATTGGCGTATTGTAAAAATCGATTAATGCTTGCTTTCTAAAAGCATATACTCCTTTATGTTTATAGTATTTTACAGGGATATCTTTATCTCGATGAAAAGGAATTACACTTCTCGAAAAATAAATTGCTAAATTATTTACATCCGTAATTACCTTTACATTATTAGGGTTTTCGATATCTTCTTTATTCGTGATTTCAACTTTTAAAGATGCTAAATCAATTTCTTTTTTGGTGTCTTGTTTAAAAACATCAATCAATTTTGACAAAGAAACCCCGTCAATAAAAGGTTCATCTCCTTGCACATTAATTACAATATCCGCTTCAATATTTTCTACAGCTTCCGCAATTCTATCAGAACCACATTCATGTGCTGTTTTACTCATAATTGCTTTTCCGCCTGCATTTTCTATGGTTTCAAAGATGATATCAGAATCTGTTACAATAAAAACATCGTCAAATAAATCGGTACTTAATGCTGCTTCATAAGTTCTTAGGATAACAGGCTTTCCACCTAAATCTTTCATTAACTTTCCAGGGAAACGAGATGCACTATAACGTGCAGGAATCATTGCAATAATTTTCATAAATCTATTTGATATAAACTTCTAAAAGTTCTGATTTTTCTTCGGATGAAACTACAATATTTTTAATACAATTAGGTATTAAAATAGTTTCTCCCATTTGTAATTTTTCTATCTGATTTTGATACTTAAATTCGACATTACCCGCTACACACATATAAATCACAAAGCTATCTTTCTCTTCGTGGTTGATAAAAACTTCTCCGCTTACTGGCAAAACATTGGTCGTGAAATAAGGACAAGAAACAATTTCTGAAGCTTTATTTTGTTCTTTAGAATATACTGTTTTATAAGAATCTTGAGCAGAATAATCAATAGCATCTATTGCTTCTTCTGTATGTAAGTCTCTAAAAGTTCCATCGGGGTTTGGTCTATCCCAGTCATAAATCCTATAAGTGATGTCTGATGTTTGTTGTATTTCTGCCAACAAAACCCCTGCTCCGATAGCATGTACTCTTCCTGTTGGAATAAAATAAACATCTCCATTTTCAACTTCATCAACATTTAAAATATCAAGTAACTTTTTATTTTCTAAATGCTCAATATATTCTTCTGAAGTTACCTCTTTCTGAAACCCAACAATTAAGTTCGCTTTTTCATCTGCCTGCATTACATACCACATTTCTGTTTTCCCAAAAGAATTATGACGCTTTTTTGCCAAATCATCATGAGGATGTAATTGAATACTTAATGCTTCTTTTGCATCTATAAACTTAATTAAAATCGGAAATTTCTCTCCAAAATGAGTGTAAATTTTCTCTCCGACTAGATCTGCTTTAAATTCAGTAATTAATTGTTTTAAATTTTGTCCTTTCAGTGCTCCATTCATAACAATTGAGGTATCTCCCTCAACATCAGAAATTTCCCAGCTTTCACCAATATCTTTTCTTGCTGATTGCTTATTTAATAAAGTTCCTAATTTTTCTCCTCCCCAAATTTTATCTTTTAAAATTGGTTCAAATTTAATCAGTTGATTCATTTTTATACTTTTTTTACACTTACAAATTTAACGTTTCTGATTAAAAGTAATTCCAATTAAAAAAACAATTAACCCAATACAATCGCAATCACTAGAAAAAGGAAAACACTTATTTTATAAATACATAGTTACGACCCAGAATAACTCACAAAATTTCTAGGAGTTTCATACAACGTAATCTTTAAATCTAAATGAGTTGGAAGGTGTTTTCTTAATTTATTATAAATAACTACTGATATATTTTCTGCTGTAGGATTCAATTCTTTAAATTCTTCAACTTCAATATTTAAATTTTTATGATCAAAAGATTCTTCAATTTCAGATTGAATTAAGTCCTTTAAAATACCTAAATCAAAAACATAACCCGTTTCTTTATTGATTTCTCCTGTTAAAGAAACAATCAATTCGTAATTATGCCCATGAAAATTAGGATTGCTACATTTATTAAAGACCTCAAAGTTTTTAGCATCAGACCAATCTTTTCTATACAACCTGTGCGCTGCATTAAAATGTGCTTTTCTATTAACGGTAACTTTAGGCATATTTTTTATTTAAAATTAAAAACCAGTATTTTAAAGATTCGCACTCGAAATTTTTGAGTACGATTCTTTGAAAATTATTTTAAACCATTCTGTATAAATCGAAGGGTTTTTCTCTATATCAGATTTCACATCCTCTAACAACATCCACTTATAATCTTCAACTTCTTCTTTATTAATGTTTGGCACATCATCAAAATAACCAACCGACACATGATCTAATTCATGTTCTGTTAAACCATTATCGAAAGGTGCTTTATAAATAAATGAAAAAACTTCTTTTAACTCAGCAGTAAAACCCATTTCTTCTTGCAATCTTCTTTTGCCAGCTCCTAAATTAGTTTCACCACTTCTTTGATGTGAACAACAAGTATTTGTCCATAATAAAGGCGAATGATATTTATGCGCTGCTCTTTGCTGTAACATTAACTCACCCTTTTTATTAAAGATAAACACTGAAAAAGCTCTATGCAAAACCCCTTTTTCATGTGCTTCCATTTTAGGCATTACCCCAATTTGATTGTCGTTTTTATCAACTAAAATCACTTGTTCTTCCATATATTACAAATATACTGCAATCAAATAGTATTAAAACTTAAAAATGTAATAAAACCATCAGATGTATCTATTGTTTTATTTTGATGATTTATATTTGATGTTCCTAAAAACCAAGCCTTAAAAGTGAAAATTTTCTTTAAAATAGTGTATTTCTCAATTATTATTTCCTTTTTTCAATGTAATTCAGAAAAAAAGGAAAAAGAAAATTCAGTTAAAATCGAAAAAATAAAAGACCTTAAAAAGCAGCAAGAAAAGGTAATTATAAAACCTTGGGACAGTTTAAGTAGTTTAAATACAGAAGCTTTTTTATTAGCCTATGGAAAGCAAAATCCAGAGACTAAAGTTGTCATAAAAACAAAATTCGGAAACATAAAATTGCTTTTATATAATGATGTTCCTGTGCATAGAGCCAATTTTATTTTTCTTACAAAAATTAAATATTTTAACACAACTGTTATTTATAGAGTGGCAAAAAACTTTGTGATTCAAGGTGGGAATTCAGACAATATGTACACTCAGAAACAACGCAGGAAATATGGTAATTATTTAATGCAACCAGAGTTCAGAAAACATAGAAAGCACAAATATGGCGCGTTAGCTTCTGCAAGGCAATGGGAAAAAAATCCAAATAAATTATCAAGTCCTTTTGAATTTTATATGGTACATCAAAGAAACGGTGCGCATCATTTAGATAATGAACATACTGTTTTTGGGGAAGTAATTTCTGGTTTTGATACGATGGATAAAATTTCTAAGGTAAAAGTCGGAGTTGATGAATGGCCTATTAATGACATCAATATGACCATAGAAGTTATTGAGTAAAATGAATTAATTACTAGTGGAGACTAAAGTAATTACTAGAAAAAAGCTTCAAACAACACTAAACAAACTCTGCAACTCTACAACTTTGTCACTAATTTATCCCATCCAAATTAAACTTCACTGATTTTAACTGATTTTTTTCATCAATAGAAATCGTCCAAACCAAATACGCTTCATTGTTTAAAATTTCTAATTGAGGAACACCTGTGCTTCTCCCTGAATTAATTTTAGAAACCGTAATTGCTTTAGATACATTTCCGTTTGTATTTACTTTTTTACAACGCAAATACGTGCCGTTGGCATCAGACTCCATATAACTCACTAAAACCTCATAAGAGCTGATAAAAGCAATATCTACTCTACCCGAAGCTTCTACGTCATTTATCGTAATTGGTTCTAAAAAAGAACCCGTATCTAAAAGAAAAGAAACTTTTACGGTTGGTTGTTCATTTGCTGCAGTAAACCAAGAAACAGCAGTATTTTTTGCATTAGAAACAATCTTCGGGCCGTTTACAGGACAACCGTTAATCTCCCAATCATCATTATAAACAGCTGCTGGTTTTGACCATTTATTATCGATTCTTCGAGAAAAATAAATATCTCTAATTTCGTGTCTACTTCGATCTCTAAAGACAATAATGGGTCCGTTTTTAGTCATGCTAATTGACGTTTGGCAACAATCACAAGTTCTTCCGTCTAATTGTGTTTCATTAAAAATGGTTCCGTCACTAGAAACTTCTGCAACTCTTATCGTCATGGCTTTATGATGACTCTTTTCCATCTCCTTTACCGTATTTCTACCGTCTAACCAAGTGATTAAAAAACCATCTTTCTCATTCGGAATTATACTCACAAATCCGTGCTCTGCTTTCATTCCATCTGTATTCAATAAAAAATTTTCTTTGATGATTTCTCCGTTTAATTTTCGAAGATTTAAAACGACATCATAGGTATATGTTCCTGAAGCTGACTTTTGTAAATGACTCGTTAATAAAACATCACCATTAGTTGCATTTGCTGGAAAATCCGCCCAATTTACAAACCAATCAGAGCCAGATGTTATAGTTGTTGGTTTTTTCCAAGTACCATTTTCTAATTGACTGTATAGCAAAGTTGCTTTTTCTCCTCTAATAGAATTCACCCAAGAAAGAGATAACTTTCCGTCTTGTTCAACTAAGTTTGGCTCAGCATTATTAATTCCAAGTTCAAAAGGAATTTCAGTAATTACCAGTTCTTTCTTTGAACAACTAAACATTGCTAATACAATACATACGACTACGTTTATTCTTTTCATTAATTAAATTTTAGTTGTTATTTAATATTTTTTTAATTTGGAAATTATCTTTTCTGAACCCCATTTTACAGACCCTATAATTTGATCTACTTTCTCCCCTTTTTCATTATAAATATATGTTGTTGGTAGCGCATAAACACCAAGTGATGCGGTAGATTTTGTCGATTTAAGGAATGTGAAATCGTAATTTGTTTTCTTTTTAAATTCTGAAATTTGTGCTTGAGATTCATCAGAAACCAATAAAAAAACATAATTCTCTTTGTTTAATATTTTTTGAGCTTCTAATAAATCTGGCATTTCTTTTTTACAAGGTCCACACCAAGTAGCCCAAAAATTGAGCAATACTTTTTTCCCTTTAAGGCTTGATGCATCATAAGAATTTCCTTCCAAATCAACCAAGTAAGAAATGTTTTCAATAGAATTATTACTTATATTGATTGACTTCTTAGAATCTTTACATCCAAAGAAGAAAATTACGCCAATAAAAAACAACATTTTTCTCATCTTTCAAATCTAAACAAAAAAAAGAAATCAACCTAAATCGGTACTATTATATCCATTTCTATTCGAAAAAAATTATAGAATAAAACCTATCTTTGCACCTCAAATTTTGTAGATGAGTTTTTTAAAAGAAATAGCACGTAGAAGAACATTTGGTATCATTTCGCATCCAGATGCAGGTAAAACTACTTTAACAGAAAAATTATTATTATTTGGTGGTGCAATTCAGGAAGCTGGAGCTGTAAAAAACAACAAAATAAAAAAAGGCGCAACTTCCGATTTTATGGAGATTGAACGTCAACGTGGAATATCTGTCGCTACTTCTGTCTTGGCATTTATCTATAAAGACAAAAAAATAAACATTCTAGATACTCCTGGTCACAAAGATTTTGCGGAAGATACTTTTAGAACTTTAACTGCTGTAGATAGTGTTATTGTTGTAATTGATGTTGCAAAAGGTGTGGAGCCTCAAACTGAAAAGTTAGTTGAAGTTTGTAGAATGAGAAGTATTCCGATGTTAGTTTTTATCAATAAATTGGATAGAGAAGGAAAAGATGCTTTTGATTTATTAGACGAAGTTGAGCAAAAACTGGGCTTACGAGTTACGCCAATGAGTTTTCCTATTGGAATGGGGTATGACTTTAAAGGAATTTATAATATATGGGAAAAGAAATTAACTCTTTTTTCTGGTGATAATAAAACAACGATTTCTGAAGGATTACAATTTGATGATTTATCAAACCCTGAATTAGATACAATTATTGGAAATAAAGCAGCTGAAGTCTTACGAGAAGAAATCGAATTGATTGATGAAGTGTATCCTCCATATAATCAACAAGAATATTTAGAAGGTAAATTACAACCTGTATTTTTTGGTTCGGCTTTAAATAACTTCGGAGTTAAAGAATTATTAGATGCATTTATTGAGATTGCTCCTTCGCCACAACCTAAAAAAGCAGAAGAGCGTTTAGTAGATTCTAAAGAAACAAAAATGACTGGCTTCGTGTTTAAAATCCATGCAAATATGGATCCTAAACACAGAGATAGATTAGCTTTTATAAAAATTGTGTCTGGTACTTTTAAAAGAAATGCACCTTATTTACATGTTAGAAATGGTAAAAAAGTAAAATTCTCTAGTCCGAATGCATTTTTTGCTGAGAAAAAAGAAATTGTAGAAGAATCTTTCCCTGGTGATATTGTGGGTATTCATGATACAGGAAACTTTAAAATTGGTGATACATTAACTGAAGGTGAACAATTGAATTTCAAAGGAATTCCGAGTTTTTCTCCAGAACACTTTAGATATGTAAACAACGCAGATCCAATGAAATCTAAACAACTTTACAAAGGTTTAGATCAATTAATGGATGAAGGTGTTGCGCAATTATTTACTTTAGAAATGAACGGACGTAGAGTAATTGGTACTGTTGGAGCTTTACAATATGAAGTAATTCAGTATCGATTAGAACATGAATATGGTGCAAAATGTACCTATGAAAATTTAAGTGTTCACAAAGCGTGTTGGGTAGAACCAGAAAATATAAAAAGTGATGAGTTTAAAGATTTTAAACGTGTAAAACAGCGCTATTTAGCAAAAGACAAACAAGGTCAATTAGTATTTTTGGCAGATTCTGAATTTACAATTCAAATGACGCAAAACAAATACCCTTCCGTAAAGTTGCACTTTGTTAGTGAGTTTAAAGGTTAAAAATCATGAAAAAGTTATTGCTTTTATTTTTCACTAATAAGTTTGCAAACAATAAATTATCTTTGTTTGCTGCAGGTATTGCTGGTGGCGAGAGAGTAGATTCGGGTGAAGGCGTTTTAGTGAGACCAACTGCCGATATCAATTTCCATGTAAATGATGATTTCTCTTTCAATATTGCAGGAGGACAAATGTGGTCTCCTTTTGGAAACGTAAATTCATCAAATATAAACATAGGGTTGTCTTATGGTTTATCAATTTTAAATTCAAAAAAGTAACTTGTTCTGAACTTGTTTCAGAATTTTATAAAAATAAAACCGATTAAATAATAAAGAATGAATAACGGAATCTATGCAAAATTCACCACTCCAAAAGGTGAGATTTTAGTACAATTAGAACACGAAAAAGCTCCAGGAACAGTAGGTAACTTTGTAGCTTTAGCGGAAGGGAATTTAGAAAACTCAGTAAAAGGACAAGGAACTCCTTATTATGATGGATTAAAATTCCATAGAGTAATCCCTGATTTTATGATCCAAGGAGGATGTCCTCAAGGAACAGGAACAGGAAACCCAGGTTATAAATTTGAAGATGAATTTCATTCAGACTTAAAACATGATGCTCCAGGAAAATTAGCAATGGCTAATTCTGGACCAGCAACAAATGGAAGTCAATTTTACATTACCCACATTCCTACTCCTTGGTTAGATGGTAAACACACTGTTTTTGGTTCTGTTATAGACAGTCAAGATATTGTAGATGCTGTTGCACAAGGTGATGATATGAAAATTGAAATCATAAGAGTTGGTGCAGAAGCAGAAAAATTTAATGCTGTAGAAGCGTTTAGAACTTTCGAAGGTTCAAGAGGTAAAAGAGAAGCTGACGAAAAAGCAAAACAAAAAGCATTGTTAGATACAGTTGCTGCTGGTTATGATGAAACTGCAAGCGGTTTACGTTACCAGATTTTACAAAAAGGTAGCGGAAAAAAGGCAACAAAAGGTGCTGGAGTTTCTGTACATTATAAAGGTCAATTATTAGATGGAACTGTTTTTGATTCTTCATACAAGAGAAAAGAACCAATCGATTTTAATGTTGGTTTAGGTCAGGTTATTGCTGGTTGGGATGAAGGAATCCTATTATTACATGTTGGTGACAAAGCACGCTTTGTAATCCCTTCTGATTTAGCGTATGGTTCTGCAGGTGCAGGTGGAGTAATTCCACCAGACGCAACCTTAATTTTTGATGTAGAATTAATGGCTGTAAAATAATTTTTTTTACAACTTTAAGTAAATAAAAAACTCTCGATTTTCGAGAGTTTTTTATTTAATAGGGATATAACGTTTTTTTTTACTGATCTAGTGCAACTTATAATCATTCATTAATATATGGTTATAGAAATTTAATTTCTCTATTTCTACCAAATTAGAGGATTAAAAATATTCCCCAGATATTCGTTTATTTTTTTTAAAAAAAAATAAGTTTATAAAAACTGGTAAGGACATAACAAAAGGCAAAAAAACATCTTACTTCTAAGAGACTTAATAAGCTAATATTTGTAATTAGTTACAAAAAAAAGCCTCAGTTTTAACTGAGACTTTTTATAATTATTTTTAATAATAAATTAATCTACTCTCTTTAACATCAATTTCATAAGTTCCTCTGCACTTATTTGTCCTTTCTCTTTAATGAACTCTCTTGGAGTGTTGTCACCAATTTCAAAAACTAAAGATTCTGCTCCGAAATTCACATAAAAATAATTTTTAGAAACGGCAGTTGGCAGTACTTTATTTCCAGGTTTTATATTCGGGTCATATCCATTTATTTGCTTCTTAACTGCACTCAGCCAACTAGGGACTAACCCTGGCATATTTCCTTTAAAGGTATCATCAATGGTATAATAAATATCATCCCAAGTTGAATGAAAATCTATTCCGAAATAAAATTTCCCTTTGTTTTCTTTTACAATATTTTCCATAAACTGCTTAACAGCTTTTGTTTCTGGCTGATTAAAATTAGACCAATCTCTATTTAAATCAATACCTCCTTGACTATGTCTCCAATGTCCATTATCAACACCATCAGGATTCATTAGTGGCACAACATAAGTTGTATATTTTTTACGGAATTTTTTCGCCAATTTAGAATTAGAAGCAATCGTCTCTACAAATGACTTCATCGCTAAGTAGCCTGTAACCTCAGGTGGATGCTGTCTTGAAATTACCATTAGCATTCTTTTTGAAGATACTTTACCAATAGTTAACACTGCCATATCTCTTCCTTCGGTGCTCTTACCTATACTTTTATAAGACACATACCTCTTTCGAGCTAAATTATTAGACCAACTAGAAACATGTTTAGAAGTTTGTAATTCTTGTCCAGCAACCCATAATGTTTTTGATCCAATCTGTAATGCAACACTTACCTTTAGCGGCAAAGAACTTGGTCCTATTGTTTTTTCTCCTTTTCCATATTCTGAATAATTTATTGAATCTAGAGCTTTCCAATTTTCACCATCAGAACTTAACTTAGGGTAATATCGATGTCTAATACCATCTTGGTAGGTTAACATTAAATGGATTTTTTTTGGAGTTTTAGATCTTACTTTAAAAGCATACCAAGGACTAATATTTACTGGTGTGTTTTCTGAAGTAATTAAAGCTGTGTAGGTACTATCATTTTCTTGGATAACCCCATTTAATCTAGCTCCATCAAAATCATTAGAAAAAACGACACTTCCATTATCGAAAGTATACTCGCCTTTCCATTGTTTTTGGGTAGGCTTAGAATTGGTGGGTACAATTTTTATTGGCGCTTGACCTTTAAACTTATGAGAGCTTTCAGGTTTTTGAGCGAAAACAAATAAAACACTCATTAAACAACATAAAAGGGAAATGTTCTTCATATCTATATATTCTTAATTTCTTATAGAATAAATGTACAAATAAAAATTTAAGAAATTGTTTGGTAATACTATAGATCAAAAAAACTCAGCTATAGACTCAGAAATTTTAGTGAGTTGCTTCATGTCTTTATTTAAAAATCGATACAAACTAAAAAAAGCCCTTCCAAAATGAAGCGCTTTTTTAACTATAAATTCAATTGAAAATTTTAGATATTATCTGCTAACCAATCTCCAACTTCATTCGTTCCGTGAGCTTTTCCACCATCGGCTAAATCTTCTGTTACAATTCCGTTGTTTAAAGCATTATTTACAGCGTCTCTAATTGCTTGCCCTTCTGCTTGTAAACCAAAGTTTTCGAACATCATTGCAGCAGATAAAACGGTTGCCATTGGGTTTGCAATATTTAATCCTGTTGCTTGTGGGTAAGAACCGTGTATTGGTTCAAACAAAGCATTTTCTGTACCTACAGAAGCACTTGGCATTAAACCCATAGAACCAGAAATTACAGAAGCTTCATCGGTTAAAATATCTCCAAATAAGTTTTCAGTAATTAAAACATCATAACTATTTGGCCATTGCACCAAACGCATGGCAACTGCATCCACAAATTCATAAGAAACCGTAACTTCTGGATAGTCTTTCTCCATTGCTTGTACTGTTTCTCTCCATAAACGTGAAGTTTCCAAAACATTCGCTTTATCAACACAACACAATTTTTTAGAACGCGTCATTGCCAATTCAAAACCTTTTACAGCTAATCTTTGTACTTCAGCTCTTGTATATACACAATTATCAAAAGCAGTCTCTCCACCATCTCTTCTACCTTTTTCACCAAAGTAAATTCCCCCGGTTAATTCACGTAAAAAAACCAAATCAGTTCCTTCAATTCTTTCTCTTTTTAAAGGAGATTTATCTAACAAAGAAGGAAACGTAAATGTGGGTCTAACATTTGCAAATAAGCCTAATTTTTTACGCATTTTTAACAATCCTTGTTCCGGACGCACTTTTGCTAAAGGGTCGTTATCGTATTTTGGATGCCCAATTGCACCAAATAATACAGCATCCGAAGCCAAACAAATTTCGTGGGTTTCATCTGGGTAAGGTTCACCAACTGCATCAATTGCAGCAGCACCTGTTAAAGCTGGTTTCCAGTTTATTTCGTGATTGAATTTCTTAGCAATTGCATCAGATACTTTTATAGCTTGATCAATTACTTCTGGACCAATTCCGTCTCCTGCTAATACTGCGATATTTAATTTCATTTTTTTAACTTTTGACTGTTTCTAATTTGCTTTTAGCAGTTTGCTATTGGCAAAATAAACAGCTGATAATTTATATTATTTTATTTTATTTTTTATTGACGTTGTTTACATAATATCACTTACATATTCTTCAAAAATATTCTCGATACAATTTTCTCAAAAAATCAAAAATTACTAGAATTGACAGCCTCTTCTTACTTTAATTTCACATTTGAAACTTTGCACCTTATATAATATTCAACATCTTCTCCGCAGCTTTAATTGCAGATACTGTTTGATCCGAATCTAAACCACGTGTTATAAATTCTTTTTCTTCACTTTTCCAAGTGATAATCGTTTCACACAATGCATCAGAATGACTTCCTGGCGGAATTCTTACTGCATAGTCAATTAACCTTGGCAACTCTTTTTTACTGTGTATTTTATATAACTTTTTTAACGCATTCATAAAAGCATCAAATTGTCCATCTCCTTGCGCGTGCGCTTCATATTGCACTCCTTCAACAATTAATTGTAAAGTGGTGGATGGTTTCATTCCTTTTGCATGTCCTAATACATAATTTTCAACAACAACACGTTTTTCAATCGTGTCACTATCTAAAACATCCGAAATAATATAAGGTAAATCTTCTTGAGAAACCACTTCCTTTTTGTCACCTAACTCTATAATTCTTTGGGTAACTTTCTTTAGCTCTTCATCATTTAAACTCAAGCCTAAGTCTTGCAAATTCTTTTGAATATTCGCTTTCCCAGACGTTTTCCCTAATGCATATTTTCGTTTTCTACCAAAACGCTCAGGCATTAAATCATTAAAATAAAGATTGTTCTTATTATCTCCGTCTGCATGAATACCCGCAGTTTGGGTAAAAACATTCGCTCCTACTACAGGCTTATTTACAGGAATTCTAAACCCTGAAAATGTTTCAACCAGCTTACTAACTTTATTTAAAGCTTTTTCATTTACAGTGATTTTCACATCGGTTAGAAAGTCTTTAATAACAGCAATAACACTTGCCATTGGTGCATTTCCTGCACGTTCTCCCATACCATTAATGGTTAAATGCAATCCATTTGCACCTGCTTTTACAGCTTCCATTACATTGGCAACTCCTAAATCGTAGTCGTTATGACCGTGAAAATCAAAATGAGCCGTTGGGTATTTCTGACGAACTTCTGTAATAAATTTAAACGTTTCATCCGGAGTTAAAACTCCTAAAGTATCTGGTAATAAAATGCGCTCAATATTTTGAGTCGTTAAGAAATCTAAATATTCAAAAACATAGGCTTTAGAATTTCGCATTCCGTTTGACCAATCTTCTAAATAGACATTGGTTTTAATATCATATTTTGCGGCTAAATCTATGGTAGCTTTGATATCTGCAAAATGTTGTGCAGCCGTTTTTTTAAGTTGATGTGTTAAGTGATTTAAAGAACCTTTGGTTAATAAATTCTGGACTTTCGCGCCAGATGCTATCATCCATTCGATAGATTTTCCTCCATCAACAAAAGTTAATACCTCTATCTTCTCTAAACAATTGTTTTCAGTAGACCAAGACGTAATTTTTTTAACGGCTTGTAATTCACCTTCAGAAACTCTTGCAGATGCAATCTCCAAACGATCTACTTTTAATTCGTCCAGCAATAATTTTGCGATTGTTAATTTTTCAGAAACTGAAAATGACACTCCGGATGTTTGTTCTCCATCACGCAGTGTTGTATCCATTATTTCAATCTTTCTACTTGCCATAGCTCAACCTTAAAACTGTTTTTAAAAGGGTCTTGTTTTAGCAAAAGCTGTAATCTCGTTTTCGATGTTTTTTAAGTAATCAATATCATCAAAACCGTTTAGCATATTGTCTTTTTTGTAAGTATTAATTACAAAAGATTCCGACTCACCTGTTGCAACTAATGTTACTTTCTGATTTGGCAAATCAACTGTAATTTCCGTTTTTGCATCCGCCATAATTGCTGCAAACAACGTATCTGCAAATGCCGTAGAAACCTGAACAGGCAATACGCCTACATTCAAACAGTTGTTTTTAAAGATATCTGCAAATGCGGAGGAAATGACACAACGCAATCCGAAGTCATAGACAGACCAAGCTGCATGCTCTCTAGAAGAACCAGAACCAAAATTTCGTCCACCTACTAAGATTTTAGAACCTGCATAAATTTCTTTGTTTAAAGGGAATTCTGCTTTTGGTGTTCCGTCTTGATTGTATCTCCAGTCACGGAAAAAATTCACATCAAAATCTATACGCTCTGTCGCTTTTAAGAAACGAGCAGGTATTATTTGATCTGTATCTACATTCTCTATTGGTAACGGATATGCTGTACTTGTTAATACTTTGAATTTATCGTACCCCATTTTTATTTTGCTTTAGGCCGTAAGCTAAAAGCTTTAGGCGAATATTTTTTTAGCTTATAGCATATAGCTTAAAGCGTATTACTTTTATACTAATAATGTTCTTGGATCCGTAACCACACCTTGCACCGCAGATGCCGCAGCGACTAAAGGTGATGCTAATAATGTTCTAGAACCTGGCCCTTGTCTTCCTTCGAAGTTTCTGTTTGAGGTTGATACTGATAATTTTCCTGCTGGAATTTTATCATCATTCATTGCTAAACATGCTGAACAACCTGGTTCTCTTAAAACAAAACCTGCATCTGTAATAATTTTATCTAAACCTTCAGCTTTTATTTGATCTACTACTTTATGTGAACCTGGCACTAACCAAGCTGTCACATTCGCTGCCTTTTGTCTTCCTTTAACAATCGAACAAAACCCTCTAAAATCTTCTATTCGTCCGTTTGTACAAGAACCTAAAAACACAAAATCAATTTCTTTACCAATCATAGAATCGCCTTCATTAAAAGACATATATCCTAACGATTTACGATACGTTTCCACACCACCTGCTAAACTTTCTGCAACAGGAATCGATTTTGTTACGCCCATTCCCATTCCTGGGTTTGTACCGTACGTAATCATTGGTTCAATATCTGCTGCATCATAATTAAATTCTACATCAAACACTGCGTCTTCTTCTGTATACAGCGTTTCCCAATATTTCATGGCTTTGTCCCAATCTGCTCCTTTAGGAGTTTGAGCGCGCCCTTTAAGATATTCATATGTTTTGGCATCTGGAGCAATCATACCTCCACGTGCACCCATCTCAATAGATAAATTACACACCGTCATACGACCTTCCATAGACATATCTTCAAAAACTTCACCCGCATATTCAACGAAATAACCCGTTGCGCCAGAAGTTGTTTGTTTTGCTATAATATATAAAGCGACATCTTTAGAGGTAACACCCAAACCTAATTTTCCAGTTACGTTAATACGCATCTTTAAAGGTTTTGGCTGCATAATACATTGTGTAGACAAGACCATTTCTACTTCAGAAGTTCCAATACCAAAGGCTATTGCTCCGAAAGCTCCGTGAGTTGACGTATGAGAATCTCCACAAACAATCGTTGCGCCAGGTAATGTAATTCCGTTTTCAGGACCTACCACATGCACAATTCCGTTGTTTTTATCCCCTAAACCCCAGTGAGAAATACCATGTTTAGCAGCATTGTTTTCTAAAGCATCTAACTGATTTGCAGATAATGGATCTGCCACAGGTAAATGTTGATTTATCGTTGGTGTATTGTGGTCTGCTGTTGCGAATGTACGCGCAGGATACACAACACTGTTTCCTCTACTTTCTAATCCTAAAAATGCTACTGGACTTGTGACTTCGTGGATAAAATGACGGTCTATAAAAAACACATCTGGTCCGTCTTTAACTTGGCGAACAACGTGTGAATCCCATACTTTATCAAATAATGTATTTGCCATTTTTTTATTCTTTACGTATTCAAATTATAATCAATTACCAAAAATACCGTTTTTATTGGGTTTTATTACGATTGACGAGGGTATTCGTATTATTTTCAACTGATAAAAAGAGTTTTATTTAATTGAATATCAGTAAAATAGATTGTTTTAAAATACGATGTCTATTTATTTTACAGGATATTGGATTTATGATTTTTTTTACTCTTTTTTCTTTTCCATTGATGAAAAGAAACAAAAATCTAGAGTTTTTTTATTTATTGAAAAGATAGCTTCAATCCTCACAATGACATTAGAAAACCTAAAAGTTCTAGATTTTAAATAGCGTTCGTAGATTTGCTTAGCCCTGATTGAAACGACATACTTTTTTCTGTCAGTTCGAGTGAATTTTGAAGAATGAAAAATTTGTATCGAGAACAAAAGAAAAAAGATACAGTGGAAAGCAGGAAGTAGCTTCTAAAAAAAACATACTTCTGCTCTATTTCAACCGTTTGTAATTTATAACTTATATTAAAGTTTTATTATTCTTTACGCATCATATCCGCTAAATAACTAGCATCTTTTGAGACTCCACCCAATGTTGCAGATCCACGAGTGTACATCCATGGCAAGCCAATAAAATACAAGCCTTTTATATTACTGACTCCTCTATAATTTTTCGGATAGCTGTCTGCGTCTAGTTCCAGTCCTTCGATCCATTTAAAATTTGGTCGATACCCTGTTGCCCAAATAATATTTTTGATGGTAGAAACACTTTTTGTTTCAAAAACAATTTCTTCATTCAATGCATCTTTCGTTCTTCCTCCAGGGATCACATTTTTTCTTGAAAGAATTTCCTTAACATCTGTACCTATAACTGGTTGCGTAGAAGAATTAATTTTTCTCCCAACCCAACTATATTTATTATAACTTAAAAAACCAATCATTGTAAACCACCACCATAAGGTTTTTCCTAAAAATTGATGCGGCAAAGATTTCACCTTGGTATCACCAGAAAAATAAACGGTTCTCGAGCTGTCTTTAGAAATCTCATTTAAAATTTGATATCCAGAATCTCCACCACCAACGACCAAAGCATCACCTTCTTGTAACTGATCTAAACTTTTATAATAGTTACTATGTATTTGATTTATAGTGTCTGAAATCTTAGTATGACAAGGCGGCGTGTAAGGTATGTGAAATGGCCCTGTTGCAACAACCACATTTTTAGTCTCAATTTCACCATCTTTATACGTAACATAAAAACCGTTTTCTGTTTTGCGTACAGATGTCACCAATGTATTCAACTGAACAGGAATATTAAATTTCTTTACATACAATTTAAAGTAGTTAGCAACTTCAAATTTAGACGGATAATGCCCTTTTTCTGCATTAAATTTTAAGCCTGGTAAATGATTGTATTCGGTTGGTGTAAATAATTTTAAAGAATCCCATCTATTCAACCATGAAGCACCAATTTCTTTTTCTCCATCAATAACGATAAATTTTTTTTTCATTTTTTTCAAATGATAAGCCATCGCTAACCCTGATTGCGCTCCACCAATTACCACATAATCTAACATCTTATTGCTCATTATAATTCTATGTAAAAGTAGACACAAAAGGCACAGCTATTGGTCATAATCTTAATTATAATAAAAGAATAAAAAGTGCCTAAAAATAGAATGCCACTAAAGTAGCTGTAGATAAAATTCAACTTATCCACGAAGGTCTTGTTATTACTAACAGATAGAAAGTTTCGGTATTAAATTCACGAAAATATTGTGCGCTTAATAAGATGTTATATTGGGGCAACTTACAACACGTAATTGTAATTAAATAGAAATTTTTGTAACAATACCCATGGTTTAGTCGTCTAAAATAGAGAATCATTTTAGCAAACCAACTATGAATAAATTTTTATCTCTTTTATTTTTACTTGTCTTATTAGCAAGTTGTACTTCACAAAAAAACGCTGAAAGCTTTATAAATGCTACTTCTGGTCGGTATTTGTTTAATGCTAACGAAGTGATAGAAATCTTTTTTAAGGAACAAATTCTATATGCTAAATGGCGAGGAAATGAGCATATTAAATTGCTAAAAATAAATGATAGTTCTTTTTACATGAAAGAGTTAAATGAGAAAATGGTGTTTGTAAACCAACCAGAAATACACATTGAGTTAGCTACGAAAACAGAACATGAAGGTGTTATTTATCATTTTAAAAAAATGACAACAGGTGAAAAAACTCCAAATGAATATTTTAAAGCTAGTGAATTCGATAAAGCTTTAGCTGCTTTTAAAGCCATTAAAGAAAAGGATTCTTTGAGTCCGGTTATTAAAGAACGGAGCATTAATCGTTTAGGTTATACTTTTATTAAAAAAAATGATTTAGATACTGCTTTAGAAATTTTTAAAATAAATGTGGAGTTATACCCGAAAAATTCAAATGTCTTTAATAGTTTAGGTGAGGTTTATTTTTTAAAGAAAGACACAGCAACTGCAATTATTAACTTTAAAAAGTCATTATCTATCAATCCAGAAAACAGAAGTTCTAAACGTTTCTTAAAGAGAATTACTGAAAAATAAAGGATTTTAGAAGTTTTTAAATATCTTATAAAACAGACTAACAGTACAGAGAACATCATCAAAAAAACATTGAAAACTGGGTTTCTATATTGGAAATCACTCTTTAAAAAAATCACTTATATATTCTTCGAAAAATAAAGCCGTTACTTTAAAAGAAAATATTGATATCTTTAAGCTTTAAATTTCATGTATGAAAACCGCCAAAGAATATTTTGATGAATATGCTGTTAGTCATCAAAACGAAACCAACCAAACGATACATTATATTTGTGTTCCGCTAATTTTCTTTAGTGTCATTGGACTTTTAATGAGTATTCCAACTACTTTTTTAGAAAATTTACTTGATTTATCTAATCCGATGTTAGAAAACTGGGCAGTTGTTTTTGGTCTAATTACTACTCTTTTTTATATGCGATTAGGTTTTTGGTATTTTATTGAAATGCTGTTTGTAATCCTTCTCTGTATTATTGGTAACTTTTATCTAGGCAGTCAGATACACTTATTATACACCTCAATTACTATTTTTGTTTTGGCTTGGATTGGTCAGTTTTACGGACATAAAATAGAAGGTAAAAAGCCGTCTTTTTTAAAAGATTTAGAATTTTTATTGATCGGTCCTTTGTGGGTAATTCAGAAATTAGGAAAGAAAAAATAAGCGATGAAAGAAGAAATTACATTCGAAAACTTTTTAACCGTTGATATTAGAATGGGAACCATTATTGAAGTCAATGATTTTCCTAAAGCTAGAAAACCTGCGTATCAATTAAAAATTGATTTTGGTGCATTAGGTGTTAAAAAATCGAGTGCACAAATCACAGGTTTATATACAAAAGAGGAATTATTGAATACACAAGTTTCTGCAATCATCAACTTTAAACCAAGACAAATTGCTAATTTCATGAGCGAATGTTTGGTTTTAGGTGTTTATAATTCTGATGGCAATGTTGTTTTGTTAAAAGCTTCTAAAGGAGCTAAAAACGGAGAGCAGGTTCGTTAAGCTTCGTCTTTCTGGTAACCTTATAACTAGTACTAATTAAATAATATTATGAAAAAAATTACGAGCCTCACCATTCTGTTTTTTAGTCTTACTCTTTTTTCTCAATCAAAAGAATTTATTCTAATTGACTCCATATCAAAGAAACCCATTGATTTAGTGCACATATTTTATCCAGAATTAGCAATTGGAAGTATCTCTAACAAAGACGGTAGAATAAGAATACCTTTCAAAAAGCTAAATATCCTAGTTTCTCATATAAACTACATAGATAAAACATTTTCTTTTACTAATTTCAAGAAAAAAGACACCTTATTTCTTACACCAAAAACCAATCAATTAGATGAGATTATCGTATCTAATTTAGATTTAAAGGCTAAAATTTCCAATATTTTAGATAACACTTATTTTAAATATTATTCAACAAAAAAAACGATTCATAAAAGCACTTTTAAAGAAACCTTTAGAGTTAATGATTCACTTAATCGATTGTTTCAAGTACAACTAAATTGGTGGAGTAAAGAATCTTTACTTAGAGGGAATAAACGCATAGATGAGCAAAATAAAATTATTTTAGAATCTGTAGACTATTCTAA
>Ga0308012_10000202_pt1 | contig 38551 bp, 25 predicted proteins | sample Neamet179_FD_203133 | JGI IMG/M metagenome (GOLD analysis project Ga0308012, IMG submission 203133) | Marine microbial communities from water near the shore, Antarctic Ocean - #179 | ecosystem: Environmental > Aquatic > Marine > Unclassified | place: Southern Ocean | collected 2014-07-25 | reverse complement strand
AAAAATACTTTTTTACTTCTTCAAATTTATCCTTAGTTGCTGTAGTAAACTCCTCAAACTTTGCTGAAGTAATTTTATTCACCATATTCAGATAAGAAGTAATTCTATCTGCACGATAATCTTTGGTGTTATTCTTTATCTCTTGATAAGATAAGTTATTTAATCCACTATAATATTTTCTAAGGCGTTCCAATAAAACATCATCAGCCAAAGCAATTACAGTATTAATACCATAATGGGCTACTTTTAAAGCAGAGTCAGCCGTAAAAGCTGTTCCCATTACTGGGATATGAAAAGTATGAGATGCTGTCATCTAATATTATTAAGGCCTCAAAGATACAGAATAAAAAGATTATAAAACAAAATAAAACCTATCGAGAAATCAGCTGTAAAGTATTACGCGATTTCTGCTCTAAAACAACATTCTTATCCTGCAAAAAAGAATCAAAAGATTTATCAGTATAATGCCTTATTGTAAAGAGACTTAAATCAGCATTGTACAAGACTTCATAAAACCGCTGAAAATCCTTTATTAATTGAGGGATTTTATGCTTATCGTTATCCACACAAATTGAAAAAGAAACAGCTGAATTCTGCATCAAGTTTACCTCAACATTGTTTTTAGCTAAAAGGGAGAAAATTTGATTCATATGATTTCCTACAATAAATGATAAATTCACATCAGAAATAGAAATTAATATCTGATTTTCCTTAACAATAAATGAAGGGGTATCACTTGTTTTATCTATCTTACTCTTAATAATAGAACCCTCAGCCTCTGGATTAATAAAAGACTTAATTCTTAATGGAATGTTTTTTTTCTTTAAGGGCTGAATTGTTTTAGGGTGTATCACTTTCGCCCCATAAAAAGCCAACTCTATAGCCTCATCAAAAGAAACTTGGCTTAATAATTTTGCATCTGGAAAATATTTAGGATCCGCATTCATCATTCCAGGCACATCCTTCCAAATTACTACTTCTGATGCGTCTAAGCAAAATGCTAAAATAGCGGCAGAAAAATCACTACCTTCTCTACCTAATGTTGAAGTAAAATTCTCAGACGTACAACCCAAAAAACCTTGCGTGATAGAATGTTTTGCTTTTATATTACGCTTTATCGAATCGGCAGTAGTTTTCCAATCTACTTTTGCATTTCGGTGTGTATTATCTGTACGAATTAAATCCCTAACATCTAACCAAGTATTTTCAAAACCAACTTGCTGCAAATAAGCGCTCATGATTTGAGTAGACAAAAACTCCCCAACAGAAACAATTTGATCATAATCATATGCATAATCCTGATTAGGTTCATCTTCCAATACCCACTCTATTTCAACAAACAGATTATTTACAATATCAAAAATTGGATGATTTTCTTTAAAAATAACATTTAAGATAGTTGTATGAAAATCTTTTACTTTCTGCAAAACAAAATTCGTGTTAGCTGATTTCTGAACATAAGAGTCAACAACATCTTCCAGCATATTAGTAACTTTTCCCATTGCTGAAAAAACAATTATCAATTTATGGCTAGCATATTCTTGTAAGACATTTCCTACATTTTTGATGTTTTGAACATCCATGATTGACGCACCTCCAAACTTAAATACTTTTATCATTTTCTATTTAAAATCAGTTACAAAGTAAAGATTATTTTTTCATCAAATACTTTAAAATTTTAGATATTTGCAGTGTATAAAAACCACAAAATGAAAATAGCATTCCTAACCTCAGGAGGTATTGCACCTTGTTTATCAGCCTCTATTGGTCGGTTAACCGAAAATTATTTAAGCAAATACCCTAAGGCTGAAATAATAGGATACTTAAACGGATACAAAGGATTGCTTTTGGGAAATTCTATTTCATTCCCAAAATCACTTTTAGGAAATACCAATAAATTTTATCAATTTGGAGGCTCACCAATAGGTAATAGTAGAGTAAAACTTACCAATATTGATGATTGTGTAAAAAAGGGATATGTAAAAGAAGGAGAAAACCCTTTAGAAGTTGCTGCCAATCAATTAGTAAAAGATAGTATTACAATTTTACACACTATTGGTGGAGACGACACCAACATAACGGCTGCTGATTTATCCAACTATTTAAAAGCAAACAACTATAACTTAACGGTAGTAGGTTTACCAAAAACTGTAGATAATGATGTTTACCCAATAGCGCAAACTTTAGGAGCTTGGACAGCTGCCGAGCAAGGAGCCATCTTCTTTGAAAATGTAGCCAATGAAAATACTACTTCTGACAGGCAACTTATTATTCATGAAGTAATGGGAAGAGATTGCGGATGGCTAACAGCCGCTACAGCACTAGAGTATCGCAAAAGATTAAACAACTTACATTTTATCGATGAAGTAGGGCTTACCAAGGAAAAATGGGAAGTACACTCTGTCTTATTACCTGAAGAGGAAATTGATTTTGACAAAGAATGTGACCGCCTAAAAAAAGTAATGGATAAACACGATTGTGTAAATGTGTTTTTAAGTGAAGGTGCGGGTACGGATCTTATTATAAGGGAAACAGAGAAAAATGGAAAAACTGTTTTGCGTGATGCTTTCGGACATGTTCGTTTGGATGACTTAAACCCAGGAAAATGGTTTGCAAAGCAGTTAGGGAAACGCTTGAATGCCAATAAAGTATTAGTACAAAAAAGTGGTTATTTTGGGCGCTCATCAAAAGCAAACCAAGCTGATTTGAATTTAATATTTGAAGTGGCTGACCATGCTGTACAAAGTGCAATAAACGGTGAAAATGGTGTTGTAGGTTGGGATGAGGACAATAACAATACTTTAAGTTGTATTGATTTTAGCAGAATAAAAGGAGGAAAACCTTTTGACATTACCCTAGATTGGTATAAAGATATGATTAAGGAAATCAAAGCCATTTAATTGGGAGTACAAGCCCCATTACTAACTTATTTTGGCGAACCCAAACAGACTAATGCTATACAATTAGCATTAGAAAAAGAACAGACCAAAATACAGCTTACAGGTATAATTGGCTCTTCATTTGCAATGACGGCAAGTGCTGTGGTTAGGGAAAGCAACAAACCTCATCTGTTTATTTTTAGAGATAAAGAGGCGGCATCTTATTTTGTAAATGACATTGAAAACCTACTTAAGAATGAAGTTTTCTTTTTCCCTGCATCATACAGAAGAGCATACCAAATAGAAGAAACAGATAATGCTAACATACTATTAAGAGCTGAGGTTCTTAATAAATTAAACAATAAGCGCAACCCTATTATCGTCACCTATTCTGAAGCTTTATCAGAGAAAGTAGTCAGCAGAAAAGAGCTAAAAAAACACACTATTAGCCTAAAAATTAAGGATGATATTGCTATTGATTTTTTAGAGGAAATGCTAGATCACCTCAACTTTGAAAAAGTTGATTTTGTAATTAAGGCAGGACAGTACTCAATTAGAGGTGGTATTTTAGATGTTTATTCCTTTGCAGATGAAAATCCATTTAGGATAGAGTTTTTTGATACCGAAATTGAAAGTATTCGAACCTTTGACATTAACACACAACTTTCAGTTAGTACTGAAAGTAAGATTACAATCATACCTAATACGGAAGCAAAAAAAAGTATAGAATCACAAGTCAGTTTTTTAGAATACTTGCCGAAAAATTCAGTAATCTGGACTAAGGATATTAAATACAGCAAAGGAATTCTAGATGATTATTTTGACAGAGCAACAGAGCAATATAATAAAGTATCGGATAGTGCAATTCAGCATTTAAGTCCTGAATATTTATTCACGAATGCCTATCATTTTAGTAAAGAAATTAAGCAATTTTCAGTAATTGAAAATAGCAATCATCCTTACTTTGAAATAGAGAAAACGATAACGATAAATACCGATCCGCTTACCAAAATAAACAAGCAATTTGATTTATTAAAAGAGGATTTACTAAAAAACAAAGAAGCAGGACTTGATAATATTATTCTTTGCTCATCAGACGAGCAAGAAGAACGATTCAATGCAATATTTGAACATACAGAAGAAGAACTTAATTACAAATGCATACTGTTTTCATTGCATGAAGGGTATATTGATTACACGAACAAACAAGCAATATATACTGATCATCAAATTTTTGACCGTTACCATAAATTCAAGTCAAAAACAAAGTTCACAAACAACCAAGCCATAACTATTAAGCAACTTACCTCACTGGATATTGGAGATTTTGTAACGCATATTGACCATGGTGTTGGTCGATTTGAAGGTTTGCATAAAATAGAAAATAACGGAAAACATCAAGAGGTAATAAAACTGACTTACAAGCAAGGTGATATTCTATACATCAGCATACATTCCTTGCATAAAATTGCGAAATTTTCAGGCAAAGAAGGTACAGAGCCAAAAATTAATCAATTAGGCTCACCTGTTTGGCAAAAAACAAAACAGAAAGCAAAAGCAAAAGTTAAGCAAATTGCTTTTAACTTAATACAACTATATGCAAAAAGAAAATCACAAAAAGGGTTTCAGTTTACCCCTGACACTTATTTACAACATGAACTAGAAGCCTCATTTATGTATGAGGACACCCCTGACCAAGTAAAAGCGACCATTGACATAAAACAGGATATGGAAAAGGAAATGCCAATGGACAGATTAATATGTGGTGATGTAGGATTTGGGAAAACTGAAATTGCCATAAGAGCCGCTTTTAAAGCAGTAGCCGACAGTAAGCAAGTTGCCGTATTAGTCCCTACAACCATACTAGCTTTACAGCACTACAAAACTTTTAAAAAAAGACTGAAACACTTACCGTGTACTGTTGATTATATCAGTCGATTTAAAACCCCAAAAGAACAAAGAGAAACTTTAGAAAGAGTAGCCAGAGCTGAAGTAGATATTCTAATTGGAACACACAGAATAGTAGGAAAAGATGTGAAATTCTTAGACTTAGGCTTACTTATTATTGATGAGGAACAGAAGTTTGGCGTAAACATAAAGGATAAACTTAAACTGTTCAAAGAAAATATTGATACCCTTACGCTAAGTGCAACCCCTATCCCCCGTACTTTGCAATTCTCGCTTTTAGGCGCTAGGGATTTGTCAGTAATAAATACCCCACCCCCCAACAGACAGTCAGTTGAAACGACAATAATTGGGATGAGCCAAGAAACTATTAGAGATGCTATTAGTTATGAAATGGCACGAAACGGACAAGTGTTTTTTGTGCACAACAGAATAGAAAATATAAATGAAGTAGCAGGCTTACTACAAAGACTATGTCCTGATGCAAAAATAAGAGTTGGGCACGGACAAATGGAGGGCAAGAAATTAGAAGAACTAATGATTGACTTTATGGAAGGTGATTTTGATGTTTTGGTTTCCACCACAATAATTGAGAATGGAGTAGATGTTTCGAATGCCAACACCATCATAATTAACAATGCCCAAAACTTTGGACTAAGTGACTTGCACCAAATGAGAGGAAGAGTTGGACGTTCCAATAAAAAAGCATTTTGTTATTTAATTAGCCCGGCTATACACACACTATCGGAAGAAAGCAGGAAACGATTAATTGCCCTAGAGCAATTCTCTACTTTAGGCAGTGGATTTAAAATTGCTATGCGTGACTTGGATATTAGGGGTGCAGGAGATTTATTAGGTGCCGACCAGTCAGGTTTTATTAATGATATTGGTTTTGAAACTTATCAGAAAATATTAAATGAAGCAGTAGAGGAATTGAAACAAGAAAAATTCCAAGATTTATTTACTGACGAGAAAAAAATATTTTATGTAAAAGATTGTCAATTGGATACGGATTTAGAAATTTTAATTCCTGATACTTATGTAAGTAATATAAGTGAACGATTAAACCTTTACAAGGAACTAAACAACTTTACTAAGGAAGAAGAAATAGTTGCATTTATTGACAGGCTGAATGACCGATTCGGTACAGCACCAAAAGCCATTTATAATGTTTGTGATGCATTAAGACTAAGATGGGTAGCCAAGAAAATTGGCTTTGAACGTATTATACTTAAGAATGGTAGCATGCGTGCTTACTTCCCATCTCAAGCCGATTCACCTTACTACAACTCAGAAATGTTTAAACGAGCATTGGATTATTTAAAACCTAATTTTGGGACTTGTGAGATGATTGAAAAAAAGGGGAAACTCTCCATGCGTATTAAAAACATCAACTCAATTGAGGGAGCTTTAGGGGTTTGCAAGGAAATTACACAGTAAAACAGGCTTTTTAAAACTACTTTGATGCAATTTACGATTACTTTGATGTGATTTACGATTGCTTTGATGCAATTTACGATTACTTTGATGCAATTTACGATTACTTTGATGCGATTTACGATTACTTTACTTTTGATATATTTTTGTGATTTACTAGATATAAATACAAAAAAAAGATAGCCACACCTAAAGGTTCGCTATGACAGAAAAAAAAAGCCCTAGAAAAAGTAAAAAGGAGAAAAAGTAAAATAAACTCAAACACTTGAAAACAGGCATATTATGAAAAGTGAAAACTATTTACTAGCTTTATAAAAAAAAATACCACTTTGGCATGAAGATATACAGTTAAAATAATGCCAAACTACTGCCTGATAAATTAGATAACCTACAAACCCTATAATGGAAGAACAATTTTGAAAAAGGAGAACAGTTAACTACTATTAAATAATTAGAGATGAGGATGATAAAATACAGAAACTTTAACCTACTAAAACAGTAGGTATTATGCAAGGCATAGTATTTAATTTTGAGTAACTTAATTTTGTACATAATTATAATAAAATATTATGCAAACAAAACACACATTAAAAACAGCACTAACTTTAGGACTTAGCCTTTTATTGCTGACCAGTGCTTGTAAAAAAGTAGAAGTAGAAGAACCAAGACGATTTGGAGACGGCACCATTTCTTTTTTTGTGGATGGTAAATTATGGCAGAATAGTAATTCTTATAATAATACGGGCTCTATTAATGGGACTGGAAATAGTAGCTCTTCTTTTTATTCTAAACCTGAAAAAGGTATTTATACTGTGTTTGGTCGAATTTGGGATGAAGAGGTATCTATGTTTTACATAGCTATGGTTAATCAAAATAAAGAAAGCACCTATTATTTGCAAAATGGCAATGGCGTAATAACTTATCCTGCTGACCCTCTTGATGCAAATCACATGACTCTATGGATATCTAAAAGTAATAAAACCTATATTTCCAAAGAAGGATATGGTTGGGTAAAACAAACGGTAATTTTTTCTGACTCAACTCATACTGGGGTAAAAGATAGGTACGGCACTTTTGAAGTTACTTTGTTCAATGAATCCAATAGTAATGATTTTATACAAATAACAGATGGCAGGTTTAATAACTAAAAAATAGAAATTATTGAAAATTTAAACACAAAGCTCTAAATTTTTAAAACAAATTGTCTTAGGATGTATCCTATTTGAGTAGCTTTTAGATCTAACCTAATGAAACAGTTGTAAAACGCATTATTATTGAGTGATGTCTTTGCTAACGAATGTGAAACGCTTTTTGTTCGGCAAAGCCAAGCAATCTATACGATAATGAAAAGATAGCCACACCTAAAGGTTCGCTATGAAAGAAATAAATCCTTACAAAATTTGGTGAGGATTTTATTTAAAAAAGCAAAATAAAAAACCAGTACAATTGATAGCTATTTTCATGCTATCAACAATAAAAACAACTTATTAACAATCGTTTTTTTTACTAGTCAATCACTTTTAAATCATCTAGGATTTAAGTAAAATTGCAAGGAGTATTAAAAAACAAAAATGTCAGAGAAAAGAACCATCAAAAACGCACTAATTTCCGTATTCCATAAGGACGGATTAGCACCAATTGTAAAGAAATTAAATGAGCTAGGAGTAAACATTTATTCAACAGGTGGCACACAAAGCTTTATTGAAGAGCAAGGAATTGCTGTAAATCGTGTAGAGGACCTAACAACTTACCCTTCAATATTGGGAGGAAGAGTTAAAACTTTACACCCAAATGTATTTGGTGGAATTCTCTCCAGAAGAGAATTAGCAAGCGACAAAGAGCAATTGGAACAGTACAACATTCCTGAATTTGATTTAGTAATTGTTGACCTATACCCTTTTGAGAAAACAGTTTGTTCAGGAGCTAGCGAACAAGATATTATTGAAAAAATTGATATCGGTGGTATTTCATTAATCCGTGCAGCTGCAAAAAACTTCAAAGATGTTTTAATCGTTTCCGAGATGAACCAGTATGCTGAAACATTGGAAATATTAAATGATAATGGAGCCAGCACAAACATGGCAGAAAGAAAGAAATTTGCAGGTACTGCATTCAATGTTTCTTCCCATTATGACACTGCTATTTTTAATTACTTTAATACAGATAACACACCTGCATTCAAGGCAAGTATCCGTGAAGGAAAAACATTGCGTTACGGAGAGAATCCTCATCAATCAGGAACTTTTTATGGTAACTTAGACGCTATGTTTACCAAGCTAAACGGAAAAGAACTTTCCTACAACAACCTACTAGATGTTGATGCAGCCGTACACTTAATTGCTGAATTTAACGAAACTACTTTTGTCGTTTTAAAACACAACAATGCTTGTGGTTTAGCTAGCCGACCAAACTTACTTGACGCTTGGACAGCCGCTTTAGCTGGCGATCCTACTTCTGCTTTTGGCGGAGTGCTTATTACCAACAAAGAAGTAGATTTAGCAACTGCTGAAGAGATAAATAAATTATTTTATGAAGTATTAATTGCCCCTTCATTTGCAGCTGATGCCCTTGAATTGTTAAAAGGAAAAAAGAATAGAGTACTTTTAAAACAAAATGAAGTTGCCTTACCAAAAGTACAATTCCGTACTGCACTTAATGGCGTTTTACACCAAGATAAAGACTTGAAAAGTGATGCAATTACTGACATGGTAACTGCTACTAATCTTGCTCCATCACAAGAGCAATTATCGGATTTAGTATTTGCATCCAAAGTATGTAAACACACAAAATCAAACACAATTGTATTTGCAAAAGGAAAACAATTATTTGCTAGTGGAGTTGGACAAACATCAAGAGTAGACGCACTAAAACAAGCTGTAGATAAAGCAAAAAACTTTGGATTTGATTTGAATGGTTGCGTAATGGCTTCTGATGCATTTTTTCCTTTCCCTGATTGTGTGGAGTTAGCAGATAATGCAGGAATAAAAGCAGTAATACAACCTGGAGGATCAATAAAAGATAAATTATCAATTGACTATTGTAATGACAACAACATGACAATGGTATTAACTGGAACAAGACATTTTAAACACTAAAAAATAAAGATTATGGGATGGTTTGACTTTATGCAAGAAGCAATTGCTATTGATTTAGGAACTGCAAATACATTAATTATTTATAACGATAAAGTAGTTGTAGATGAACCCTCAATTGTTGCTAAAAACATCAGAACTGGTGACATAGTAGCTATTGGGAAAAAAGCCCAGCAGATGCACGGAAAAACGCATAAAGAAATTGAAACTTTGCGTCCCTTAAAAGATGGAGTAATTGCTGACTTCCAATCCTCCGAGCAAATGATAAGAGGATTTATTGATATGATTCCTAGAAAAAGATCCATCTTTTCGCCTGCTTTAAAAATGGTTATCTGTATTCCATCAGGAGTAACAGAGGTTGAAAAAAGAGCGGTAATTGATTCAGCAGAACATGCTGGAGCAAAAGATGTCTGGCTGATACACGAACCTATGGCAGCTGCCATTGGGATTGGGATTGATGTATTGGAGCCAAAAGGAAATATGGTAATTGATATTGGCGGTGGTACAACTGAGATTGCTGTTATTTCATTAGGAGGAATTGTTTGTGATAAATCAATTAGAGTTGCAGGAGATGAATTTACTGACAACATAAAAAACTATATGAAAACTAGGCACAATATTGCAGTGGGTGATATTATGGCTGAACAAATAAAAATAAATGTTGGCTCGGCACTTACTGAGCTAGAAGAACCACCAGCAAACTATGCTGTACATGGTAGAGATTTAATGAGCGGGATACCTAAAGAAGTAATCGTAACTTATAAAGAAATTGCGGGGTCACTTAACAACTCTATTGAACAAATTGAAGAAGCTGTAATGAGCGCTCTATTCAACACTCCACCAGCACTTTCGGCTGATATTTACAATGAAGGATTGTATTTAACAGGAGGAGGGTCAATGTTAAGAGGGTTAGATAAACGAATTTCAAGAAAAACAAAATTACCTGTATATGTTGCTGAAGATCCTTTAAGAGCTGTAGCCAGAGGAACAGGAATTGCGCTTAAAAATATAGAAAGCTATACCTTCTTAATTCAATAGCCCATAAGCGAAAATGTATAACCTATTACGATTTATTAAGATAAATCATTTTCTATTATTGTTTTTATTAATAGAAGGGTTTTCTGTCTTTTTGTTGCTAAAAAATAACGGTTATCAAGCGAATAAAGCTATTGAATTTAGTACACAATACACTAGCCTTGTATATAACTACACAACCTCATTTTCTGATTTTGTAGCCCTGAAAGAAACGAACGAGTTTCTTATAAATGAAAATGCAAAGCTCCATTCTTTACTGAAAAATGAATCTGAATTTTCTGATTCAACTTTGATAAAAAACAAGCACTTCAACTACTACCCTGCCAAAGTTATAAATAGTTCAGTAAGTAAACGAAATAACTTCATCACTTTAAACAAAGGGTTAAAACATGGAATAAATGCAGGGATGGGTGTAATAACTAAACAGGGAGTTATAGGCGTTATTCATTCGGTAAGTGAAAATTATGCAATTGCTATTTCCTTACTCCACCGAAAATCAGCAATTGGTATTCAGTTGAATAAAAACAACCATAATGGAATTTTGAAATGGAAAGGATTTGATTACAAAACCGTTAATATTAATGATTTTCCAAATCATATCCCTATTGAAGTTGGCGATACCATAAGTTCCAATAGTCATAGTATTATTTTTCCTGAAGGCGTAAATATTGGGGCAGTAAAAAGTATTCAGAAAAATAAAGATGATGGATTTTATGATGTTAGTGTTCAACTTTTTGAAGATTTCAATCAGTTAAACTACGTATACATCATCCACTCTCAAGCTGCAGAAGAACAATTGATGTTAGAAAAAAAAATTACAGAAAATGAATAAATATTTTGCAAAATACCTATTCCTACTTCCTGTCTATGTTTTACTACAAGCACTAGTCCTTAACCAAGTACTATTTTCGGCATATATTAATCCTTTTTTATATGTGATTCTAATCATTAGTTTACCCTTAAAAACACCAAAGTGGTTCTTACTTTTTTATGCTTTCTTACTTGGTTTTTTCATTGATCTTTTTTCAGGAAGCTTAGGATTTCATTCAACAGCAACTATACTTATTGCTTTTTTCAAACCCTTCATCAGTAAGATAACTATACCTCATAATATACTAGGAGATACAGATGAGATTACACTAAAAAAGATAGGAAACAAAGCCTTTATTACTTTTTCATTATTCTTAATCCTTATCCATAATAGCTGTTTGTTTATTATCGAACACCTTAGCTTCAATCTTGCTATTGCCGGAAAAATACTGGCTAGCTCAATTGTTACATTAATCATTGTACTCATTGCACAATTGTTTCATCAAAAAAAATAATGAAAGGCTATAAAAACAGACATAGAATTGTTGTTGCTATATTTCTGTTAATTACCATTACCTTCATCACTAAATTATTTTACATTCAAGTATTGAATGATAATTATAAATTTTCAGCCAACAATAATGTATTGCGCTATGATGTACAGCAAGCAGTAAGAGGGTTAATTTATGACAGAGACAGCAACCTTATTGTTGCCAATGTTCCTGCATACGACTTAATGATTATTCCCAGAGAATTAAAAGATCAAGAAATTGACACTTTAGCTTTTTGTAATTTGATTAGCATAAGCAAAGAAGAATATCTTACAAAATATAAAAAAGCTGCTGACTATTCTGGTTATAAGGAAAGTGTATTCATCAAACACATCAACTTAGAAAACTCTAGCACATTATCCGAAAAGCTTTTTCAATTTCCTGGTTTTTACTTAAGAAAGATTACCATGCGAGATTACCCAAGTAATGTAGCTACTCATTTGATAGGTTACCTGGGAGAAGTAAATTTAAAAAAAACAAAGGAAGACCCTTACTATACCAAAGGAGATTTGACAGGAGTTAGTGGAGTGGAAGCAGCCTATGAAAAACAACTAAGAGGGACTAAAGGAATGGCCATAAAATTGGTTGATGTGCATAACCGTGATCAAGGAAAATTCCAAGAGGGGAAGTTTGATACCCTACCAATTGCTGGGAGTACTTTAATTTCAACCATTGATATTGAGCTGCAAGAATATGGTGAACAGCTAATGCAAAATAAAATTGGAGCTATTGTAGCTATTGAACCTTCAACAGGAGAAATTCTCGCTTTAGTTTCTGCACCTACTTACAATCCCAATTTGTTAATTGGGCGAAAACGATCAGCAAATTATAGCATCCTAGCTAAGGATGAAAAAAAACCTTTATTCAATAGAGCGCTCCAAGGAACCTACCCACCTGGTTCAACTTTCAAATTAATAAACGGACTTATTGCTTTGCAGGAAGGAGCAATATCCAAAAACACTCAATTTACCTGTGATGATGGTTACAGCTATGGGAATGATAAAAAAGTAGGTTGCCATCCTCATAAATCACCAGTTAAATTAATAAACGGAATTGAAATTTCATGCAACGCCTATTTCTGTAATATCTACGAAAAGTATTTTAACCGTTTTGGCTCGACCATTGAGGCTTATGACAATTGGTACAGTCACGTATCCAGCTTTGGCGTAGGAAACTTTATGAATAATGACTTTATAACAGGAAGCCCAGGGAAACTACCAAAATCAACTTATTTTAACACTTTGTACAGAGGAAGTTGGAATGCAAACACCATTATATCAATGGCAATTGGGCAAGGAGAATTACTACTTACCCCTATACAAATGGCAAACATGACCGCTATACTTGCCAACAAAGGGTATTACTACACACCACATATTATCAAAAGCATTTCAGGAGGACTAAGTATTGATAGTAATTACACGACTAAGAAATATTGTAGCATTGACAAACAACATTTCGTACCGATAGTCAATGGTATGGAGCAAGTCGTTTACGGAAAAGAAGGAACTGCAAAATATTGTAAAATTCCTAACTACGAAATATGTGGGAAAACAGGAACAGCACAAAATCCTCATGGAGAAGATCATTCTATATTTATTGCTTTTGCACCCAAAGAAAACCCAGCAATTGCCATAGCAGTTTATGTTGAAAATGGAGGATGGGGATCAACTTGGGCTGCTCCTATTGCATCCTTAATGATAGAAAAATACCTAAACAGAGAAACAACAAATAAAGCCCAAGAAACTTTTATCCTAAATGGAAATTTAATAGATAAATAATGAGAGCTGCAAAAAATATATTCGCAAACATTGACAAAGTAAGTATTGGGCTTTATGCATTACTTATGCTTTTCGGGTGGATAAATATTTATGCTTCACAGTACAATGATGACTCGGCAATGGTAATTGACTTTAGTAGCCGATATGGGAAACAACTTTTTTTCATTTGCATTTCCTCTTTTGTTGCATTTTTAATACTTATTATCGATTGGAAGTTCTTTTACTCGCTTTCTTACATCTTCTATGTCGCTATTATCCTACTACTAATTGGAGTGCTTTTTAAAGGAGGAATTACCGGTGGAGCTACATCCTGGTACGAATTTGGAAGTTTTAAATTTCAACCTTCAGAATTCGCAAAGTTTACCACCGCACTCGCACTTGCAAAATACTATAATAACCTAAACACTAAACGAAAATCATTACGCGAAAAGCTAAATACCTACGCTATAATTATACTTCCGTTTTTATTGATTATACTGCAAAATGACCTTGGTACTGCCTTAGTATATGCTGGTTTTGTACTCGTGTTATATCGTGAAGGGCTTTCAGGAAATATCCTAATATTCGGATTAATTATTGCCATTCTATTTGTGGTTACCTTATTAGTTGAAAAGACAATTCTAATTCCATTTTTAGCAGGAATTGCATTAATTATATTTTTGCTTTCAAGAAGAAAAAAGAAAGAACTATTACTTATAATGGGTATACTAGTAACCTGTTCATCTTTTATTTTTAGTGTTGATTATATATTCAATGATGTGATGGCCCCACATCACAGAAAAAGAATAGATATTTTATTAGGGAAAGAGTTTGACCCTCATGGTGCGGGGTACAACCTTATCCAATCAAAAATTGCGATTGGCTCAGGAGGGTTTAGTGGAAAAGGATTTTTAAACGGAACACAAACCCGCTTTGATTTTGTACCAGAGCAAAGTACCGATTTTATCTTCTGTACTATTGGAGAGGAATGGGGATTCTTAGGTAGTTTTTTCTTTATCTCTTTATTCCTAGGACTGCTCTTTAGGGTACTTTTCCTTGCCGAAAGACAAAGATCAAACTTCAGTAGGATTTACGGCTATAGTGTCGCCACTATCCTTTTTATGCATTTTGTTATTAATATCGGGATGACCATTGGCTTGTTACCTGTGATTGGAATACCATTGCCTTTTATAAGTTATGGAGGTTCTTCTTTACTTGGCTTTACTATCCTATTATTTATTTTTCTTAATCTTGATTCTTACCGATTACAGATTTTGAGATAAAAAAATGCCCAGCCTTTCGGCTGAGCATTCTATTTTTATTTTAAAAGAACTGACTAGTTGAAATCTGAACGATTATCTTTAACATCAGCTTCAGTGTTTAATACATTGTAAGCCGCTCCATTAGCATAAGCAGCAGCTCCTTTTTTAACTTCTTGTTTTTGTTGAGTAAAATCACCTGAAGTTTTTGCATCATCCTTAGCGGTAACCTCTACTACATAAACAGCATTAGCTCCTGCAATAGGACTAGAAACAGAACCAACAGCAGTTCCAAAAATAGAACCCACTAACTCTGGCTCGTAACCAATACCTTGCAGGCTTAAGTTTGCCAAATTAGCTCTTTGTGCATTCACAACAGTTTGTCCATTGTTAGTTGCAATAGCAGCTAAATCAGCTCCTGTTATAGCAGCAGTAATGTAATCAGCTTTCTTATCCTTCACTACTAAAGCAGAAATTTGTTCTTTAATATCTTCTAAAGGGACATTACCCTTAATGTGTTCTTTTGTTAAGTAAGCAACAACATAAGAGTTTTCAAATTGGAATACTTCAGAAACAGTTTCTTCATCAGTAGTATTCATCCATCTTACCATTTCTCTTGAGTTTGGCAAACCAACAATACTTTGTTTGTCAGCAGTTACTTTACTATCGCTTCTTTTTACTAAATTTTGCTGTGCAACTAAAGAATCAAAAGCAATTCCATCATTTAATATTTTTCCAGCAAACTGAGCTGCTTGAGAATAATATGTATTATATGTTTCAGTACTTGGCTCAACATTTCTATCGATAAAAGCAATCTTTACTTTACGTACAGCTCTACTTGTTTTTGTTACCTCAATAAGATGAACACCAAATTGAGAAGTAACGACACTTAAATCACCTCTTTTAGAAGTAAAACAAGCTTCATTAAATTCATCAACCATTGCGCCTTCCGAGAACCAACCTAAGTCACCTCCTTTAATAGCTGAACCTTTATCGTCAGAATTCTTTTGTGCTAAAACACCAAAGTCACTACCTGCCTGAACTTGAGCTTTTATTGCTTCTATTCTAATATTTACAGAATCCAAACTCATTGTTTGAGTAGGTGCTATTAAAATATGACGTGCCTCAACTGAATCAGGACGATTTTGAGCAATCGCTAACTTAGCAATACGATAAACACCTTGACTTGCTTGGTAAGGCCCTATAACTGTACCTTGTTCAGCATTAAATAATTCTTCCCAATTCTTATCTGCTAAACCTTCTTTAGTAGTAAAAGTAAAACGTGCTGAAGTATTATCAGAATTTCTTCTAGCCATTAAATCATAATCTTCAAAAATAGTAAAGTCAGCTTTTAAATCGATAATAGCTGATTTAGTAGTTGCATCATCTTCTGCTGAAGGGATAACTGTAAATACTACAAAATCAACATCCTTTGATGCAGCTTGCTCATATGTTGATTTATTATCATCATAATAGCTTGCTAACTCACTTTCAGTTGGCTCAACCATACTATCAACTACTGTAGAAAAAGGAATAGCTACATAGTTAAAAGTAATATTTTGAGAATTTTCATTAAAGTTCAATCTTGCTTCTTCACCCGTTACATACATAGCATTCGAAACTAGTGAATTATACTTTGAAGTTTTAATTAAGCCAATTAAGTATTTTTGGAAACCTACCCATCTTGATCTTGCCTCACCTGTTGGATCTTGGTCAATCTGTTTTAAGTAGCCTAATACTTTTGTTCTATCGAACTGACCAGTTGCTTGGTTTTGAAAAGTAGGAACCTTTGAAATTTCAGGATGTACATTTAAACCCTGTAATAATTCAAAGAATTCATCATCAGAAACATCAATTCCTAATTTAGCAAATTCATTGTTCATAATTAAATCCCTTACATACTGATCCCATATTTGAGATCGGATTTGTGCAGTAGTCGTTTGGTTAAGTACGCCTTGTTGATTCTGAGATTTCCAGTTTTCAATTCCTTCCTCCACCTTTACCTCATAAGCTTGACGCATTACATCTTCACCTAATACCTCACCTACATAAATACTAGCACCTCCTCTTGAGTCTAGAGATGACATAAAGTCACCTAAAATGAAGGCTAGCATTGCTACGCCAATTACCGTTAATAATAATCCTGATCTATTTCTAATTTTTCCTAGTGTTGCCATTCTTGTTTTATTTTATTGAAGTTGGCGAATATACAATTGTTATTTAAGAAATGAAAATAGAAATGCCCCTATTTCCTATCTAGTAGACACCTTCAATTGCACTTCTTGTATCGCAGTTTCGTTTACTTTTATGATTGTAAATTGGAATTCTTCTAGCTCTATTACATCATTTTTTTGAGGAATTTCTTCCAAATGATGCAAAATTAAACCTGCTATAGTTTCGTATTCATCTGACTCAGGAAGGGTAAGATTGTATTTTTTATTTACAAGCTCAATATCCAAAAGTGCAAGAAGCAAATATTTATTCTTAGCTAATTTTTTATCAGTAATTTCTTCAACATCATGCTCGTCCACTATCTCACCAACAATTTCTTCAGTAACATCTTCAATAGTAAGCATTCCTGAAGTACCTCCAAACTCATCAACCACCAAAGCAACCCCTTTATTACTTTCAATAAACTGATTTAGCAATTGCATAACTGACATACTTTCTGGCACAAAAGGAATAGGCAATAAAATAGAACGTACATTCTGTGGATTTCTAAACAAATCAGACGAATGAATATAACCAATCACTTTATCAATATTTCCTTTAAAAATTAAGATTTTAGACAGCTTAGTGGCAATAAATCTATTTTTAATATCATTAATTGGTGACGAAATATCCATAGCTACTAGTTTAGTTCTTGGAATCATACATTCACGCAATTTTTTATCGGTTAAATCTAACACATTCTGCAACATCTCCACCTCAACCCGACTATCCTCCACTCCTTCAGCTGATTTTACATTACTCAGATATTCATCCAAATCTGTTTTACCAAAAACCTGCTTGCCATCTTCCATTTTTTGCCCTAACAAATATTTTAATACTAGTTTTGAAAGAAATAGCATAAGTAAAGCTACAGGCCGAAATAAAACAAAAAACAACCAAATAGGAATAGAAAATATTCTTAAAATCTGGTTAGGATAAATCCTGAAAATTGCTTTAGGTAAAAACTCAGCCGTTACCAAAACAATTAAAGTAGTAATAATAGTTTGCACAAACAAAAGCGCAAAATCAGAAGTGAAATAATCTGTAATTTGTGGTGTTAGAATTTGAGTCATTACAATACCATAAACTACCAATGCGATATTGTTTCCCACTAACATGGTAGTGATAAAATCAGATTCGTTCTTAGAAAAAAAAGTAATTATATTTGCTGGAAATTTTCCGGTATTTTTATCTAGCTCTAGCTTTAATTTATTAGCAGAAATAAAAGCAATTTCTACACCCGAGAAAAAAGCAGAAAATAACAAAGTGGAAATAGCGATAGGTACAAGCATATGCGTAAAAATACTAAAACTTAATGTGTTTGAGTTGCGAAATCAAATGTTCCGTGAATTTTAGTGATTGAATATTGCTTAAAGTCAGGAGTAGAAGTAAAACCTTCACCATAGATAACCTCTTTACCAGTGGTAATTTTTACTTTTTTATCAGTATATATTTTGTTTTTACTCTCATCCCAAACCAACTCATTCGTCTCAAGTTTTTTATCATCACTGCTAATTAATATTACATTATTTTGTGCTAACATAATTTTTTTCTCTTCATCTATTGAAGCATAATCCGCCATGAGTGTTGATTGCAATTGTGAAGAATCATTATAGAAATACACTTCGAAATGATCAGGAAAAATCAATGCGGGTTGAATATCTTGAAAACGCTCAATACGATTAGCTACTAATCTAACTTTTACCTTCCCATTTTCAGTATGCAGAAGTTCGGCACCTTTAATTTGTTCAATAGGCTGTTGTTTATCACTAACAAATTCTTGCACCAACTTAGGATCATTAGTACATGAAATTAGCACAACCAAAAAGAAAAGAAATAAACGCATAGTTTTCGTTTAGTCACTTGTGCGAGCAGTTGTCGCTTTATTAATCCAACAACCAATAGTGTGCGATTTTCCCGCTTCCACTCCATTAAAGAAACAAGTTTCTTTAGTTGGGAAATATTTTGAATAAGTATTAATACTTTTACTTGCTCTTGCTTTAGTATCCTCATCCGATAGGGCTCTACTAAATGCATCAATTGCTACCCAATATACTGTTGATTTTTCAAAATCACCACCACAATTTTTAGCTCCTGAAATATAAATATTACCTAAGTTCAAATACGCTTCACCCCAACCACTTCTTAGCTCTAAAGCACTATAAACAGCATTTCTTGCCAACAGAAAAGAACCTGCATTACGATAAGCATCTGCTAAACCTAAATAGTAAATAGCTTTTTGATTTCCCACCTCTTCCATTTCAATTGCTTTAGCAGCAAACTCAATAGCATCAGAATATTTTCCTTTTGCAATACTCATTTTCGCCATTTTATCAGCTGAAGATGCTGAAGGATCTAGTTCATATAATCTGCTAGAAGCATCAAAGAATAATTGTTCATTGGTACACTCCTTTTTTTCCAATACTTTTGTTACTCTTTTTAAGAAAGAAACATCTTCAGTTGCAGGGTCAAATTTCGCGGAAAAAAGAGTTACTAAATCCTCACAATTAGCATAAGGAGTAAAAAGATTTTCAATCTTTTCAGCATACTGAATAAAATACTTAGTTACTTTGGATTCATTCACAATATTATAATCAATCACTTCAGAAATTCGAGCATAAGCTTCCAAAACATCTTGCTTTGTTTTTTCTCCATTTTTCTCCAAGTTCACAATTGCTTTCATATAGCCATAAACGGCTCTGAAATCGGCATTATTTCCATCCAGTGTTATTGATTTATCCAAGATAGACAAAGCTTCAGCACTTCTTTTCTTATCTGCAATCACTAATTCATAACCTTTTAAACCCAACACATATCCCTCTTTTCCAAAATACTGGATTCTTTGGTCAAAAATCATCATTATGGTATCAATATATGCTGCCTTATTTTCTTTATCAACCTTAATTCTCTCTTTATAAATCTTAGGCCCATTCTTATAGATATTCCCACTTGATTTAGGACAATTATTAAAAGTCCAACGCCAAGGCTTTAAAGCATCTACATAGTTCTTTTGCTTATAATATTCTCTAAATAACGACAGGTTCTCAATACACGCAACGCTATCAGTTCCATATTTGGATTGAGCATTTGCACTTAAACCCATTAAAACTATTACTACTAAAACAAAATTTATTTTCATCATCTTATTAATCATATTTTCTTTTTACGAACCAAATTCCGTCATAAGAAACGCTTAGACCAAACTTTACAAATTGTTCTTTTATTAAACTATTATCGGTTGTCCCTCTTTGTCCTAAAGTAAGAGAAACATCATATTTTGTTCTTGATTTCCTAACAGGGATACCAAAGCCAAAACTTACGCTCATTTCTTTTAATTGAGTGTCATTTAAAGTTAAAGGAGTATTACTATAAGCAGCTCCTAAACGGTATTGCATTCTTTTGTAATACTTAGTAACTGAATTAAATTCTGGAGTATATTGCAATCCACCAGAAAGACGCATACTATTACTTAAGTCATCACTCTCACCTAATAAAGTATAGTCAGCCCAATTTTGCATGCTATAATCAGCAACCAAAAGCCACTTTTCACCATCACGATACGTTAATCCTGTACTAATGTACCTTGGTAAGGTAACTTCTCCCCACTCTACGACATTACTAGCAGTGTCTTTTACAATTTCATAATCTCCTGAAGTAGTTTCTACAATATTTGTTCGTTTTGCTCTAAGGGTTGAATTATTATTAGCTGTTAAGCCAAAGGACAATTCCTTATCATTCGCTAATTCCTTTTTATACAATAGCCCCAACTCATAATAATATCCTTTTAAGTTTATGCTCGAATTTGAACGAGAATCAAAAAAAGATTCATCATCATAATCAAGTTTCTTTCTTCTGTTTAAACCTCCAAACAAATAAGAAGCATTCATTCCTACAGAAAAACCTTTGAAAGGTTCGTATGCTCCTCCAAAATATATTTTACTCAAACCTCCATCTCCTGTATAAATCATATCAGCATCTACTACTGTATCTCTAGCATTTAATGTGTAACCAATATTACTAAAAGGTAACATTCCGAAACTTGCCCCTAACTTACTACTAATAGGAAAAGCAATTGTCAAGTGACTAAAAGCAGAATTATTGGCAACCTGCTTATCAGTTGAGTTCTCAATTTGAGTTGTTTTATGTAATCCCCCAGTTGAAAACAAAAAAGAATTTGCTCTAAAAGAAGTATAACTTGCAGGATTTGATGGATTGACACTATTAGAACTACTAAGAGCAGTAACTCCACCCCCTAACGCATTGTAAACTGGAAAAGCATTTCCTTGCAAATCACCTAATCCAAAACGAGAATATGGGGAACTTGTTCCTAATTGCGCAAAGGCACTCAATCCACAAAAGACAAAGAGTACTACCACTAATTTTTTTAATCTATTCATTATAATCTAAAATTTCATTTAATCCTTCCATTACTAAAAAAGGGTTTGCAAATATGCTACTTTTTAATTCCTTTTCAAAGAAAAAACAATCCCCACCTGTAACGGCAATTATAGTGTCTTTATTTTCCATTTTGTAAACAATAATTATTTCTCGTACTTCCGCCAACATTCCTTGTTGCACACCACTTATAATTGAAGAGTTTGTATCATTACCTAACACCATGCTACTCTCTGAAAATTCACACAATGGCAAGTTACTTGTAAACTGATTAAGTGCTTTGTACCTCATTGCTATACCTGGAGAAATCCTCCCTCCCCTATACACTTTTTCCTTATTTATAAAATCAATAGTCAGACAAGTACCTGCATCCAACACTAAAACATCTTGCTTTGGGAATAAAAAAGATGCACCAACAACTGCAGCAATTCTGTCTCTACCTAAAGTATCTGGTGTTTTATAATCAATTGTGATTGGTAAAGGAGTGTTTTCGTTTAAAAAATGAGCATCAAAATGTTGAATTATTTGCTCAATATCAGTATCTACTGCCTTAACAGAAGAAATAATAGTATTTGAAATAGCTTGCTCCCCAACAAAAACAAGTATGTTTTGCAAAGTACAATCATTCAAAACAGAAGAGCTAATTAGCTCTTTATCTTCAAACAAGGCAGTTTTAACTGCTGTATTTCCTATGTCGATTATAAGTTTCACCGAATGTAAAATTTTGTCAAAAATATAAAAATACAATCCCTTATGATGATTTGCTCAAAATATTTCTCTAAATAAAAAAAACAATTAAATTTGCACCCCTAAATAGTTGGCGCTATAGCTCAGTTGGTAGAGCAATGGACTGAAAATCCATGTGTCCCTAGTTCGAATCTTGGTAGCGCCACTTAAACAAAAAGCCCCACTCAAATGAGCGGGGCTTTTTAATTACAAAACCCAATCAATTGAATGTGTTTATTTTTGGTGGACCTAAAGGCCCCAAAATTTTGAGCTTTTTTAAAGTACTATGCTTAGCATAATACTTTATTTCTAGTCTTATATATTTGCAGTATATTAACTAAGACAAAGCTCTATGATGTATGAAAATGCAGGGGACACAAGGAATTATTGGTATGCAGCAACTTTATCTAAACAACTTATCGAAAATAAAATTTTAGCGATATCTATTATGGAAATCCCTATTGTTTTATGGAGAGACACTACTGGTACAATAGGGGCACTTGAAGATCGGTGTTCACACAGAAACGCTCCTTTAAGTTCAGGGAAAATTGTTAACAATTGCATTATGTGCCCCTACCATGGCTGGACATTCAACAATAATGGCGATTGTGTAAATATTCCCTCAGAAGGACCAAATACTCAACGTATACCAAAAAAACCGAGTGTTCATTTTCCAGTTCAAGAAAAGCATGGATTAATATGGCTTTGGATGGGTGTCGAAAAAACTCCAACAAGAAATATATTTCCTATGTCAACAACAAACAAATCGGGAATGTCTCAATACTTTATGGAGACTGATTTTGATCAGGATGTGACAAATTTAATTGAAAACTTTATGGATGTCCCTCATACTGTTTATGTCCATAAAGGATGGTTTAGAGATGTAAAACAAATTAAATTACCTGTACAAGTTGAAAGAAAGGCTAACAGCGTGTTAGTGACCTATCAACAATCAGGGGATAGTATTGGAGCCTTTAATTGGATAGTTAATCCTAAAAACTTACCAATGGTTCATACCGATAAGTTTTACATGCCTAATATTGTAAAAGTAGATTATATTTTTGGTGAGCATGAGAAAGAATTTATTATAGTAAGTACATGTACACCTATCTCACCAAACAAAACTAAAGTATTTACGCTTATTACTTATAATTTTGGTTGGGTTAATCCAGTCGCAAAATTATTACTACCCTGGTATACAAGGCAGGTAATTAATCAAGATGTAAAAATAATGAAACTACAAGGCGCAACAATTCGGAAATTTGGGAAAGAAAAATTTAAATCTACTCAAGCAGACACGCTTCATCTTTATGTAGAATCGTTAAGAAATTATGCTATAAACAAGTATGGTGAGACTACACCACCTAAACCGATAAGTAAAACTGTAGAATTCTGGATTTAAATCTAATCCCCATGAATAAAAACTTAACATATCAATTAAAATTAGTCACTGAAATTTCAGCAGATGAACTAAAAAGAATGTTCACTATAATGAGTGATAATTATGACTATATAACATTTGAGGCATTCAAAAAAGACTTGTCAAATAAAGATTATGCAGGGATTTTGTTAGACGACAATCTCAATATTCAAGGATTCACAACATTTGCTATAAATCCTAAAAATTACCAACACCCCGATTACAATATTCTGTTTTCTGGAGATACTGTTATATCATCTGACTATGTTGGCTCACAAGAACTAGGAAAGGGCTGGTGTAAAACTGTTGGAAGTATATTAGCAAAATTTCCAGAAAAAAAATGGATGTGGTATCTCATGTCTAAAGGATACAAAACTTACTTATACCTTCCCTTTTTTTTCAATAAGTATTATCCAGCAGCAAGAGAATCGGAACATGAAAATCATGAATCAATAGCAAATGATTGTTCAACTCATTTTTTCGGAAATGAATGGAATAAGAAAAAAGGGGTTGTACAATTTGTAAATAAAATCGGGCAAGTAAAGAAAGAGCATGCCCAAAAGTCATTCAAGAAAAGCAATCTTTATGTGGACTATTTTCTAGAACGGAATCCCGGCTTTGTTAATGGAGATGAGTTAGTATGTATTGCTGAATTAGCAATCGAGAATTTCAAACGATTCCCTAAATTACTAATAAGTAGGACGATAAACTCAGATTCAACTTTCGATATTCACTCAAATGAATTGTAGTTTCTCAAATTTAATTTGGCTTTTAAGCTTGGCTCGAAAAAACAACAACTTTAAAAAGTCTTTAAATAAGCCTGGAGTTACACAATGGAATATTCTGAAAAAATATTTAGAGAATAATAACAATACTATTTATGGTAAAAAACACTCATTTACTACTATTAATACGATTGATGATTTCCAAAAACAAGTCCCAATTATTAATTATGAAGATATAGAAGAATACATTCAAACAATTGGAAATAATAACAACAATATATTAAGTAAATATAAAACTCGTTTTTTTGAAGAAACATCTGGATCAGGTAGAGTTTCTAAAATAATACCATACAACAGACCATTAAAAGATGAATTTAATGCGGCTATTGCACCATGGATTTGGGGAATATACAAAGACTACCCAAAAGTGTTTAAGGGTAAAAGTTATTGGTCAATTTCTCCTCCAATGAAACCTAACTGGAAAACTAAAGGAGGTTTAAAAGTGGGAATTGAGGATGATTCAGAATACCTTAACTATTTTGGAAAACTCTTACATAAGCACCTAATACTAAATCCAATTCAAAAAAAACAGCCTTTTTATGATGCCGACGCATTTTATATTAACACTTTAAAATGTATGATCGCAGAAAAAAACATGGGTTTTATATCTGTCTGGAGCCCTTCATTTATTTTACAACTTGATAAAATATTAAGAAAATATTGGGTCAATATAGTTCCAGAATCATTAAACATTACACCTGATGCAAAATGGTCTAAATTATTTCCCTCATTAAAACTAGTTTCATGCTGGCTACACGCAAGTAGCTCACAATTTAATGAAGAATTAGAAAATATTTTGGGTAACATATCAATTCAACCTAAAGGGTTATTAAGCACTGAAGGTGTTGTATCCATACCAATTGATAATAAAAACGACCCAGTCTTAGCAGTTACATCTCACTTTTATGAATTTGAATGTCAGAGGTCAAAAAAAATATATTTAACAAGCGAGCTTATAAAAAAAGAACAATATGAAGTAATTATGTCCACTGGAAATGGATTTATGCGCTATAGAACGAATGATATAATACAAGTTAGTGGATTTATTCAAAAAACCCCAACAATAGTGTTTAAAGGGAGAAAAAATAGAACTTCTGATTTAGTTGGAGAAAAACTTACTGAAATTATGTGTATTGAAATTTTGAATTCTATTGACTCAGATTTAAAGATAGAAATGATGGGAGCATATTTTCATCCTTCAAAAAACGAAAACAACCAACTACACTATACACTTAACATTGTAACTGAATCTCATAGTCTCAACAAAACAATTATTCTAGAATTTGTAGAAAAATTATTGTACGAAAACCCTTATTATTCTCAAGCAATTTCAGCTCAACAACTAGAAAAACTAAAAGTCATATACATTTCATATGAATCGTATTTGAAAACAATGAATGAATACTTTATGAAAAAGAAAATTAAATCTGGAAATCAAAAACCACCCGTTTTGTTTCTTTTAAATGAATTGACTTAATTTTTATGACTAAATATATAATAAGAAAAGCGATCCCAAATGACAATGAAGCTTTATGTACATTGTTTGAGACACCTATGTCTGGTGACATCTCTCTTTCTATGGAACGTAACTCAAATTATTTTAAAGGATCAAAAATTCAAAATCAAACAGGAACTGTTTATATCGCAATTGACTCTCAATCAAACAAATTGGTTGGATCTTTAAGTTATGGGAAAAAGAAAGTTTATTTAAACGAGAAAGAACAGTTGTTGGGTTATTTTTCTGATTTACGAATACACTCAGATTATCAAGGTACGAATTTAATGATTCAATTAATAAAGTATCTTATTTCTAAACATCCTGAATGTAGTGAGCACTTTAATGTAGCAATGATCATAACTAAAAATAATAAAATGATCAATTTGATTAACAGAGCTAGTGACAAATTACTTAACCATTTATCCGTACCAAAACTTATAAATAAAGGAATTTATCAAACAATTCTATTTCCATATAAAAAGCATGCTAAAATTAGCACTAGATTTTCAGTAAAAATTGCTCAACAAAACGACATTATACAGATGACTAATTTAATGAAAAGTGAAGGAGCTAAAAAACAAGGATATCCAATTTACGACCTATCAGACCTAAACAATCATTATTACAATGGCTTAAGTATTTCTGATTTTATACTTTTATTTAAAAACAATATACTAGTAGCTATGTGTAGTCTATGGGATCAATCTGACTATAAATCTACTAGAGTAGTAAAATATAGTCAGAAAATCTATTACACAAGATTGATAAATAACCTATTCGCTAATTTACTTGGTGGGATATCACTACCAAAAGAAGGAAAAATTATAAAGTATGTAACATTGCATTCCATAGCTGTAAAAGAAAACTCACCAATATACTTTCATGAATTATTAAAATTCATTCAATCTGAAGCAAAGGGAGTTAACTATATTTTGTGTGGATTAGCAAAAGACGATAAATTACAATTAGCTTTTAAACACATTAAAAGAAAACGAATAATCGAAGGAAACTACTATCAAGTGTCGACTAAAATACCTGTTGATAAAAATCTTCCAAATGGTATATTTTACATGGAGGCATCTAGACTTTAACAACTTGATATATCCTTATGTACATCCCTCTTAGAACTTTTTAAACGAAAAACACCCCTATTTCGTGAATCATAAATGGGGCTTTTTTATTTTTATCAGTAAGGAATATTATTCAACTATTATTTTTTCAGTATAAATTGTATTTTCATCTTTCAATTCAACAGTATAAATACCTTTATCAAATCTTGATAAATCAATAGTAGTATTCACTCCATTTGTACTAGTAGAAAAAACTGTTTGACCTAATACATTATTTACGGTTACATCATAATTAGCAACCTCACCTAATTTAATAGTAAATATTCCATTAGTAGGGTTAGGATATGTAGTGAAAATAGTTTGCTTCATATCAGAAACTGCATTAACACTTCCTGAATCAAAATTCATCCTAACCATTGGAGTTGAAGTTATATAATACCATGTTGGATTGCCAGCAGACTGTGTAGACAACCCTAATTCATCAAAAGAACTGTGTTCTCCATTATACAATGCAGGGTTTGATGTTGTACCAACTCTAGAAATATCGACCGGATGCTGGTAACCACCTACTCCAAACTCATAAGCATAACCAGCAAATAATGATATTGGATTTATAAATGGAACATCAATCCAATTACCTAAATCTTGAGCAGTCAGTGTGTAATCATCAGATTGATCTAGAAAGAAAAGATTATTTGATGCTGTACTATCAGCTTCATAAATTACAGCATAAATCTTTGCTCCTACTGTTGATCCATCATCAATAAATACACGCAAAGAATATAAATCAGCATTAGCATAAATCTCAAACCTAGAGGTAATTTGATTCTGATCATCTGAATCTCCAACACCATAAGCACCAGCTAAATTTGCTGCCCCAGCATCCTTAGCGTATAAGTATTGAGAAACTTCAATGTTTCTTGTTTCGATAGCCGAATTAGTGATTACTAATCCTGCACCAGCTGAATCGGCTTCAGCCCACATTTCAATAACATAATTACCAACACCTGGACTAAAAGTAGGAACAGCTGCAACAACAGCTGAATCGGAACCAGCTAAAACAGTGGCAACTGAAGATCCAGAATAAGAAGCAGAACCGGTAACGTCATATTTTAAAACTGCTGATTGTGACGCCCCTCCAATATTTTTTATTACAGCTTCACAAGAAAATGGTCGGACAGCAACCTGATCAACAGGAGTTACAGTGTAATCTAAACCTATCATAGTATTCAAACCAGAAGCTGAATAATTCTGATAGTCAATCCAATATCCACCCGTAACAGCATTATCAATACTCATTAAATTTGATGGTGTTTCAATAATTCTCATATCATCAATCATCCAAAAATAAACTCTTGATGTCCACCCTATTTTAATATATACTGTTGATTGATTTGCAGCAACAGAAGAAATATTCAAACTTAATATTTCTGGATCTAAAGAATTTGTATTATTTGGAAGTCCAGAATTTACTAGATAGTTAGTCCAAGTTATGCTGTCTGAACTTACAGATACTGTAGGTGGGGTAAATTGTGCACCACCCAAATTATTATACCTGAATGAATGTTCAAATTCTAAATTTACAGCTGAATTCAATGAAAGATTTATTGCAGATGTTGTAAAATAAGATTCAATATACTCATAAGTTGTACCTGAAGGCTGTCCGTAAGAATGATGATTTGCTGAATCAGTATCTGATATTAAAAAACCATTAAGAGCAGTTGTTGAGCTGATTCCAACTGCAGCAGAGGCACCTTGTGAACCCTGAAAATAACCCCACGACCCATCTGTAGTATAAACCCAAGGGCATGTTGCTATCCCACCTTGAGTATTGCTGGTATAAGTACTCCATCCTTGAGGAAATCCACCACTAAAATCCTCTTCCCAAATAGGTACAGCAGAACTTGCATTTGATGGAGTAATAGAAGCTTGATAAAAAGATTTTTTCTCATCTAATTGTTGTTCTAACTGTGTTTCTTCTAAATTTAAAACTTGAGCAATAGAAGAAATCGAAACTACTAAGGCAAAAACCGAAATATAAATTTTTTTCATGTTATATATTTATTGTTAAGATACAAACATACAAAAACTTAAACATAAAAAGCCCCACTCATACGAGCAGGGCTTTTAAATTTTTATCAGAAAGAAAGTTCTATTCAATAATTAACTTTTCGGTATAAAGAACATCACCTGAACTTAATTCAACAGTATACATTCCCTTACTAATTCCTGTTAAGTTAACTTTAGTTAATTCACTATCAATAACATTTGTATAAACAGTTTGGCCTAAAACATTAATAACTGAAACCGCAAACTCACCAGACTCTTCTAAAGAGATAGTAAACGATCCAAGTGAAGGATTTGGGTAAACATCAAACATTGAAACTCCAAATTCTGAAATAGCACTTTGAATAATAGGCTCAAAATTCATCCTTACCATTGGAGTTGAAGTAATATAATACCATGTTGGAGAGCCAGCAGATTGTGTAGATAATCCTAACTCATCAAAAGAACTGTGTTCTCCATTATACAATGCAGGGTTTGCTGTTGAACCAACTCTAGAAATATCGACTGGATGCTGATAACCTCCTATTCCAAACTCATAAGCATAGCCAGAAAACAATGATATTGGATTTGAAAATGGAACATCAACCCAATTACCTAAATCTTGAGCTGTCAGTGTGTAATCATCAGATTGATCTAGAAAGAAAAGACCATTTGATGCTGTACTATCAGCCTCATAAATTACAGCATAAACCTTTGATCCAACTGTTGATCCGTCTTCAATAAATACACGTAGAGAATATAAATCAGCATTGGCATAAATCTCAAACCTTGTAGTGATTTGATTCTGATCATCTGAATCTCCAACAGCATAAGCGCCAGCTTGATTTGCAGCTCCTTCATCCTTAGCATATAAATATTGAGAAACTTCAATGTTTCTTGTTTCTATAGCAGAATTAGTGGTTACTAGTCCAGCTCCTGCAGAATCAGCTTCAGCCCACATTTCAACAACATAATTACCAACACCTGGAACAAAAGTAGGAGTAGCAGCAACTATAACTGAATCGGAACTAGCTAAAACAGTAGCAACTGAAGATCCAGAATAAGTAGCAGAACCGGTAACATCATATTTTAGAACTGTTGATTGAGGAGATCCACCATTATTCCTAAGTAAAGCTTCACAAGAAAATGGTCGAACAGCAACTTGATCAACAGGAGTTACAGTATAATCTAAACCAATCATAGTATTTAAACCAGAAGCTGAATAGTTTTGGTAATCAACCCAATACCCACCCGTAACAGCATCTTCAATACCCACTAAATTTGCTGGAATTTCAAAAAGAGAAACATCATCAATATACCAACCATATGCAATCCAAACATTGTTATAATTAGGATCTGTTGGCGCCATATTCGGAAAATTTGTAGTCCAACTAAAACGAATCCAAACTGAACTTGGATTATTCGAAATTGCAGATTGAATATCAACTACTCTTGATGTAGGGTTAGCGTATGCAGACCCTCCTGATTGAGACAATACAGTATATGCTAAATTATCAGCTACTGTAGTAAAGTTTATTCCATCTGTACTAACTTGAACCTCTTGTAAATCATTAAATCGAGCGCCGAATTCTTCATATGAAAGCATTACAGCATCCGTTCCTGCCAATGTCATAACATCAATAGGATTTGCACTAGTCATAGTATATGTGACATTTACAACCTGTGTAGCTGGAGTTGCAGATGGATCTCCATTTGTAAGCTCTGCAAAATTACCTCCTGAAGTAGAAGTAATTCCTCCTGTACTCCACCAACCATCATTAACTGCATCAATAGTCCATCCATTAGGAGTTCCCTGACCATTATTATCTAATGTCCAATCAGAAGGAGTATCAAAATTATTAACCCAAAATGGTGCGGGTGGTGCTATAGCTGAATTTAAAGATGGAGTAACTGGAGCATCTGAATTAATATCAACTGAAAATTCTGTAGCAACTGTATTTGGCAATTCTGCCATTTTTGATTGCGCAAAAGTTGCTGAAGCAACTAAAACTGCACAAGCAGAAAGTAAGATTTTTTTCATTTTTCTTTTTTTAGATTAAGCTACAAACATACAAAAACTTAAACATAAAACCCCCTTGCTAAAGAGCAAGGGGGTCTTTTAATTTATTTTGTATTTTAATTATTCAATAATTAACTTTTCAGTATAAAGAACATCACCTGAACTTAATTCAACAGTATACATTCCCTTACTAATTCCTGTTAAGTTAACTTTAGTTAATTCACTATCAATAACATTTGTATAAACAGTTTGGCCTAAAACATTAATAACTGAAACCGCAAACTCACCAGGCTCTTCTAAAGAGATAGTAAACGATCCAAGTGAAGGATTTGGGTAAACATCAAACATTGAAGCTCCAAATTCTGAAATAGCACTTTGAATAATAGGCTCAAAATTCATCCTAACCATTGGAGTTGAAGTAATATAATACCAAGTTGGAGTACCTGCAGATGATGTAGACAATCCTAACTCATCAAAAGAACTGTGTTCTCCATTATATAATGATGTATTTGCTGTTGAACCAATTAATAAAGAATCGATAGGATGCTGATAACCTCCTACTCCAAACTCATAAGCATAACCAGCAAATAATGATATTGGGTCTAAAAATGGAACATCAATCCAATTACCTAAATCTTGAGCTGTCAATACATAATCATCAGATTGATCAAGAAAGAAAAGACTATTTGACGCTGTACTATCAGATTCATAAATTACAGCATAAACCTTAGCTCCAACTGTTGATCCATCGTCAATAAATACACGTAAAGAATATAAATCAGCATTGGCATAAATCTCAAACCTAGAAGTAATTTGATTCTGATCATCTGAATCTCCAGCAGCATAAGAGCCAGCTTGATTAGCTGCTCCTTCATCCTTAGCATATAAATATTGAGAAACTTCAATGTTTCTTGTTTCGATAGTCGAATTAGTAGTTACTAGTCCTGCTCCTGCAGAATCAGCTTCAGCCCACATTTCAACAACATAATTACCAACACCTGGACTAAAAGTAGGAGTTGCAGCAATTGTAACATTATCGGAGCTAGCTAAAACAGTAGCAACTGAAGATCCAGAATAAGTAGCAGATCCCGTTACATCATATCTTAAAACTGATGTTTGTGAAGAAATACCTGCATTCATAATTACTGCTTCACAAGAAAATGGACGAACAGCAACTTGATCAACAGGAGTTACAGTATAATCTAAACCAATCATAGTATTTAAACCAGAAGCTGAATAGTTTTGGTAATCAACCCAATACCCACCTGTAACAGCGTTATTAATACTCATTAAATTATCAGGCGTTTCAGTAAAGTTTACATCATCAACCATCCAAGCGTAATCCCACTGACCTTCATAATGAAAACGAAATGACACTGATACTTGATTCCCAGCTACATTAGAAACGTTTACAGATACAAATTCAGGATTAGTTGAAGATTCATTACTAACTTGTGAAGCGTGTACTTCAAATCTTTCAAAAGTAATCCAAGCATCATTAGAAACTTCAACAAAAACAGAATCTTGAAACTTTCTGTGTGAAGATTCAAAATTAATATTCACATATGAATAAGCGGAACAGTCAACAGTTCCGTTATAAGTAATTGTTGCATCCTGAGTATTAGTAGCAGATGTTCCTAAAGCATCAGAATCATACATTGCAAATCCATTTGCTGTAGAAGTAGATGCAATAGCACCCATAGGCATAGAAAAAGAACCTGTTGGTCCGGCAGTTCCAATTACCCAATCTTGTAAACCTCCATTAATAGCATCATATGTAGTCCAATCAGCTGAATTATCAAATTCGTTAAACCAAAATGGTGCAGGCGCAGCCACTGAATTTGATGGAACATAATTTACTGGTACATCATTAGCAAGAAACTTTATAGCAGCTTCTTTTGGCAATTCTGCCATTTTTGATTGCGCAAAAGTTGCTAAAGCAACTAAAACAGCACAAGCAGAAAGTAAAATTTTTTTCATTTTTCTTTTTTTTAAATTATAATTAGTGTTCGCAAATATACTACAAAGTAAACAAATACCAATATGCATATTTCTAAAATCTTATCTACTCAATATAATCTGAAATTGGCGCACATGAACAAATGAAATTTCTATCTCCATAAGCATCATTAACACGCCTAACTGAAGGCCAGAATTTTCTATCCCTTACCCATTCTAATGGATAAACAGCTTTTTGTCTTGTATACTTAAACGCCCACTCATCATTTACTGCCAAGCCCAAAGTATGTGGCGCATTTTTCAATACACTTTCTTGCAGAACAACTTCACCAGCTAGCACTTCATTGATTTCACTTTTAATACTAATCATTGCTTCACAAAAACGATCTAACTCCTCCTTGCTTTCGCTTTCAGTAGGTTCAATCATTAAAGTTCCTGCAACAGGAAAAGAAACGGTTGGCGCATGAAAACCATAGTCCATTAATCGCTTTGCAACATCAACAACCTCAATTCCATCTTTTTTAAACATTCTAAAGTCTACAATCATTTCGTGTGCGACTCTATTATTACTGCCCGAATACAAAACATCAAAATGCTTTACTAATTTTTCTTTAATATAGTTTGCATTTAAAATAGCTATCTCAGTTGAAGATTTTAAGCCCTCTGTTCCTAGCATTTTAATATAAGCATAAGATATAGATAAAACCAAAGCACTTCCCCAAGGAGCAGAAGAAATAGACATTCCGCTTTCTCCACCCATTTTCACTAAAGGATTATTGGGTAAGAATGGCTTTAAATGTTCCACAACTCCAATTGGACCCATTCCAGGACCACCACCACCATGAGGAATAGCAAATGTTTTATGCAGGTTCAAATGACAAACATCCGCACCAATAAGTGCAGGGTTTGTTATCCCCACCTGCGCATTCATATTTGCACCATCCATATATACTTGTCCTCCATTATCATGAATAATCTGAGTGATTTCCATAATCGCTTCTTCATACACACCATGGGTTGAAGGATAAGTTACCATTAAAGCAGCAAGACTTCCTTTGTATTCTTCCGCTTTTTCTCTTAACACATCAATATCAATATTACCATATTCATCACATAGGGTAACCACCACCTTCATTCCAGCCATAACTGCTGAAGCAGGATTAGTACCATGGGCTGAAGAAGGAATTAAACATATATTTCTATTATCCTCACCTCTACTCTCATGATAAGCTCTAATGACCATTAATCCAGCAAATTCCCCTTGAGCTCCAGAATTTGGCTGTAAACTCATAGCATCAAAACCAGTAATTTCACATAACATTTCTTCTAATTCATGGAACATTATATGATAACCCCTTGCTTGATGAGCAGGAGCAAAAGGATGTAAATTCCCAAATTCTGACCAACTTAAAGGAAACAATTCAGAAGCTGCATTCAATTTCATAGTACATGAACCTAAAGGAATCATGGAGTGCGTCAATGATAAATCTTTATTTTCTAAACGCTTAATATAACGCATCATTTCCGTTTCCGAATGATATTTATTAAAAACATCATGCTGCATAAAAGAGGAAGTACGATAAAGTGCATCTGGAATTCTTGCAGTTGCCTCAGTATAATCACCACTTAACACTTCTTTTATTAAATCTTGTGAATCAGAATGATTACAGCTTTTTGCAAATACTTCTAAAATATCATTGATATTACTCAAGTCATCTTTCTCATCAATACTAATTGAAAGCGTATCATCATTAATATAATTGAAATTGATTTTTGCATCTTCAGCATAAGTTTTTATGTTTTCCATAGAAACATTCCCTACTGAAATATGTAGTGTATCAAAATAAATAGGATTCAACTGATGATACCCTAACTGTGTCAATCCTTCCGCCAAAGTAGCTGTTAAAGAGTGAATGTTTTTACTCATTTTTCTTAACCCTTCAGCTCCATGATATACCGCATACATACTTGCCATAACAGCTAATAGCACTTGTGCAGTACAGATATTTGAAGTTGCTTTTTCTCTTTTAATATGTTGCTCTCTTGTTTGTAAAGCCATTCTGAGAGCTCTGTTTCCGTCCATATCCTCACTGACACCAATAATTCTACCCGGAATACTCCTTTTATATTTATCAAAAGTCGCAAAATAAGCCGCATGAGGACCACCATATCCCATAGGAATCCCAAATCTTTGGGTAGTTCCTACCACAACATCAGCTCCCCATTCAGCTGGAGGAGTAAGTAAACTTAAGCTCAATAAATCAGCAGCTACAACCACTCCAACTTCATTCTCTTTTAATTGATTAACGAACTCTGAATAATCAATTACCTCACCATATTTCGCAGGATATTGTAAAATAGCACCAAAAAATTGCTCATCAACCACTACTTCATCATGATTAGCAATTATCAATTTAACACCAAGAGGAACAGCACGAGTTTTTAAAATTTCAATAGTTTGCGGGAAACATAATTCTGAAACAAAGAAGTTAGTGATCTTATCTGCTTTCTGCTTTCTACTTCTATTATTATACAATAGTATCATTGCCTCAGCAGCTGCAGTTCCCTCATCAAGTAAAGAAGCATTAGCAATTTCCATTCCCGTAAGCTCACTTACCATAGTTTGGTAATTTAATAAAGCTTCCAATCTACCTTGTGCAATTTCAGCCTGATAAGGAGTGTAAGCTGTATACCAACCTGGGTTTTCCAAAATGTTCCTTTGAATAACACCAGGCAGAATAGTATTAAAATAACCCATTCCTATATACGATCGGTAATTTTTATTCTTCTGAGCTATACCCTTCATATGCTCAATAAAACGACTTTCTGACAATGCTACAGGCAAACTCATCTCTTTTCCTAAATGAATTTTTGCAGGAATCGTTTCATTAATTAATTGTTCAATAGAAGACGCATTTACTAGCGATAGCATCTCCTTAACATCATTTCCCCTAGGGCCAATATGTCTATCTGAAAACTTACCTATACTCATCATTAAAATTTTAGGCCGTAAAAATAGTTAATGAATTCATAAAAACTGTAGTGTTAATAAAAAAAGGATAAGTCTGATTTTATAGTAGTTAAGGAAAAAAATAGAGTATTTTTGCAAAAAATTTATAGCATGACATTTTCTGAAACAGGACTGAATAAAAACATCCAAAAAGCAATAACCGATTTAGGTTTTGATACTCCAACACCCATCCAACAGGAATCAATTCCTTATTTATTGGAAAATAAAACTGATCTAATTGCACTGGCTCAAACTGGTACTGGAAAAACAGCAGCATTTGGACTGCCTGTATTACATAAAATTGATGTTGAAAGAAAAATACCTCAAGCTATAATTCTCTGCCCAACTAGAGAACTTTGTCTTCAGATTGCAAAAGACATGGAAACATTTGCAAAGTATACGAAAGGATTGAAAATTACTGCAGTATATGGTGGGGCAAGTATAATGCCACAAATTAAATCATTAAAATCTGGTACACAAATTGTTGTTGGTACTCCAGGAAGAGTTATTGATTTAATAAATAGGAAATCATTAAAACTACAAGATATTGAATTTGTAGTTTTAGATGAAGCAGATGAAATGCTAAATATGGGATTCAAAGATGATTTGGATACTATTCTAGCTGAAACACCTACAGAAAAACAAACTTTACTTTTTTCAGCAACAATGCCAAAAGAAGTAATGCGTATTAGTAAAAACTATATGCAGAGCCCAAAAACAATTGAGGTTGCTAGCAGAAATGAAGGTGCTGCAAATATAGATCATCATTATTATATGGTAAGTGCACGTGACAGATACAAAGCTTTAAGAAGAATCTGTGATGTAAATCCTGATATCTATGGTATTGTATTTTGCCGAACAAGAAGAGAGACGGCTGAAGTAGCTGACAAATTAATGCAAGATGGCTATAGTGCTGATGCAATTCATGGTGAATTATCTCAAGCACAAAGAGATCATGTAATGGGTCGTTTCAGAAAAAGAAAACTACAACTATTAGTAGCAACAGATGTTGCTGCAAGAGGAATTGATATTAATGAATTATCTCATGTCATTAACTATAACCTTCCTGATGATGATGAGATATATGTACATAGGTCAGGTAGAACAGGTAGAGCAGGAAACAAAGGAACATCAATTATTATTGCACATAGCCGTGAAGGAAGAAAACTAAAGTCAATTGAAAGAATGATTAAGCGTGACTTAACGCTTATGAAAGTTCCTAATGGAGATGAAATCTGTCAAATCCAGTTGATGAAATTAATTGACAAAGTAGTTTCTACAGAAGTAAATCATCAAATTGACAAATATTTACCTTCTATTGAGGAAAAATTAGCTCACTTAGATAAAGAAGCACTTATTAAGCATTTTGTTTCTGCTGAATTTAACCGTTTCTTATCTTTCTATAAAAATGCTCCTGACTTAAATGTATCAGGAAGCAATAGTAGAGATAGAAATGATAGAAATGAAAGAAGTGGAGGTAGAAATGAAAGAAGTGGAGGTAGAAATGAAAGAGGTGGAGATAGAAATGAGAGAGGGGGAAGAAATGAAAGAGGTGGAGGAGAAAGAACAGGTCATGCTGAAGCAGGATACACAAGATTTTTCATCAATTTAGGAGCAGAAAAAGATTTACAAGCTCACAACCTAATTGGTTTGATAAATGAATACACAAGAAACAGAAATATTCCAGTAGGAAAGATTGATATCATGAGAAAATTCTCATTTTTTGAGGCTCCAAATGATTTCGAAACGGATGTATTAAGCGGTCTTTCTGATGCAGTTTGGAATGGAAATAGAGTAAATGTTGAAGTATCTCAAGCTCCAGGAGAAAAATCATCTAGAGGAGGCGGAAACAAAGGAGGTAGCGGTCGTTCATACTCTGGTGGTGGAGAAAAAAGAAGTAATTCAGGTGGAGGAAGAGACAGACAAGGAAGTAGACCTTCTGGAGGTTCTTCATCAAGAAGAGAGTCAACAGGTGGCGGAGGTAGAAGTAGTGGAGGAAGCTCAAGCTCTTTTAAAGGAAGATTTAATGCTGCTGCAAAAAAAACTAAAAGGGACTAAGCTTTTTTCTTTCCAGCAACAAAATCTTTTAAGTAATAAGGCTCAAAATAAGCTACATTTTCAAAATCCTTATTCTCAAATTTAGTATTAGCTAAAATTCCTAAATTTTTTGCTGAAGGATTTATTCCTTCAATAAATTTAGCGTTTTTATGATTGATGATTTCTTGACATTTTAAAGAACCATCTCCAAAGAATATTGTTTCATCAGCTAAGAATTCTGTATAAGTATTTTCATCTACAACATCTGCCTGTACACCTCTTACTTGTTTATTATCTACATCATATAAAGCAGAAAAAACCTCCATTCGCCTTGCATCAATCATAGGGCAATAAATAGCTGACTTTTCATTTTTAGCCATTGCAAAGGCCATAGCTTTTAAAGTAGAAATAGCAATCAATGGAATATCTAAAGCATAACATAATCCTTTAGCTGATGAAGTTCCAATTCGTAATCCCGTGTAAGAACCAGGACCTTTACTTAATGCAACTGCTTCAACATTTTTTAAGGTAACGTTAGCTGATTCAATAACTTGTTGAATAAATAAGGTAAGCTGCTCAGCATGGATATAGTCATCAGAAATATGCTCCTTTTCAGCTATAACAATTCCATCTTTAAAAAGCGCAA
>Ga0308012_10000197_pt1 | contig 38881 bp, 37 predicted proteins | sample Neamet179_FD_203133 | JGI IMG/M metagenome (GOLD analysis project Ga0308012, IMG submission 203133) | Marine microbial communities from water near the shore, Antarctic Ocean - #179 | ecosystem: Environmental > Aquatic > Marine > Unclassified | place: Southern Ocean | collected 2014-07-25 | reverse complement strand
ACAACGAGGTTCGCGTAAATATCATAGAGCCAGAGATAGCTTCTCAAACAGAGCTCGTACATAAGCACGCATTAATTTCTTTGAATAAAGTTTTTTGTTGTTGACAAGGGGGAGTCCACATAAGCCAACTGTTATTTGTCCTGCTTGAGTGACTTGTTATGTTTATCTTGCACCTTAAAGTATTGAAGTAATAATGAAAAGTGGAGTAAAAGTAACCATATTAATACTTGGTCAAAAGAATGATATACATTTATTGTTTCAACAGATGAATCATCAGATAGATCCGCTATATTGTCATTTATTAGCATTTGAGAAAGACTTTTTAAGGTTTCTTTGTCAGCATTTTCTATTTCAACTAGCAATTTATTATAACCAGAAATATCTACAGTTTTATTGGCCTCTGGTATTATTAACTCGGGTATATATAAGCCTACAACACAATAAATAATAAGGCATATAGAAGATAATACTATAAGTATTTTTGACACCACTCGTCCTTGTAAACATAACGCTTATATTAAGCGGCTAAGTAACGTTGGATATAATCGCGAAGCGATGGCCAACTGTTGCGTGCGTTTTAGAATGTTGTTAGCGATGAAGTTACCTAAGGATATGACGTCATTAAAAATATCGGATACAAGCTCAATAAGTTGAACAGCTTAACCTTCAATTTTAGCGGCTAATGCTTCAGCTTGTTGACATATTTCAATAAAATGACTTGGATCTAAACTTGCGCCGCCCACTAATAAACCATCAATATCTTTTTGACTCATTAAGTCGCTAGCATTACTCTTATTAACGCTACCACCGTATAGGATATGTACTTTATCAGCGAGTTCAGCGCCAAAAATATCTTCGAGCTCATGACGAATGAACTTATGCACTGCTTGTGCATCTTCTGGTGATGCAGCTTGACCTGTGCCAATAGCCCATACCGGTTCATAAGCCACACAGATTTCTTTGCCTTCAATATCAGTATTAGCTAAAGCATCATGCAGCTGTCTAAATAAAACATCATTAGTAACACCTGCTTCACGTTGTTGAGAATTTTCACCGATACACAATACAGGCATTAAATCACTTGTTAGTGCTTGGTTAATTTTTATATTGCAACTTACCTCATTTTCATTAAACATTTGACGACGTTCAGAATGACCAATCAAACATAAACCGGCACCAACATCTTTAAGCATTTGTGCAGAGGTTTCACCCGTATAAGCGCCAGAACCAAATTTACTGACGTTTTGGCTTCCGACAATAATTTCTGAATGTTGCAAAAAATTCAGCATGTCTCTCATATATATGTAAGGAGGGCATATCGCTATTGTAGTGGAAAAATGTTTACCAATAAAAGCGGCAACTGAAGCGCAAAGTAGGTCAATACCACCATTTAATTTCCAGTTAGCTACAACGATAGGGATGCGTTTGCTCATGTTTTTAATACCTTTTAAAATAATTTTTTGTGAGAGTAAAGAAAATCTAAACATCATTATTGATTTAAGTTAGCACTAGTCATCGTACAGATCAAACAATGTGAAAACTGTCTAAAAATTAATAAGTTTTAAGAGCTTTATAGTAAAAATAATAACTTTAAGTGTATGAACTGAATTATCGACCTATAAAAAGTTCATTTAACTCAGAAGATATTCGCTCTTTCACCATATTTTCATCCTGACAGGATAATTGATAGTTATTAACATTAAAAAGATGTTGTTTCAATTCGATATTTTGTCTTACAAGCTTGCAGTGAAACAAGTTATGGGTTGCCATAATACTGTCGTTGGTTCGATATGTTTTAAGCGTATGTTGAGACAAGTGATCGCTAATTTGAGTTATATCATGATCGTTAAAGTGTTTGTTACCCTGTTTATCACGTGTCATACCTCGAACACGGTAATCTATATCGATAACATCCGCTGAGAATGCATCAATCACATAATCTAACACTTTTAAAGGAGAAATAATGCCACAGGTTGATAACTCGATATCAGCTCTAAAAATAGCAACACCTTCCTGAGACGTTTCTTCGGGGTAGGTATGAATACATAAATGGCTTTTATCGAGGTGAGCCACTAAAGATTCTGGTTTTGCTTCTTCGGATATCATTAACGTTACACTCGCCCCTTGAGGAGTGTAATCTTGACTTGCAATATTTAAAACATTGCCACCAATGGCATGACAAACCTTGGTGAGGAGAATTTCAAGACGTTCGCTGCTATACGTTTTATTGATGTAGCTATTGTAGCTATCAATACTGTCTTTGTTATTAATATTGCTAAGCTTATGCTTCTGGCTAGGAGGTAAGTAATGCAACCGGTATAACGAAAAGCTTAAACTTTTTGTTAAGTTATTAAAACCGTAAAGAGGTATTTTATTTTTGGTATTCATGTAAAAGGGGGCTTATTTGGCTTCATATTTACTAAAGCCTGATAACGCTATCAGGCTTTGTGAATACTTATTCATTAACTGAGGTTTAACTTGAGGTTTAACTAAACAGATTAATATTAATCTACTTGGATCACAGTATCAAAGAGGTTTTTGATTAAACCAGCAAATTCTGTGATGAATGCATGTTGCTCAGCATTGACAGGGTTATTGATAATGCCAGAAAAGACTTCTTCAAGATCACAAAGAATAGCATCTACTTCTCGAATAATATCATTACGTTGGTTAAACGTTAATTTTTCGTTTTGACTGCAAACGCTAATGATTTGGTCACCCAGCTCTACTTCAATAACTGACATAACCGTATCGGTAGTCTGCTCTGATATTTTTGAATTTTCGAACAAACTAAGGTGCTCTGTAAGGTATTCAATTATTTGAATATAACCGTCAGTATCTATAACCATAATCGTTTTATTTACCTTTGCTGATAATTCTTTTTAGTCGTACTTACGTTTGAGTATAGCATTTAATTTAATATTTTTATTTAATATAAATCATTAAATAATCCTGAAATTATGCTCATTATGAGAAAGCTAAATATAGAGCTACACAGAATTTAAGTATTTTAACCAGCACAAGTGATAATGATAAAAAAACGTCGTCTAAAGCAACTGAGGCTTCAATGCTACTGGCTCTAAAAATATCACCTGTTTTGGTATCTTCCATCACAAATAGATAGCTTCATTACCCGGTTTGAGGGCATTTTTAGCGAATGATTTTTTAGTGTGGGCAATGCGTTGTTGAAGTGATTTATCGTTTACGGGGAGTGAAGTACAAGCATGGCCTGAATGTACGGCAATGCGGTGCAAGGCTTTAAAATCATCACTTTTAATAGGGCGGAAAATGATCATAATTGCTCTTGATAAAAGGAAGTAGTACTTGCTCAAAACGTTAGGAATAACGTTGTTTTTAGCAAGTACTATTAACTAAGCCAATACCAAACGAGCCAATAAGCGAGTCCGTTTAGACTAAACTAGCGATGGCTTTTTCAAAACGCGTTAAGCCAAGGGTGATATCTTCATCAGGAATCACAAGTGAAGGAGCAAAGCGAATAACGTTTGCGCCAGCAACAAGTACCATAAGACCTTCGGCCATTGCAGCGTGTAAAAATGCTACTGCTTTACCTTGGTATTTTTCACTTAATTCAGCGCCAATTAATAAGCCTTTACCACGAATTTCAGAAAAAACATTATATTTAGCATTAATTGCATTTAAGCCATCTATGTATAATTTGGCTTTGCTTTTAATACCTGCAAAGACTTCTTCAGTATTCACTACATCTAAAACCGCTCCGGCAACGGCACAAGCTAAAGGGTTTCCGCCATAGGTACTACCGTGAGTGCCTACTTTAAGATGCGTAGCAATTTCAGTTGAAGTTAACATTGCACCAATAGGAAACCCGCCACCTAAGCCTTTAGCTGAGGTTAAAATGTCAGGCGTAACACCTAGGTCCATGTAGGCATATAAATCACCTAAACGGCCAAAACCTGTTTGTACTTCATCAAAAATTAGTAAAGCATTGTGTTGATCGCATAAATCACGAACACCTTTAATAAATTCACTTGTAGCGGGAACAACACCACCTTCGCCTTGCAAAGGTTCAATCATTACGGCACAGGTTTTATCAGAGATTAACGCCTTTAAGCTCTCAAGGTTATTATATTCTGCATGGTCAATATTACCTGGCTTTGGTCCAAATCCATCAGAGTAGGCAGTTTGGCCGCCAACTGTTACGGTAAAAAAGGTACGGCCATGAAAACCTTGCTTAAAGGCAATTATTTGTGACTTACTTTCACCATGCACTTCTAGTGCCCAACGACGTGCTAACTTAAGCGCCGCTTCATTTGCTTCTGCACCGGAGTTACAAAAGTACACTTTTTCAGCGAAGGTGTTATCAACAAGTTTTTTAGCTAAACGAAGCGCGGGTTCGTTGGTTAATAAATTAGATACATGCCAGATTTTTTCACCTTGCTCTTTTAAAGCACCAACTAACGCGGGATGACAATGACCTAAAGCACTAACGGCAATACCACCGGCGAAGTCAATGTATTCATTGTTCTGTTGATCCCACACTCGAGAGCCTTGACCGCGAACAGGAATAACTGCTGAAGGTGAATAGTTTGGTACCATCACGTCATCAAATAAGCCGCGTTCAACTGAAAAGTGTTCTGACATTTTAAAAATCCTAATTTATAAGTGGGTAGTTTTTTTATAGCATATATCAATTGAACTTTTTTATTAATCAATTAATAACTTTGCTATGAAGATAACGCTAAATAATAATTACAGCGCGTTAAAAATATAGAAATAGTATGACAGTAAATTGGCGGGTTGTCTTGCTGTGTTAGCTGTGGACACTGTTAAACAAAGGATTCGTTATAACTATTTATTAATCATAAATAGTTATAAAACGATATTTATAACTAATGAACTCAAGAGGGGAAGCAGGACTTGCTCGATACAAGCCCTAAAGAGGTTCTTCAATAATTATTCATTAGAACATCATTCATTTAATCATTAAAAAATTTACGAATTAATACTCAGTAAGAAATACTGAATCTGAAGAAATTAATTAAAATTGAGTTTAATGTGATCAATATCACTTTTTTTCAACAAGGCTATTTCGTCTGGTGTTAAGTTCACAGAGCTGAATAATTTATTACTTTCATCTTCGTCAATGAGATCTTCTTGGGCTAAAGCTCTATAAGCAACATAAGCTTTTGCTTTCGCGACAAGTTGTGCAATAGGGTGCATTTTTTCAAAACTTTCAGCGTAGGCTAGATCAAAAATGGGTTCGGTTATAGCAAGTCGTTTAAAATTCATTTTTTCAACTAAGTCAGCAGAAAGCTCAGAGCTTCGCATAATAAGTTGTTCAAGAAGCAAATCTTCACTGGCTTCAATTTTTGATAAAACAGTATGCAAGCGTTTATCCTTGCTTTCAAAAGCATCACGTAGCTCTTTTTTGTACATTTCACTGAAGGTCGTTAAATAGCACCGAGTAACGGCAAGTCGACCTATATTCGACAACATTCCATTGGTAAAAGCAGTAAATTCATCTAGTCCATGTTCTTTAGCTAATACGCGAGAAGCGAGCGCAATAGATAAACTATCATTCCATAGTTTTCTTTTCATTAGACCATAAGGCGCAGTGCTTGTTGGTAACCAATGTTTCAGGGTAAAAGTGGGCATTACCAGTTTTAAATTATCTAAACCAATGTAACTCAATGCTAATTTAGCATCACTTACTTGTACGTCAGCACGCTTTCGGTATTGCGGTTTATTTACTAAGCTGACTAAATCAATACTTAACCATGATAATGAAGCGGCAAGATCTTTTATTTGGTTAACAGAAGCAGCGCGAGCAGATAAAATATCGATAATTGCAGGGCAAGCATCCTCAATACCTAAAATGTGATGGTAAAGGTGTTCTTTGTTGTCAAAGTCACTATTGATTTTTGTGCGAACGCGATTAAAGAAGCTCTGCTGAGTTTGATTACGAAAGTGCTCTTCACCATGTTCTGCAATAATCTTTTCTTGTTGGGCTTGTACTTCAACAGACAACAATTCACGACGTCGGTTCTCTTGTTCGCTACCTTGATGGCTAACCATTGGGATTTTTCCACTTTGCTTTTCAGCATACTCTTTACTAATAAAGAGGCTGATAGCGCGTTGGTATAAAACAGCGACAGATTGATTGTTTTCAAAAATTTGCATAGAGAGTTTATTGCTAACCTAGGGTGTTAATTAAATATTCAATATAGAGAGCGTTAAATTTAACGACCCAAAAGAGTAAAGTACTACTTTATCTGGCTTTAGCCTAAAAAGCTCTTGTTATTAGTTATTGATATTAGTTATTGATATTAGTTATGGGGTAATTTTTAAATTGTTTGATAAAGTTGGCTAATAAAAGTTGTCCTTGAACGGTGAGTATCGATTCAGGATGAAATTGTACACTGCATACGGGTAATTTTTTATGTTCTAGCGCCATAACTTCATCAACGTTACCCTGTTCAGTTTCACTCCATGCTGTCATGGAAAGTTCGCTTGGTAATGAGTTTTTGTTAACTATCAATGAATGATATCGGGTCACTTGTAATGGTAAGCTGAGCTCTTTAAATAAACCTTGCTGATTATGACAAATCATAGATGTTTTACCATGCATCAGTTTTTTTGCTTTCTCTACGGTAGCACCAAAGTGTTGCGCAATACATTGGTGCCCGAGGCATACACCTAACAAGGGAATTCTACCCACAAACTTCTCAATCACCGCAAGAGATATTCCGGCAGAATTAGGATCTCCAGGGCCAGGTGATATAACAATATACTGAGGGTTTAATTGTTCAATATCATCAAGGCTAATTTCATTATTTCTATAGACCATAACTTCTTGACCTAGCGCTTGAAAATAATGCACTAAGTTAAAAGTAAAAGAGTCGTAATTGTCGATCATTAATAACAAATAAGTTTCGCTCAATAGCTAATGAAATTCGCGGATATTCTAATGCTTTTATTGTAAATGAGCAATGCGGACAGATGAGAAATAAAGCCTGAGATCCCCAAGCTATAATAGGAAAGTAAACATCACACAAAAAATAATTTTTTGCTATTATATACCCGTTCTACTTGAAGATGCTCGTTTCAGGAAGTCTGAGCGATTCATACTCAAGGCACATTTTTTATCAAGGGTTGTTCCCTTATAAATAAATGTAACGCTGGGGATGATTTGCTCAGGCTTCCCCTAGGGCTGGTTTAGAAACGCTTTATGCTGCGTTATTGATTTTGAGAATACGCTACACGGATGGTGTTACTAGATAATGCAGGAGCTTATTATCCTGAACAACCATTATCTACAATCAATGCCTTGCCTAAAGGCGTTTCTAATTTCAGCTGAATCCTGCATCTTCAAGTGGAGCGGGTATATACCCGTACCATTCAAAGTGCTGAAACCTGAATTTTGAATGTTAACGGGTGTAGATGACGTAATTAAACATTTATGTAGCTAAGTAATACAGTTAAATCAAAATAGAAAGGTAGAGAATGAAAAGAGTCGTGTTATATACCATGGATAAATGTCCTCATTGTCAAACAGCTAAGCGTTATCTTGAACAACAAGGTATAGCATTTAGATTATGTAATATTAAAACGGCTAAAGGGCAGAAGGAGTTTGCTTTAACTCGTTTTCGTGGCGTACCTGTTTTGAAAATAGGCGATCAATTACTTAATGGATTCTCAATTAAAGGTTTTACTGAAATGTATAATGGCTAATAATTTAAACGACTTACTTTTTGGTGTTTTTTATCTAAAAAATTTATATAACCTCAATTATTTACCCCCTCACAAAGACTGCTCTAAAACCGAATCGTTAACTCAAACACCATATTCCCTTTTATTGTACGATTGCACCAGATAATATCAGTAACGATTTTTACTGCACGGTATTGGTGCGCTAGAAGAGTTGTAAAGTTAGTGGTATTCTTAAGTTGTTAATTAATAACATAAATCCATGTTGGCATATGAATTGTATTATCAGGTTAATATAAATTTAAACTATAACTATAACTAGAGGTTAACATGAAACTGATAAGCGTAATTATTAAGCCATTCAAATTAGATGACGTAAGAGAAGCCATTTCTGAAATTGGCGTTGAAGGCATCACGGTAAGTGAAGTAAAAGGCTTTGGTCGTCAAAAAGGTCACACTGAATTATACCGCGGCGCGGAATACCAAGTTGATTTTTTACCTAAAGTAAAATTAGAAATTGCTGTGAACGACGATATTGTTGAGCGTTTAATTGAAACCATTACTAAAGCTGCTTACACAGGTAAAATTGGCGACGGTAAGATTTTTGTTTATAACCTAGAACAAGCAGTCCGTATTCGTACGGGTGAACTTGATTCAGAAGCATTATAAGGATAAACATCATGGAACAAAATATTTTTCAACTTCAATATGCTATGGACACATTCTACTTTTTAGTTTGTGGCGCATTAGTAATGTGGATGGCAGCTGGTTTCTCAATGTTAGAAGCTGGTTTAGTTCGTGCTAAAAACACAACTGAAATCCTAACCAAAAACGTCGCGTTATATGCTATTGCTTGTATCATGTACCTTGTTATAGGTTACGATATTATGTATGGCGGCGGTGTTTTCTTATCTGGCATTGAACTAGACGGCGCGGCATCTGCTGATGCTTTAGTTGGTGCTGTTCTTGCTGAGTCTGCTGAAGCAGGGTTTGCTGGCGGTGCGGTTTATTCAAACGCTTCTGATTTCTTCTTCCAAGTAGTATTTGTTGCAACGGCTATGTCGATTGTATCTGGTGCTGTTGCTGAACGTATGAAACTTTGGTCTTTCCTAGCATTTACTGTTGTTTTAACTGGTTTTATCTACCCTATGGAAGGTAGCTGGACTTGGAACGGCGATGCTGTATTTGGTTTATATACTTTAGGTGACTTAGGTTTCTCTGATTTCGCTGGTTCTGGTATTGTTCATATGGCTGGTGCTTCTGCTGCATTAGCAGGTGTTTTATTACTTGGTGCTCGTAAAGGTAAATATACTAAAGACGGTAAAGTAAACGCGATTCCTGGTGCTAACTTACCAATGGCAACATTAGGTACGTTCATCTTATGGATGGGTTGGTTTGGCTTTAACGGTGGTTCAGTATTAAAACTTGCTGACATTAACAGCGCTAACTCAGTAGCAATGGTATTTTTAAATACTAACGCCGCAGCAGCAGCCGGTGCAATTGCAGCACTCGTTTTTGCTAAAATCTTATTCAAGAAAGCTGATTTAACCATGACATTAAACGGCGCGTTAGCGGGCCTAGTAGCAATTACTGCTGAGCCTTCAACGCCTACGCCATTACAAGCGACTGTGTTTGGTGCTATCGCTGGTGTTATCGTAGTTATGTCTATCTTAGCGTTAGATAAAATTAAAATTGATGATCCGGTTGGTGCTATCTCTGTTCATGGTGTTGTTGGTTTCTTTGGTTTAATGATTGTTCCAATCACTAACTCAGGCTCTAGCTTCAGCGGTCAGTTAATTGGTGCTGCAACTATCTTTGTATGGGTATTCTCTACAAGTTTCGTTGTTTGGTATGTACTGAAGAAAGTTGTTGGTATTCGCGTAAGTGCTGAAGATGAGTACGAAGGTGGCGATATCGCAGATTGTGGTATGGAAGCCTACCCAGAGTTTACTCGCGGTAAATAGTAAAGCTTCTTTATAGCTACTAGATAAAGTAAAACGAAAAAAGCAGCATATCACTAAGTGGTACGCTGCTTTTTTATTATTTTTTTTTAGTTAATTACTTATTACTTATTACTTAGTGAATAGTTTAGTAAAGCGTTTTCTTATTGCTAGTAAAGTAAGCATACCGAAAGTAAACCAAGAGATTGAACCACCGCTATCTTCACTCGCTGGCTGATTTGTTGTTAGCTGAGGTTTTAAATCACTATCTGTAACTTCTGAACTATCAACAATGACAATTTGTTCAATGACCACAAAATTTTCAACACCAGGTACTACTATATCATTACAGACTTGGCCTTCATCAATTACCAGAGGGATATCAGAGCAAATTGTGAGGTTCGCAATTTTATTTACCACGGTCATGCCATCACCAATAACTTGGCCAAAAGCAGTAAAACCACCATTTTGTGAATCTAAGTTACCGCTGTTATCGCTTAAGTTGAAAAACCATTGGTCAGTTGCACTATTAACATCACTGCCTAATTTTGCCATTGCTATTGTGCCGGTTACATTCGAATACACTGGCTCGTTTATCACTGCAGAATTTGCATTAAGACGTGTTAATGGCCAATCACCTTCAAATTTATAACCGCCGGCTTGCACAACAAAATCACTTACCACTCTATGAACTATAGTGTCAGTGTAATATCCACTATTTACATAATTCAGGAAGTTAGTCACCGTTTCAGGTGTGGTTTGGTCAAATAAATTAACCTTAAAGTTCCCTTGTGAGGTTTGAAATTCAACAATAGTTGCGTTAGCAACGTTAGTCAAAGCTAAACTAGCCGTAGCTATGCTAATAATAGATAAAAGTTTTCTGGTGTTTTTTTGTGTCATTTGTTTAAACATGGAGAACCTAATGTTGCGCTAAAATATTATAAAATTGTGCCTCATAGTAAATGCTGTGATTCATGTTAACAAGTCGTTGTGACACTTTAGTAAAAAACGGTTACCTCGTTGTTTGCTTAAACTACTCTTGATTTACAATTGATAGCTATTACAATAGCCGCGATTTTAATTATAACTTCTTCTAAAATACGGAATAAATATGAAAAAATTTCTATTGATAAGTACCCTAATGTTTTTATTATCGGTATCTAGTTTTGCTCAAGCAAAAATTAAAGTGGGTGTAGCTCTAGATATGGATTTAAGTCTTGTTGCTAAAATTGATCGTTATAGCATTGTTTTAGGTAATGATGGCTTTGCGGTCGATTACACTATAAAAACTGGCCGATTTAATGATAGTACACCATTAACTTGGTTTGTTTCTGGCGGCGGTTGGGCTGGTTGGGATCATGGCTTTGGTGTACGTGTTCCGTTAGGCGTTAATTGGGTATTTGCTAAAGACTGGGATTTATATGGTCAAGTACAGCCTGTAGCAAACTTTGATAATAAGTTTGATTTAAGTCTTGATGGTGCTATTGGTGTGCGTTTCGCATTCTAATATTTGCATTTAGTGGTTAAAGTATAAATGAAGAGAGCCTTATGGCTCTTTTTTTATGCCAAATAATTAAGCCATACTGTTCTTGTTAACAATTATTTAGACAGAAATAAGCGTGGTCATATCTGACAGGTTATCGATTAGCCAAAACGATAGAACATAGCGTTAAAGTTATCGCTACTAACTTGATCAAAATCAAGTTAGTAGCGTAGCTTTTACTTTCGTATTTCCGTACTAAATGCTATTATCTAAATAATAGTAATTATCATTATCTCTTAGATTACGCGCTTAGCTATAGGTATTATGTGCTTACGTATAACTAATGATTATCGAGTATTATGAATCTGTATTTAGGAACCATTACATGACGCTAGCAGACCTTCCCTTGAATAAACCCGCTAAAATTAGTGCTTTGCCGGAAAATGAAGCGATTGCCGCACAATTAATTGAACAGGGTTTCAGCCTCAGATCTCATGTGTCTTTAGCGCATAAAGCACCTTTTAATGGCCCGATGGCATTTCGTTTACATAATACTAAAATTAGTATTCAACGTGATATTGCAAAGCAAATAGGCATTAATTTTTAATCATAATTACTAATAAAACATCTAATTACACCATAATTTGATGTTTTTTAGTTAGTGAACTTCAGTAAGTAAATTTTAGTCAGAAAATTAATGACTACATTCATCAGTCACAAGTAACCACAAAAGAATCTTGCCGTGAAACAATTAAAACATTTTGCACTGGTTGGTTTTGCCAACTCAGGTAAAAGCACCTTATTTAACCTGTTACTCTCTGATAACCAAACTCATAAAAAACAGGATGAGCAAGCCGTAGGTAATTGGTCAGGAGTGACAGTTGCGGCCAAAAAAACGAGTTTTACGCTACAAAACCAAGCGGCTTATTTATCAGATTTACCAGGCTTAAATTCATTAGAAGGTCATGCAGAGCAAGGTAAAGATCTCACTATTTCTCAATCATTCTTAAAAGAGAGTGATATTGATTGTTTAGTTAACGTGGTAGATATAAATCAACTGAGTCGTCAACTTTATTTAACTAGCCAATTACTTGAGCTAGGGGTACCAATGATAGTGGTACTTAATAAAACAGACCGACAAAAACATTTAGATATCGATATCTCACAATTGTCCACTGAACTGGGTTGTCCTGTTATTGCCATCAGTGCACAGAATGATAATGCCTTAGATCAAGTACAAGAGGCTCTAGGAAATATGACAGGTGAAATATCTGTTGAACATAAAAAAATGAGTGAAAGTGCTCATGCGGATGTCTCACGGAAAAATCCAAAGCAAAGTGTCAAAACAATGCAAGCGCGTTATGACTACATCTCAGATATGCTTGCGCGTGTAAGTAGTGTTGATGCGACTAATGCGGCTTTTGCCAACCCAGCCAGTTCTAATAAACCTTTTTCAGAAAAAATAGACAGTTTTGTATTACACCCAATAACCGGTATTCCGGTGTTTCTTGGTGTAATGTATCTACTGTTTATGTTTGCGATTAATGTTGGTAGTGCTTTTATCGACTTCTTCGATATTCTCAGTGGTACTTTATTTGTTGCCTATCCATTACATCTACTTGCACCGCTAGACCTACCACAGTGGATACTTACTATTGTCGAAGGTTTTGGTAGTGGTATACAAACAGTAGCAACATTCATTCCTGTTATTGCCTGTTTATTTATCGGTTTATCATTGCTTGAAAGCTCTGGTTACTTAGCACGAGCCGCTTTTGTTGTAGATAGTATGATGCAAAAAATCGGCTTGCCCGGTAAAGCCTTTGTTCCATTAATTGTTGGCTTTGGTTGTACGGTGCCTGCGGTAATGTCCGCAAGAATTCTTGATAGTGAGCGAGAGCGCATTACTACGGTAATGATGTCTCCGTTTATGTCATGTGGCGCAAGGTTACCTGTGTATGCCTTATTTGCCGCAGCATTCTTTCCTGATAATGGTCAAAACTTAGTATTTTTATTATATTTAGTGGGTATTGCTGCCGCTATATTTACCGGCTTCTTATTAAAGAAAACCGTGTTGTCTGGTACTCCTTCGTTGAATATTATGGAATTACCAAGTTATGAAATGCCAAAAATTAAAGATTTAAGTAAACGTGTTTGGCAACGCACCAGTAGCTTTGTTACAGGTGCCGGTAAAACCATAGTGATTGTGGTGTGTTTACTTAATTTTTTAAACTCTATTAGTACAGATGGTCAATTTGGTAATCAAGACAGTGAAGACTCCATATTGAGCCAAGGTGCGAAAGTGGTTATGCCATTATTGGCGCCTATGGGCGTTCAAGAAGACAACTGGCAAGCAGGCGTAGGTATTATCACAGGCATCTTTGCCAAAGAAGTGTTGGTAGCAACGTTTAATAATTTATATTCACCTCATGCTGGCGAAGGCGAAGAAGCGCCTTCATTATCCCAAAGTTGGCAAGATGCTGTTGCGAGTATAAAAGAGAACTTATTGGGTATTGCACCTGATGATCCTTTGGGAATTAACGTTGGTGAGGTTAGTGACTTAAGTGTTGCGGCAGAAGAGCAGGGTGTTGAGTTAACGACTTATCAACGTATGCAATTAGCTTTTGTTAGTCAATTAGGCGCTTTTAGTTATTTATTGTTTATCTTACTTTATACCCCTTGTGTTGCAGCAATGGGGGCAATTAAGAATGAAGTGGGTAGTCGCTGGGCAGCATTTGCTGGAGTATGGAGTTTTGTTTTTGCTTATTTAGTCGCAACGCTATGTTATCAAATAGGTAGCTTTTTGGTATCACCCATCAGTGCTAGTGTAACCATTGCCATTGCTTTATTAACCTTTGTGCTAATTTACTTCTGGCTTAAGCATAAAGGCAAGCAAGTACTCACTATTCCTGTAAGGGTCACTTATTCTTGATTAATACCTTGTGGGTATTCACTAACCTTAAGCACTAATATTAGTGCTTAAGGTTAGCAGTTAAGGTTAGCAGTTAAGATTAGTAGTAAAATTAATCAGAATGAATAGTAACTCATAGCCACTTTAGCTACTCATTGAAGGGATAGATAATGAAAAGCTACTGCCATTACCTAACTCACTTTTAACCATTAATTCAGAGTTAATGACTTGTGATAATTTTTGGCTAATCGCTAAGCCCAAGCCTGCATGTTGAGTATTATCTTCTATAGCGTTACTCGCTCTATATCTTGCATCAAATATATACGCTATATCTTCTTTACTAATTCCACTGCCGTTATCGGTTACGCTTACCTTAACTTGTGTAGTTAATTGCGCCACGGTAATAACTATTTCACCACCGTTGTCAGTATGCCTAATGGCATTTTCTAATAAATTTGTCATTATGCGTTCTAACTTAGCAATGTCAGAAAAAACAACAAATTGGCAAGGTTGAGGTTGTAACGTTAACGCGATATTTTTGCTCGCGGCCTTTAAGGTAAACTTAGCCATAATGTCATGTAGTAGCTCGCCAATGGCAAAGTGCTCCAAATTTACTGTCACTTGGCCATTTTCTAAATGAGCTAATTCAAATATTTGGTCAATAAGGCGCTTTAGCTGACCAACGTTACGTTGAACTGTAGCTAAATACTCTTTTCTCTCAGCACTGGATAAATCATCGCCTTTGATTTCCAACGTCTCAATATAACCCTGCATTGTCGCCAACGGTGTGCGCAAATCATGAGATAAATGAGCGAGTAATTCTCTACGAACGCGATCGTTTTCCGTTAATAAAGAAAACTGCTGATTAATTTGCAGAACCATGTCGTTAAATGTCGCACCAAGAAAGTTAACTTCATTATGGTCAATGCCGAAGTTCGAATCAGATCCCCATTGTTTTAACTGAACTTTTGTTTGATCATATTCAACATCTTTTAGTGCCTGCATTTGTTGTGCTAGCACTTTTACAGGTTTGGTAAAGTAGTGAAAAACAGCTAATAAAATCAGTAACAGTAGAGCTAAGCTGGCGAGAACAAATGCGCCATATTTTTGTAAGTTTTTATCACCTTGTACTTGGCTAAAAATTGAATCATAGATTTCACCACCAATAATTACATATAAATAACCTTGCAGTAGGTCACCTTGATAAACAGGGGAAACTGAAAATATTTTCTTATTGTTAATATCCCGAGGGTCATCACCAAAAATGGGTGATTTTTGTGGGTTGGCAATTAAGTCTTTTAACGGCTTTAACGAAACATACTTTCGTTTTATTTTTTCAGCATCAGCTGAGTACGTTAAAATATTACCTTGAGCATCTAAAAAGTAAAATTCAAATGCAGGGCCAAGTAACATAAGCGTATGAAAAAGGTTTTCTAAGGCGGGTTTATCATAAACGCCATCTTGTAATAACGGATTATCATGGGCTAAATGTTCGGCTAAGTGTAAATGTAATTTTTGCTCTGCTTGATACTTTGATTGCTGTACCAAAGAGTTACTCCAAGAAACGAGTAATGAGGCCATAACCATAAAAGCGGCACAGAGTATTATTGCTAATCGTTGATAAAGTGATATTTTCATCAGGGAAAATCCTTACAAAATTATGATGTCACAGGAGGCATTACGCCTGCGGAATTAAGTTTATAACCAACACCCCAAACGGTTTGAATTATTTTTGGCTCAGCACAATCTTCTTCAAGCTTGTTTCTTAGGCGATTAATATGAGAATTAACAGTGTGTTCATAACCGTTGTGATGGTAACCCCATACACCATCGAGTAATTGAGCACGCGAGAATACTTGATCAGGGTGTTTACAGAAAAAGTCAATTAACTCAAACTCTGTCGCGGTCAAGCTAATCGTTTTACCTTTATAGGTTACTTGATGGTACCTATGATCAACCTGCAGCTCTCCTATCGATGTTGCTGTTTGTTCTGTTGGAGACGATTCAGGAGTGACTTGTTCAACGACAATTTGATCATTATTACTTATCGAGTTTTTTGCGTTTATAGCATGCACTCTACGCAGTTGACTTCTAACTCGCGCTTGTAGCTCTCGAATGCTAAAAGGTTTAGTCATATAATCATCGGCGCCTAACTCCAATCCTAATATACGATCTATTTCAGAGGTTTTAGAGGTAAGCATAATAATTGACTGTAAGGGTTTTTCTTGCCTTACTTGCCTACAAATATCTAATCCGCTAATACCGGGAAGCATTACATCTAATAAAATAAGTTGGTAGTCTTGAGTTAGTGCTTGCTGGAGTCCTACGTCGCCTTGTGTACAAATATCGCAATGTAAATCTAGCTCAGATAAATGCACTTTAATAAGTTTTGCGATGTCATTTTCGTCTTCAATAATTAAGATGTTGTCTTTCATATTTAGGCCAATGAGTGAGCTTTGTAATACTAAGTCCACTCATTGGCTTAGCACTACTTAGTTCGAGTAATGGTTAATTTAACCGCAGGGTTATCAAAACGATGAGCCTGAGTTAATACTGAGCTTGATAAACCATCATCTTTGCTAACAATGCCAGAATGATAACCGACTAGGTCGATATCATTACGAGCGGCATCAAAGCCAACACCGCCATCAGCAGGTCCTGGAATTGTACCAGCGGCTTCGTTATTGAGCTCCGTACCTGCATCATAGACATTTAAGTTCCATGATTTTTCTTGGTCGATAGCTAATGTTGATATATCTACACCAGTAAGACCCGAGAAAGCGTCATTTGTATTCACTAACATTGTCGCAACAGTAAAATAAGTTGCCATTGCGTCTGTGGTCGTTATGTCTAACGTGACGCTAGCCCCCGGTGGTACTGCTCCTTCGCTGCTTATCGTCGCAATATTACTTGTTAAAGCTAAAAAGGCTAAATTATCGCCACCTTCGGCTAAATTCTCTAAAGCAATAGAAGCTTTTTGGCCTACTTCCCACATTTTAGCGTCACCATGTAGTGTTAAAGCAACAGGTGATAAAGGTTGGGCATAGGTTAAGTTAGTTACGGTTACCGAGTAACCATATTCCATAACAGGCACTACAGTTACATCTGGTACGGTAACGACAACTTCTTCTTCGGTAATAACTGGGGTTTTGTTGTCGTTATCACCACAGGCGGCAAGGCCTAGTGTTAATAAACTAGCAATAAGTAATGGCTGAGAGAACTTTTTAGTTCTATTTTTAACTGTATTTTTTTGAGTTTTAAAGGTTAACATGTTGTCCCCTTATTGCACGGTAATTGTAAGTTTAGCAACAGGGTTTAACCAGCGTTGCACGCTATTGTTAATATCACTTGTACCAGCTTCTAAATCACTGTCACCTAAACTACCGCGGTGAATATGTACTTTAGTGTTTGATTCCATATCAGTAATACCTGTACCGTTCATGCCAATTAAATCTTCAAGTGGTGGTGGTACTGGCATACCCGCTACGCCTGGTGCGCCGCCGCCGCGTACTTCATCATTTGCTTCAGTACCAGCATCATAGGCATTTAAAAATACAGTATAAGTACCCGCTTCTGTCGGAATTTCCCAGCTATCCAAACCGGCAAAACCATCATTTGAAGGTAAAACCATTGCGGCAACTGATAAATGTGTATTGGCTGCATCGGTCATTAAAGTAAAGCTTGCAGACATTGCGGGTGCTAATAAGCCGGCAGCAGGGTTTTCATTAACATCTGCATCGGCATTAGTTAATACACTTGATAAACCAGATATATCGCCACCTTCTGCCATTGCTTGAAGCTCAGCGCTGGCAATTTCACCGGCCATAAATATGTTGCTGTCGCTTGTATGTGCTGCTGTAATCACAGGAGTGAAATGCAAACCTTGAGTTAAGTTTGTAACAGTGACTGATAATTCTTGTGCCATTGTTGTAGAACTTGCAAGTGCAAGTGCAAGTACGCTTAATGTCGATTTTATTGGCGATTGTTTGAATACTTTCATGGTATATCCCTTGTTATTTAGTTTGTTTGTTATGTCGTGTTAGTTATTTTGTTTAACTGGAAGAGATTATGAAGTGAAGTTATTGCTGAGTGATCACGTGTTTATAACCTTTTTATATCGAATTAATCACAGAAGTATCACAGAGTATGGATAGGGTGAAAATCAATTAAATACATACTGAGGTTATTGCCTTTAGTAGAGAAAGTGAAAATAAATATCAATTCTAATTAACTAAAAATAATGAGGTGTGATGGGTATATGGTCTATAAATATGACTATATTGATATTAACTGATAGGAAATAAACGTTATAAATAGATGGGGGTTTTTACAATTACGCTATAGTTATTATACTTTCATCAAAGATTATTAATGTATCGCTATTTTATTAACGAATAACGAATAACGAATAAGGGATAAGTATGAGCAAAGAACAAAAGTTCTCTCCTTCAGAAATTTTACTTTCTACAACTGATTTAAACAGCCATATAAAGTACGCCAATAAAAGCTTTTGTGATATTGCAGGTTATTCTTTAGATGAAATGAGAGGTAATCCACATAATATGGTTAGGCATTCCGACATGCCAAAAGCCGCTTTTAAAGATTTATGGAGTAGCATACAAGCGGGTAACTCATGGATGGGGCCTGTTAAAAATAAATGTAAAAATGGAGACTATTATTGGGTGAATGCTTTTGTCACAGCAATAAAAGACAGCACAGGAAAGACAGTTGAATACCAGTCAGTTAGAACAACGCTTGATAACGATGTAAAAGATCGAGCGAATACTATTTACCCCCGCCTTTGTGCAGGAGGTTCTCTAAAAAGATTAACTATCCATACGGACATAACCTTATGGATACAAGTCATCTTGTTTGTATTGGTTTTAACATCAACTACTTCGCTAGCCCTAACAGACGGAAATATTTTTGGATCACTATCTAACCTTATTATTTCTGTTGTTGGTTTAGGTATTTTTAGCGCTTGGCGAAAAAAATATATAAAGGTAGTAAAGTCATCTAAGAATATATTCGACAACACTTTAATGGGATATCTATATTCAGGTAACAATGATGATATTGGTTGTATTGAATTAGCATTAAAAATGCAGAAGTCGCAATTAAATGCTGTTGTTGGTCGTGTTAGTAATGATTCAGATAACATAACTGAAATAGCACAAAAATCATCAAATACGGGTAAAGAAGTCGCCGAGATATTAAACCAGCAAGCGATGGAAACTGATCAGGTTGCTACAGCCATAAATCAAATGTCAGCAACTGTTCAAGAAATAGCCCAAATTGTTACTCACGCATCAAAGTCATCACAACAAGGATTAGATATAAGTAACGAAGGACAAAAAACTGTATCTAACACGGTTGAAGCTATTAATCAGCTTTCAGAGCAGCTTTCGAATGTGGACAGTGCAATAAGTCGTTTGATTAATGGCACAAAATCAATTGAAGCCGTTTTAACTCAGATTAGTAGTATTGCTGACCAAACAAACCTACTGGCTTTAAATGCCGCTATAGAGGCCGCCCGTGCAGGAGAGCAGGGACGAGGTTTTGCTGTTGTGGCTGATGAAGTAAGGGCGCTAGCACTACGTTCACAACAATCTACCCAAGAAATCAGTTCACTGTTAGGTCAGTTAAAGATTGAATCCGATTCTGCAACGAGTGCTATGGAGCAAGGTAATACTTTATCTCAAACGTGTGTTGAACTAGCCAGTGAAACAGGGAAAGCATTAGAAAACATAACGAGTGAAGTGTCTGAATTGGCTGATATTAGTATACAAATAGCAACCGCTGTTGAAGAGCAGTCGGTGGTTACTGAACAAGTAAGTAAAAATATTGTATCTATAAGCGGTATGGCTACAGAAAGTGAAAAAAATGGTTTAGAGGCAGTAACATTAAGTGATGACTTATTAGGTAAACTAAGCGAGCAACATAGTTTATTACAACAATTTAGATAGTTTTATTTTCGGTTACAATAAACAGGGCTTGTTTTACTGTAACTGAAATAACTGAAATAACTGAAATAACTGAAGTAAGTATAATCTAAAAAATAGGCTAATCGAATGTCCTGTTTTGATGTATGCCCGTTACCATTCAAACTGCCGGATTTCAGTAACGAAAAAGAGCTTGAGCAATACACTTCTTCGTTACTGCGATATAAGAGAATTCAGGAGGAAATTATCCAGAATGACCCTTCTTCATCACTGCGCCTTGAATTGAAATATTTCAAGCATTCTGAAACCTATATATTGAATGGTAATGGGTATAGAGGAGATGAAAAATAACTATTACTTCTTAGGCAATTACGGCAATAGCTATCATTTCTAGGAAGCGGGATCCTTAATTTAAAACGTTATCATTTTAATCTCTTAATCACTAACTACCTAGCTTAACCAACTCTGGTTCAGCTTCACAAACTAATGTAAATAATTGAAGTTGGTTGGTAGCACGGTCTAAGTTATGGTTTTCACGACTGACTTGAAAATACTTATCACCATTTAAATGATCAGTTAAAAAGCGCGTACCAATAATAAAAGGTAGTAATTTAGCGCCTACAATTAAACTGTCTTTTTCTAGGGCAGTCATTTTATCGTCAAATGCGTTTTGATAATTTTTAATAAGCGCTTCAAAAATATCAAACTTGAACACCATTTTATCAGTACTCGTGTCATCTTCAGCAAGGTTACCGCAACAGGTTCTTACCATGTCACCAAAGTCATGCATTAACAAGCCTGGCATGCAGGTATCAAGATCAATAACGGCACAAGGTATGGCACCTGTGCCAAATTCGTTTTGACGAAATAATAAATTGTTTATCTTGGTATCATTATGCGTGACATGTAAGGGGAGTTTTCCACTGATATAGATAACATGGTCGATAAAGGTTTTTTGATCGAAGCAGAAGTTTACCAATGCTTGGCAGTCAGCTAAACGTCCATGTAGATCATTTGATACAGCTTCTGTTAATTGGCGCATACGAAAACGAATATCATGAAAGTCATCGATGATGATATCAAGTTCTTTGGCGGGAAAATCACTGAGCGAACAACTAAACTGTGCGAAAGCGTTAGCAACAAGTGCGGCTTGCTCCGGGGATTCAACTTTTTCTAGCGTATAAGAATTATTGATAAACTCCATCAAACGCCAATAATTGTCGCCAACTTTAATGCAAGATTCACCAGTTTTAGTCAACAATTGCTGAGGCACTAACAATGGATATTTGCCATCATTTTTTTGTTGTAACAAGTGCGTATTTATTTTTTGTGCGTTATTACTAAGCTCAACTGTTTTAATGAAAATGTTATGATTAATTTGCTGCAACACAAACGCAGACTCAGATTTAATACTACTGAAAGGGATTGTTACTTTATAAGTATTGTTAATATGGCCATTACCTAACGGCGTAATATCAACGCCAGAAAAGTCATAATCATAATTTTTTAGAACAAGATCTATATCTGACTGTAATTGTGCTTTTTTGTGAACCATTGCTTTTAATACTTATATTGTAATCACCGTATTTTACTGATAACTGTAGCCACCGCCCAGTTTTTTCGCTTTAAATGGCGTAAAAAAAGATCACGGTGTTTTTTGCCTAGACAGAAACCGCTAGTGTAGTAACTTTTTTAATTGGTATTCTTGTTTCTTTTGAGCCTGTAATTGGACGAACTATTACCTACCCTGCTTCTGTTTTAAAGTCTTCCATGGATGCCAATATCGGTATTTTTTATATCATGTTTTCTGGTGATTCTTGGACCGATATATACTTTATCCGATAAACTTAAGATCACTTAGGATATCAATCTGGATTTATTCAACCTCCTTTATTTCTCCAGTGACCAGGGCTTAAGTTATATTGCTGTTTAAAGCGATGTGAGAAGCTAGCGGCATTGGCATAGCCAACGGTATAAGCAATTTGCTCTAAATTATAATTTGTATAACGAAGTAAATAACAGGAATACTCCAAACGAGATTTTGTTATTAATTTTAATGGCGTCATGCCGGTTTCTTTTTTACATAGTCGATAAAATTGCGGCTCCGATATATGCATTTTAGCGGCCAGAGAAGCCACCGTCCAAGGCAGTTGTAGCTGTTTGGTTGCGTTGTTTATAACAGCATGAAACTTTAGTTGCTGTTCATTTTGTCGAGGTTTTTTATCTAATATTTGTTGTATTTGAAAAAGTAGAATCTCGACTAACCGTAAAATGATATCTGATCTATAACGACTATCACTTCCTGTATCATTACCGTTGAATTCGCGTATGAGAGCCATATTTTGATAAAGTTTGCTGGCATCAGTACTTGCAGAAACATCGGCGTGTAAAGCGTGGATAAATTGGTATTGTTCACAATCATGCAATAACAACCAACACATATCCCAGTACTCACCATCTAGTTCATATAAAAAAGGCGTGCCGGTAGGTAATAACACCAGGCTGCCAGCATTGAGTACAATTGTTTTATTATCAAAGTGTATTTTTCCTTGTCCAGCGTTAGTGGCTAGTAAGTAATGAACACCTTCACATTTATTTGATTTGTCTTTTAAATCAATAGTCTTTCCTGTACTCCCTATTTTATATTCAGTACGTAATGTTGATACTCCTGCACAGGCTATTAAATCATGAGCGTTACCAGGTAATTCTTCAAAGTTGAAGATATCTTCTTGGCAATCTGGGTGTATATTGAGAATGTCTTGCCACATGATTTTCTACCTGTGATTAATAGTAGTGATAGTTTTAGACATGATATATGATATTTTTGCTACTGGTTATTATTTTGATATGTTTTAAACTACGCATCTAATTAATTTTACGTTTATAGTATTTTCATGGTTACAACAAACACCTCTTTATTTAAACAAAGCCTCAAACTCGCGTGGCCTATTTCTTTGCAAAGTATCCTGGTAACAATGCTGGGTATGACCGATATTATGATGGTTGCGCACTTAGGTGACGGAGCTGTTGCGTCAGTTGGTTTATCTAATAGAATACAATTTGTATTTCTAATTATTCTTACCGGCCTGGCTTCTGGTGTAGGTATTTTATCTGCTCAATATTATGGTGCAGGTAAAATAAATAGAATTAAACAAGTCATTGTCATGACTATTATTATTGCTATCTTGACGCTAATTCCTCTTATTTTATTAAATTACTTGTTCGCAGGCGATGTGCTTAATCTTGCAACGACGGATAGTGAAGTTATTAATACGGGGGAAAGCTACCTTTGGGTAACAATGCCAAGTTTGTTTTTTGTCGTACTGGTTATGATTTTCGAGAATGCTTTACGTGGTACCGGGCAAGTTAAATTCCCTATGTTATTAAGCATGGTGGCAATATTTTGTAATATAGTACTAAATTATTGGTTAATAAATGGCGGCATGGGTATAGATCCTATGGGCGTTGTAGGTGCGGCTTGGGCAACTACTATTGCACGTTTCATTCATATTTCATTATTAGTACTTTTTTTAATAAAAATGTCTCATATGATTTTCCCTTTTGATATCAGGCTTTCAGCATTAAAAAATAGAGAGGATTGGGTCCAATTTATGGGCTTAGTGTGGCCGCTGATGATAAGTTTTGGCGTTTGGTCTGTAGGTACTTTTATTTATCAGTTAATTTATGGGCGAATGGGCACCACAGAGCTTGCTGTGATGAGTTTATTAGCGCCAGTAGAAGGCTTACTTATCTCTTTCTTTTTTGGCTTTGCTTCAGCGTGTTCTATTTTAGTAGGGCAGCGACTTGGTCGGAATGAATTTGGTAACGCGTGGGAAATTGCTCGAAATTATGCTATTAGCGCACCACTGGTTACTTTTGTACTAGCGTTATTAATGATTCAGTTTGAATATATCGTCTTTAAACCCTATGAATCTCTTTCCAGTGATACTTTGGCTATTGCTCATGATATATATCTTTTGATCGCTTTTGGTACCTGTATAAAAGTGTTCAATATGACATTGTCTATAGGTATATTGCGTGCCGGCGGGGATAATAAGTATTGTATGTTAATAGATTTTACTGGTATGTGGATACTAAGTATTCCTTTGACTTTTTTAGCGGCGTTTTATTTTTCGCTACCACTTTTTTGGGTTGCATTAATCGCCTATTCTGAAGAAATTTGTAAAGCTTTTATGTTTGTTTTACGCATGAAGAGTAAACGTTGGCTGCGTAACTTAACTGCGTAACTTAACTGCTAATGTTAAGCGTACTTTATGCGGGAGATCTTTGTCGTCGTTGCTATTGATAAGGTATTCTCTTGCGGTATCTTATACCCATTTACTAAATAACCTGAAGACTAAGTAACATGAGTTACCCAGCTTTCAGGCTACTTATACCCGTTACCATTCAAAGCACTCTGAAACATGCATCTTGAATGGTAACGGATAAAATAGTCGTTTTAGGTTTTAGCAAACAGGTAAGTACGGTAACCACCTAATAAATTGCGTGCTTTAAAACCATTGTTCACTAATTGGTGATAAGCCACATTCCCGCGTAAACCTACCTGACAATAAATAATGATTTCTTTGTCCTTTGGTAACTCATTCATCCGGCCACGTAATTCATCAACAGGTATATTAATTGCACCTTCAATAAAGCCATTTTTAAGCTCTCCAGGGTTACGTACATCCAATAAAACTTGCTGATCTGTTAACGTATCAACTTCATTATAATGAATAGCTTTTATATCACCCTGCATGAGATTGGCTGCGACAAATGCCGCTTGGTTAATTACATCTTTAGCGCTGCCAAATGGTGGTGCATAAGTAAGCTCTAAATGCTGTAATTGATCTACGGTCATACCTGCACGCTGAGCAACGGCCATAATATCAATACGTTTATCAATACCATCTTTACCTGCTGCTTGTGCGCCTAAAATTTTACCTGATTTTGGGTCAAACATCATTTTGAAAGAAACAGTCTCTGCACCAGGGTAATAGCTTGCGTGGCTTGCTGTATGTACATAAACTTTCTCATAACTGATGTTATCTCTAATCAGTTGTTTTTCATTTTTACCTGTAGAGGCAATGGCTAAGTCAAAAATTTTACAAATTGCTGTGCCTTGTGTTCCTTGATAGCTTTCATTACGACCAAACATATTGTTAGCTGCCATTCTACCTTGACGATTAGCAGGTCCTGCAAGAGGGACTATTGTAGGATCTCCGGTCAAAAAGTCTTGTTCTTCAATGGCATCACCAACGGCATAAATGGCAGGATCGCTAGTTTGTAATTGTGGGTTAGTTTTAATTCCCCCTAATTGTCCAATCTCTAAACCGGCATCAACCGCTAATTTTATCTCAGGGCGAACACCTATCGCCATGATCAGCAGTTCAGTTTGTAATGTCTCGCCGTTATTAAATGTAAGTGTTAAATTACCCTCTTTATTGGTATTTTCACGGGCAGAAAATTTTACTCCTTCAAGGGCAACACCTAAACGTAAATCAATACCTTTATCGATAATCTCTTTGTGTACAAAGCCGGCCATTTCTTTATCAACAGGTGTCATTACTTGGTCTGCAAGTTCAACTAAGGTTGTTTTAATACCTAACTGATGAAAGGCTTCCATCATCTCTAAACCAATAAAACCGCCACCCACTACTGTTGCATGTTTAGGTTTATTTATCGCAATACTCTGAATTATTTTATCCATATCAGGAATATTACGTAATGAATGCGTTAATGGATTTTGAATACCAGGAATAGGAGGCACAATGGGTCCCGCGCCAGGACTTAATAATAGAAAATCAAAGTCTTCGGTATATTCACTGTTGTCTGATAATAAACGCACAGTAACTGTTTTATTCGCACGGTCAATACTTATTACTTCGGTGAGCGGACGAACATCTACATTGAAACGCGCTAAAAAACTCTCAGGAGTTTGTAATAATAATTTGCTGCGGTCGGTGATGTCACCGCCAATATGGTAAGGTAATCCACAATTTGCAAACGAGACAAAAGGTCCTCTCTCAAACATAATAATCTGCGCGTCTTCACTTAAACGTCGCGCTCTTGCTGCAGCAGAAGCTCCACCGGCTACGCCACCAACAATAACAATCTTAGTCATACTTCACTCCAAAAATTTACACGTAATCTTATTTTTATTAAATTAATTAATTGAAAAGTTATTTTAAACCGAGTTTTTTAAGCATCATCACGGCAGGGCAAAAACCGGTAAATGCACTTTGTATTAGGTTAACACCAACAAATACAGTTAACCAAACAAATGAAGGGTGTACCCAAGTTGTTAATACAATAGAGATTAACACCATAGTACCTGCAAATATTTTTAATCCATTTTCAACAGTCATAATTATTCCTCATTGATGTAATGGAGTAACTATAACTTATTACATTAGTGATTACTAATTAAGTTGTTGCTAAATAAATAAAAACTAAATAACATATAACTAAATAAGTTTTGACTAATGTTTTTTGATCATTAATATACACCCAAAATAATAGCCTTAGTGAGTTAAAAATGGAAATAAATGAAATAAAGAGTAGAGCGGGCGAAGTCTCGGAGCTATTGAAAACAATGGCTCACCCAGAAAGGTTATTGGTATTATGTCAATTAGTAGAAGGTGAAGTTGGGGCAGGGCAGTTACAAGAAAACTCAACGTTAAGCCAATCTGCTTTTTCGCAACACCTCTCCGTGTTAAGAAATAACAATTTGGTGACGGTACGAAAAGAATCACAGGCCGTATTTTATACCCTTGCTGATCCACGTATTGCGGCATTAATTGGTAGCTTGCACACTATTTTTTGCTCTGATTAGTACTCAATATTACTAATTAAGCATAAACAATAAGTATAAGTATTAAATAAGAAACGAGATATACAATGGAATTTACAATACCTTGGGCATCGCTATTCGGCGGTATGTTATTAGGATTATCGGCAGCATTATTAATGCTGTTCAGCGGTAAAATTGCCGGTATCAGTGGCACAATTGGTGGTTTACTCAATCCTAAAAAAAATGAATCAAGCTGGCGTGCCGCCTTTCTTACGGGCATGATTTTAAGCGTGATTATTGTTACCCCTTTTGGCTTTATTTTACCTGATGTTAGTGATAACAATATTATATTAGTATCAGTGGCTGGATTATTAGTAGGCTTTGGTACGCGTTTAGGAAATGGCTGTACAAGCGGGCACGGTATTATTGGTATGGGACGCTTTTCAAAACGTTCTATTATCGCAACCTGTGCATTTATGGCTGCAGCCATAATTGTGGTACTAATACGCCGTTTGTTAGGGGTACTTTAATGTCTCAAAATACAATACGTGAAAATAAAGAGTCTCAAATTACAATGTTTAAATCTAGAATGACAAAGTCTAAAGTAATTGGTATCTTCATTGGGCTAATATCTGGATTGTTATTTGGCTCAGGTATGATTATATCCGGCATGGTTAACCCTGATAAGGTCATTGCTTTTTTAGATATAACAGGTAATTGGGATCCAAGTTTAGCTTTTGTAATGGGTGGGGCACTTGCTGTTTTCAGTCCTATTTATCACTTTTTTATTAAAAAACGTAAGCATGCAATTAGTGGTGATAAATTTAGTTGGACAAGTAATACCACGATTGATGGTACGTTAATTTCAGGAGCTGTTATTTTTGGTATTGGTTGGGGCTTAGCCGGTTTTTGTCCGGGCCCAGTAGTCACAAGTCTTGGTGGAGGCAGTAATATTATATTAGCTTTTATCTTGAGTATGATTGTAGGAATGGTTCACGCTAATCAATATTTAGCAGGACGTTTTCCGCTACCTATTGTTGGTTATCGTAAAAATGTTTGTGCTGTTGAATCTACATAATACCAATTCGACTCCATTATTACCCACTTGTATTGACTAAAATAAACCAAGGTTGTGTTGCTTTCAATCAAGCGCCTTACCTTGATTAGCGTTATATTTTAAAGTGTTTAGATAAAAAAGGCTGTCCCATAATTAATAGGGGACAGCCTTTTTCTATAGTGAATTTTTATATAGCATAGCTTTATCAATAATTAGTAAGCTATTGACTCAGTATTAATCGGTACTTACTCCGTACTTAACCTGTACGTAGTCGGTCGTTAATAAGCTTATTAGAATGTTTTTATACAATGACGTTTAAGTCATATCCTTTAAAGAATTCTACTAGCTTAAGCATCGTTTCTCTTGGTGGGGGACTTAGATGTGAAAGCTCATATTCATCTTCATACTCTTTCCATTTGAATGTACCAATCTCGTGATAAGGTAATAACTCTATACGCTCAATATTTTTCATTGGGCTAATAAATTCAGCTAATTCTTTTGCTGACTCTAAATCATCGGTAATGGTTGGTACAACCACGTAACGTATCCACGCGGGTTGATTTAATTCTTGAAGATGCTTAGCAAAACGTATGGTTGATTTATTACTTACTTTGGTCAAATCTACATGTTTTTTATTATCCATTTGTTTGATATCAAGCATAACTAAGTCTGTGTATTCTAGTAAATCATCAATTTTTTTATTGTGATCACGAACAAAGCCGTTGGTATCTAAACACGTGGCAATACCTTCTGCTTTACAGGCCTTAAATAATTCTTTAACAAATTCTGGTTGTAACATGGGTTCGCCACCCGAAACAGTAACGCCACCACCACTTGCTTTAAAGTAATGTTTATAAGGACGAATTTCCTTCATCATGTCTTCAACTGTTCTTTCTACGCCAGCGCCTTCATCCCAACTATCTCGGTTATGACAGTACTGACAGCGCATTAAACAGCCTTGCATAAATACAATAAAGCGTATGCCTTGACCATCAACAGTGCCACAAGATTCTATCGAGTGAATACGTCCTGTTTGCATCAAACTTTCTCCAACATAAATTATTAAACATAAAAAAGAGCAGATAATCTGCTCTTTATAATTTAAGACAGTTTAAGGGCAGATTATCTGCCCTTATTATCGATGATTACATTACTGATGTAAATGTACGCGTAATGACATCTTGTTGCTGTTCTTTAGTTAACGCGTTGAAACGTACAGCGTAACCAGAAACACGAATTGTTAATTGAGGGTACTTGTTAGGATCTTCAATGGCTTCAAGTAACATTTCTCGGTCTAACACGTTAATGTTGATGTGTTGACCACCTTCATTAGCCGCATCATTATGGAAGTAGCCATCTAATAAACCAGCTAAGTTAGCGCGTTTAGCTTCAGTTGTTTTACCTAATGCGTTTGGTACGATAGAGAAAGTATAAGAAATACCATCTTTAGCATGTTTAAACGGTAGTTTAGATACTGATGCCAATGATGCTAAAGCACCTTTGTTATCACGTCCGTGCATTGGGTTAGCACCTGGAGCAAATGGAGCGCCGGCTTTACGACCGTCTGGTGTAGCACCCGTTTTCTTACCGTATACTACGTTAGAAGTAATCGTTAAGATTGATTGAGTCGGCGTAGCATCACGGTACATTGCATGTTTTCTGATTTTAGTCATGAAGCTTTCAACTAATTCACAAGCAATGTCATCTACTTCACTGATGTTGTTACCAAACGTTGGGTATTCACCTTCCGTTTCAAAATCAATAGCAACACCTTCTTCATTGCGAATTGGCTTAACTTTAGCAAATTTGATAGCAGATAAGCTATCAGCAACTAATGAAAGACCCGCGATACCACATGCCATTGTACGTTTAACATCACGGTCATGAAGTGCTAATAAAGATGCTTCATAGCTGTGCTTGTCATGCATGTAGTGAATACAGTTCAATGCAGTCACGTATTGTGTTGCTAACCAATCAGTAATTATTTCGAAGTTAGCCATTACTTGATCGTAATCTAAATATTCGCTGGTGATTTTATCAATCTTAGGACCAATTTGTACGCCAGATTTTTCATCAACGCCGCCGTTCATTGCGTACAATAATGATTTACCTAAGTTAGCACGAGCACCGAAGAACTGCATTTGCTTACCAACAACCATAGGGCTTACACAGCAAGCGATAGCGTAATCATCAGAGTCCATATCAGGACGCATTAAGTCATCATTTTCGTACTGGATTGAACTAGTATCGATTGAAACTTTTGCACAAAACTCTTTGAAAGGTTGTGGAAGTTTCTCAGACCATAACACTGTGATGTTAGGCTCTGGACTAGCACCCATAGTGTATTGGGTGTTTAAGAAACGGAAGTTAGTTTTAGTCACTAAAGTACGGCCGTCTTTACTCATACCACCAATTGACTCTGTAGCCCAGATTGGGTCACCAGAGAATAACTCATCGTAATCAGGCGTACGTAAGAAACGAACCATACGAAGTTTCATTACTAAGTGATCTACTAATTCTTGAGCGCCATCTTCAGTTAATACGCCATTAGCGATGTCACGTTCAATGTAAATATCTAAGAAAGAAGATACACGACCAAAAGACATTGCCGCGCCATTTTGAGACTTGATTGCCGCTAAGTAACCAAAGTAAGTCCATTGAACAGCTTCAGTTGCTGTAATTGCTGGCTTGCTGATATCAAAACCGTAAGTAGCTGCCATCTCTTTGATGTCGCCTAATGCACGGAACTGCTCAGAAATTTCTTCACGTAAGCGAATAATTCTTTCTAATTCAGCAGCGCTAGGTGCGTTGTATAAATCTGTTTCAAGCGTTTTTTGTTGAGCCGCTTTATCAGTCATTAAGAAGTCAATGCCGTATAAAGCAACACGACGGTAATCACCAATGATACGACCGCGACCGTACGCATCAGGTAAACCTGTGATGATGCCAGACTTACGACAGTTTAAAATGTCTTTTGTGTATACATCAAAAACACCTTGGTTATGTGTTTTTCTTACTTCTGAAAATGTTTTGTTAATGCCATCATCGAGCTCTTTACCGTAAACTTTACAGCTTTGAGCAACCATGCGGATACCGCCGTTACATATTAAAGCACGCTTTAGAGGTGCGTCAGTTTGTAAGCCAACAACTTTTTCTAAAGATTCGTTAATGTAACCTGCACCATGAGAGGTAATAGTAGAGATAATGTCAGTGTCAAAATCAACGGGAGCTAATGTTTCATTCTCTTGCTTGATACCTGCAGCCACAGAAGCCCATAGCGTATCAGTTGCTTTAGTTGCACCCGTTAAGAAGCTATCGTCACCTTCATAAGGTGTATAGTTCTTTTGAATGAAGTCACGAACATTGACTTTTTCTTGCCATTCACCAGGAGTAAAGCTACTCCATGCGTTGTCTTTAGAATCACTAATCATTGTAATCTCCGAAAAATATAAATGTAAAAATAAAAATTTAATTACTGCAATGTACGTATTGTGCCGTGTTCAATGTTTTAGCGCTTGATACAAATCAACTAACTACTAATCATTTCGTTGTTTGACTCTATTTGCGTTATAAACACCTTATTTTGCCTTTCTTCGTAAACAGCAATAACTTACTATGGATTTAGTATATACAGAGGCTATTCTTTTAGGAATAGCGTTCTGATGAATTGATTCTTTCTAAAAAGAGCATAATCATGATTAGTGCAAACGAAATAGCCTTATTCGCTTTGGTGGTTGAGGCAAAGTCATTTAACAAAGCAGCTAAACTGGCTGATATATCGCCGGCGGCTCTAAGTAAAAAAATATCACACCTTGAAACGGAATTAAATGTTCAATTACTTAACCGTACTACTCGACAGTTACACATTACTGAAGTGGGAGAGCTACTCTATCAACACGCTAAAATAATAAACGAAAAAGTTAAAACCGCTTTTACTGAAGTTAATAATTTTAGCAGCGGTTTAACGGGGACTATAAAAATGACAGTACCCGTTATCTCTGGAGAGTTAATGCTTGCTGAAGTGGTTGCTGATTTTTGCCAGCAGCATGAAAGTTTAAGTGTTGATATGCGTTTAGAGAATGAATTTGTAGATTTAGTTAAAGAAGGGCGTGATTTAGCGATAAGAACCGGCGAATTAACCGACTCAACATTAATTGCTAGAACGCTAATTGAATCTAAGTGGGTTGTGTGTTGTTCGCCACGATATATAGAAAAATATGGTAAGCCTGAAACGATAGAAGATCTGATTAAGCACAATTGTTTTGCTTACACTTATCAAAGTAAAGGTATTCATGATTGGAAGTTTGAGCAAAACAATCAGAAGTTGTCAGTTAGAATCTCAGGAAATTTTGCTAGTGATAATCCCTTGGCGCTAAGAAAAGCAATATTAGCGGGTTACGGTATTGCCTATGTGCCTAAATTTTCTGTTTATGATGATATTAAATCGGGCGCGTTGGTGCCAATTTTAGAGGATTATAAAGCGCGTTCACTAGGTATTTATGCCGTTTACCCGTATACAAAGCATCAATCACAAAAGATTAATTTGTTAATTGATCACATCAAAGATGCTTATCAGCAAAGAGCGGAAAGATTTAAGTAACCTCTGAATATTTTAGAAAAAAAAAGCCGCTTCAATGGATCTTTTAAGATATCCTTTTTTAAAGCGGCTTTACCCCCTGAAACTAATTATGGGTTAAGCCTTAAACTCAGCTCATGAACTTTATACTTATACTTATACTTATATTTATTCGTCGTTATTCGTCGTTAATTTTCATGTTGTTATCTAGCGTTTTAATTTCAGAAATTAAATCTTCAATCTTTGAACCTTCAGGTATGTTTACTACTAAATCTGCAACAAATAGATTTTCAATTTCTAAACGATGTGTTTCGATGTGTAATAACTCAGCATTTTGTTGGTGAATTATTGCGGTCATTGCTGTAACTAATCCTGGTCGGTCATCTGCTTTTATATTCAATTTTGTCGGTGTTTTTGGAGTAAAGTATACACCGTAATATTCTACAATTTTAGTGACGAGTCCTGGTTGTGCCATGAAGTGCGCTTTTAATTCAATTGCTTTATCTTCTGCAATGGTCACTTTAATGTTGGCGGCAACATGCCCTTCTAAATAGCTAAACTTACTATTTTCCCAAACACCATCCATCTCGTGAGTATATTTCGCTAAACTTTGTAACAGGTTTGGACTGTCCATTCCTGCAAACGAAACTATAAATGATACCGTCATACTTTTTTGTCCATAGTTAATGATGAAAAAATTAGAAGCTGTTGAACCTTTAAAGCTGCTCACAGCTATCCATAACATAAATTTTATTGCGCGCTTAGGCAATAATCTTTACTCATAATCGACTAAAAAATGATGTAGATCTATATTTTCAGTGTTAATTGAAAATTTTAAGGTGATTTTGTTGTGAATAAGCATTAAGGCGATGAATAGGTTATTTATTTTATATCATCGCTCAAGTGCCAATTATATTTATAATTTAAGGGTTAGCTAATAATATTACTCTGTAATATCAACAATGATGTCGTCAGTAATCATCTTAAGTTTTTTCACTATATCTGTTAGCGTCGCCTCATCGTGTACTTTTATTTCTAGTTCAGCAATAAACACATTTCCGCCGAGTGGTTGCACACTAAATCGATGGTTTTCAATATGAATTATCTCAGCATTTTTTTGGTTAATGATGTTGGTGATGTCACTAACTAAACCAGAACGATCTGTTGATTTTATAGTTAACGCAACTGTTTTTTCAGGCTCTTGCACGGTTATATTGATGTCTTCTACATAACAGGTGATTTTGTCTTGATCAGTAAAAAAATTAATGATTGATGCTTTATTTTCTACTGGTGCTTCTACTTTTATATTGGCTGCGATAAAACCGTCGAGGTAATTCACTCGGCTGTTAATCCACTTTCCTTGTTGCTCATGGGTATATTTTGCAAGATCTTGAATTAAGTTTGGACGATCAACTCCAGCTAAAGAAATCATAAAGGCGGTATTCATCATTTGTACTCCGTTGTGTAGAAAATTGGTAAAATAAATTATTGTCATGCCGTGATAAATAAATTGAGAGTGCTATATTATTCTCAGTTCATGTTGTTTTTTAACTTTAACTTGTTCGATATCATGAAAGTTAATTACATAATTATGTAAATTACACATGACGTAACAATGCCAAATTAGTATGTCACAGCATTGATAAAGAAATAATCATAAATTTACTGAATTTATTGATCTAATACATGAAACCTAACATTAATTCTTGTTAGAGTAATTACACCAAAGCCAGTGGGCATAGTACGCCTATAAGCAAAAGAGTTATTTAGTTAATATTTGTAATTAACAGCCAACAACGTTTATTGAGGCAAAAAAGAAATAATCATGAATAAAGAAACGCAAAGCTATCAAGAGCTTCATAAACCGTCTAGCGAATTTGAAAGTCGTTCAGATTATCTTGATCACGAATTAGAAATTATGAAACCTAGACGCTGGGGATTAAACCTTCCAGGTCGTGACTTCCGTTTTGAATGGGAAGATTTAGTACCTGCTATTGCCGGTACTATTGGTATTACCGTAATGTATTCTGCCGTTATGGCCGCTTGGGCAGCAGGACTCACTGAAAAGTGGGATCACGTAACGTTAGGCGCTGAATTTGCCATTCAAATCGTTCGCGTTGAAATGCTAATTCCTGCCTTATTATTCTGCATTATAAGTTCAGGCTTTTTAAACCCAAGGGCAAACTTAGCAGGTAACCATGGTCCAATGATTCCATTGATTGGCGCTATTGCACTTGCAGGGGCTCATCCATTAGCGTTAGCTATTTTATTGGGGGCATTTGGTTTAATTCTCAGTTATGTGAAAGGGGGATCTCGGCTCGTAAACTTAACCGGTAAAGGGGTCGCCGGTGGTTTGTTAGTTTACTTAGGCGTAAAAGGCGCCGCTAGCCAGATAAATTCGTTGTTTGTTTGGTCTGAAGGGTTACAAGCAAAACATGCTTTAGATTACACGCTAAGTTATGTTGCTTTTGCTATTTTAGCGGTAAATATTATTATTTATGCCTACCTAGCTAAAATAGGTAAACGTTGGTTAGCTATTCCTCTTTGTTCTATTGGCGCTATTATATTAGCTTTTGTATTCGGTGCAGGTTTAGATCTTCAATTTGTTACAGAACCAGGTATACCAAACTTAAACCCAGTTTACTGGTGGGGCTCTACAACGGAAGGTTGGATGTTAGGTTTACCAAACCTTGAACACTTTATTGCTTCATTACCCTTTGCTATTTTAGCCGTTGCTATGTGGTCGCCTGACTTTCTTGGTCACCGTATTTTCCAAGAGCTTAACTACCCAGCAAAAGCCAAAGAAGTATTGATGGATGTTGATGACACTATGACTACTTGTTCTATTCGTCAAATCGTTGGTACAGCGGTTGGTGGTGGTAACATTACTTCATCTTGGGGAACGTATATGATCCCTGCGGCAATTGCTAAACGTCCTATTCCTGCTGGCGCAATCTTGTTAGGTGTATTATGTATTATTGTGGCTGTGCTGGGTTACCCAATGGATATCACTGTATGGCGACCTGTAATGTCTATCGCGCTATTAGTAGGGGTATTTTTACCGTTACTTGAAGCTGGTATGCAAATGGTTAAAGATACTAAAGACTCTCAATCAGCGGGTATTTGTATCTTCGCAGCTATCGTTGCTAATCCTGTATTAGCATGGGCATTAACCATGTTACTTGATAATAACGGTTTGATTGGCGATGGCGAACGTGCTAAAAAATTATCTTTCGCTGATAGAATTGTAATCCCTGGTTTAGCCTTGGTTATTTGTACTGTAGCAATGTTAGCGGTAGGTATGTTACCCGGTATTCCAGCCTTGTTATAAATTTACGTTTTATGAAGCGGATATAGTTATACCAATTGTGTTCTTGTTTGTGTTCTTGTTTGTGTGAAGGAAAAATAAATCAGGACAAGGCGCTCGATTGAGCAATAGCTCGCTATTGGAATTGAGAGCAACGCAGAGATGAGTTATTTTAACCCGCACAAGTGGGCAGTAATTTAATAAAATTGGTATTAGCCCCTTGTATTAATTAAATAATGCTAGGGGCTTTTTAATAAATACACTTTCATTTGCTTGTAATAAATTAACGTTATTATTTTTCATAATAAAGCGGTACTCAGCAGCTGAAACTGTATATTATTAGTGTAATAAGTTATGATTTCGTTTTGTATTTTCATGCATTTTTGTTTTTCACAATTGTTAAATAGGTAGTTAAAACATGTCAACACCGCTTTGGAAACAAGCTCTGATCACTGTTCCTCAAGTAGATAAAGCTCAATGGGATAATTTAGGCCTTGCGACACGTTGGTTAATCGCCAGTCGTTTCTCTGTTACTTTAATGACGTTTACCTCGGCCATTATTGGTATTTTACTTGCTTATGGTACTGGTACTGTCGATGTTGTTTTAGCACTAGTCTGTACATTAGGCTTGGTGCTTGCTCATGCGAGTAATAATTTAATAAATGACTATACCGACTCAGTAAAAGGCGTTGATGAAGGCAATTATTTTCGAACGAAATACGGTACCCATGTACTTGAAGGCGGTTTGCTGACTAAACGCGGTTTAATGAAATATATTGTCATTACCTCATTGTGCGCGATTATGTGTGGTGTTTATATTGTGGCACTGCGCGGAGAAGAAGCGTTGTGGTTAATGTTATCAGGCGCATTTTTTGTACTTTTTTATACATGGCCATTAAAAAAATTGGCTTTAGGTGAAATTTCAGTTTTAGCTGTTTGGGGACCCTTAATGGTTGGCGGAACCTATTTAGTGAGTAGTGGCGAATGGAGCACTCCTGCCGCGCTTATTGGTTTACTTTATGCGTTAGCACCAACAACGGTTATTTTTGGTAAGCATATTGATAAATTAGCCATGGATAAAAGTAAAGGGATTATCTCTCTGCCCGTATTACTCGGTACTAGCAAAGCTAAAAAAATGGCACAGCTTTTATTGTTAAGTCAGTTCGTTCTAGCTGCATATTTATTTATGCAAGGCTATCTTGGTTACGGTGTTTTCTTTTTATTGTTCGTTATTCCAACGTTATTAGAAACGCTGAAAGTGTTTAATGAACCACGCCCTGAAGAAATGCCAGAAGGCTTTCGAGAAGAAGTGTGGCCATTATGGTTTGCTCCTTATGGCTTTGCTTACACACGAAAATTTAGTGGATTCTTTTTGCTTATGTTGATCGTTGAGCTGTTTATTTAATAGTACTGAAGTTATTTAATAAAAACGAAATTATTTAATAACATTTTGTAATTTAAGTACAGTTCATTGATTAAAAGTAAGACCCACCACCATTAAACCGAATAAAATCATTCTTTTTATAGTCGTAGCTATTAACCTAAGTTAAAAATACTTATGTTAAGGCTACTTAAAGGAACAGCTATGTCTCTCCGTTTTTACAAGCAGCTTTCTCGTTCGGTTGCTTTGCCTTCTGTATTTAAATTTTCAGCATTGTACGCAGGGTTATTTACCGGCTTATTATTACCTCATGCTCATGCTCAAGCCGCTGACGCACTCGTTTCTGATGTGAAAGCTTCTGATATGGAAGCTCCTAATGTCAAAGAAAAAAGCACACTTGAGGTGATAGAAGTTACTTCACAAAAGCGTGTTGAAAACATTCAAGAGGTTCCAATTTCAGTCGCGACATTTACGGCAGAAAGAATGGAAAAAATAGGCTTGCGAGAACTTAAAGAAGTCGCTGAATTTATCCCTAACTTTTCTATGACGACTACTAATGACTTCTCATCGACCATTAAAATGCGCGGGGTAGGGGCACCTAGTCAAAATATAGGTTTTGATGCGCGTGTAGGTTTATACCTTGATGGGGTTTATTTAGGTCAATCTGCAGCGTTAAACCAAGAGTTACTCGACTTAGAGCGTATTGAAGTATTACGTGGGCCGCAAGGTACTTTGTTCGGAAAAAACAATATTGCAGGCGCAGTTAGTTTAATTTCAGAAAAACCAAGCGAAGAATTAAGTGGTTATGTTTCAGGATCATTGGGTAATTACGATTACCAACAATTAAATACGGTTGTTAATGTACCACTTACCGATAACTTTATGACGAAGTTTAGCTATAACCAACAAAAGCGTGATGGTTTTACCGAAAACATTGTAACGGGCAATAATTTAAATGAAGTAGATAACTACTCATACCGAGGTCAGTTCCGTTATTTACCTGTTGAAAATGTTGATATTAACTTCTCGGTAGATAGATTGGTTTCAGAGCGGTTATCTTTTGATGGTGAAGCCATAACGGATACGTTAGGTAACAATGTAAATACGGAAGCACCTCTACAAAATCAAGTAAGTATCGGGCTAGACCCTTGGGAAGAAAAAGACATTAGCGGTGAAATACTTACCGCAGAGTGGGCCTTAGGCAATGATCATATTGTTAAATCCATTTCTGGTCATCGTGATACAACAATACAATATAACAATGATTTTGATTTCTCCGTTGAAGACATTTCAGCGCTTGAGTACCTTGACGATTACGACCAATGGAGCCAAGAATTACAGTTTATTTCTCCTGTTGGCGATTTTGAATATATTGCAGGATTATACCTCTACCATTTAGATGCGCATACAGAACGTATCTCTAATGTTGGTGATGAAACGTTAACGTTATTTACTGGCATTCCACGTGAAGTCATTGAATATGGCGCTTCACTTGGTGACCCTACGGCAATCGGTGCATTATATGCGTTTCAACCGGGTGAGTTATCCACTATTGGTGACGTAGAAACACAAAGTTATTCAGCCTTTGTAAATACCAGTTATCAATTCAGCGAGATGTTTGAACTTGCCGCAGGTTTACGTTACTCAGAAGAGACTAAAAAAGTAGATTGGACCATTTCAAGTATTGATCCCAATACCAATGTTCCGGTTATTCCTGCTTTCGAATTAGCCAATGGCACGGTAATAGACGAACGTACCGATAACCATTTTTCGCCGATGATCTCGTTAAATATGACCATAAAAACAGA
>Ga0308012_10000193_pt1 | contig 39414 bp, 33 predicted proteins | sample Neamet179_FD_203133 | JGI IMG/M metagenome (GOLD analysis project Ga0308012, IMG submission 203133) | Marine microbial communities from water near the shore, Antarctic Ocean - #179 | ecosystem: Environmental > Aquatic > Marine > Unclassified | place: Southern Ocean | collected 2014-07-25 | reverse complement strand
AAAGGTTATTGGGAAAATATGCATAACACTGTATTAGCAGGGAAAATTTGGCATGATGAAGTAAGAAATAAAGCGAAAGACGGACACTATTACTGGGTTGATACAACAATAGTCCCTACCTATGATGACCAGCAAGAAATGATTGGTTTTGTCTCTGTACGTACCGATATTACGCAAAAGAAAGAAGAGCAAGTACAACTTGCTATCGCGAAAGAACTTGCTGAATCAGCAAAGTTTGCCTTAGACCAACACTCCCTCGTTTCAGTAACTGATATTAAAGGGACTATTACTTATGTTAATAATAAATTTGTAGAAATCAGTGGTTACAAACGTAGTGAATTAATTGGTAAAAAGCATAGCCTGCTTAATTCTGAAAATCAGCCTAAGGCTTATTGGAAGTCGATGTTTGAAACGGTTTTAGCGGGTGACGTTTGGCATGATGAAGTGCGAAATAAAGCGAAAAATGGTAAGTATTATTGGGTTGATACCACGATAGTTCCTAACTTTAATACGAATAATAGAGTCATCGGTTATACCTCTATTCGTACTGATATTAGTGAACAAAAAGTAGTATTAGAAAAACTCGTGTTAGCTAAAGAACAAGCCGAAGTTGCGAGTAAAAGTAAGGCTGACTTCTTAGCTAATATGAGCCATGAAATACGTACCCCAATGAATGGTGTTATTGGTATGACTAATTTACTGCTTAATACCGATTTAAGTAGTCAGCAAATGACGTTTGCCAATACTGTAAGATCATCAGCCGTAGGGTTGTTGAGTATAATAAACGACATACTAGACTTTTCTAAAGTAGAGGCAGGTAAACTAGACCTTGAGCTCATCCCTTTAAATTTAGGAAAAATGGTAGAAGATGTCGGTAAAATAATGAGCTTTCAAGCGAATGAAAAAAACTTAGAATTTATTTGTCCTGCTAACCCTATTATTCAACAGTGTGTTAATGCAGATGCAGGTCGACTAAGGCAAATATTAACTAATTTAATTGGTAATGCCATTAAATTTACAGAACGAGGTGAAGTCGCTGTTTTTGTTAAGTTAATAGAGCAAACTGATACACATAAAACGTTCCGCTTTGAAATAACAGACTCGGGTATTGGGATCAGTGAAGAACAACAAATAAATTTATTTGATAAATTTACGCAAGCCGATACATCCACGACTCGAAAATATGGTGGTACCGGGTTAGGTCTGTCTATTAGTAAGCAATTAGTCGAATTAATGGGGGGAGAGGTTGGGGTAATAAGCCAAGTAGATCAAGGCTCTACTTTTTGGTTTACGGTTGAGCTTTTAAAAGCCGAGGCGTTAACAGAACAGCTTCTTTATAGTGCAAACCTGAGCAGTGAAAAAATACTTATTGTTGATGATAATAAAACCAACCGAGAGTTAATGAGTCAACTGCATGATATATGGAATATTCCGCATACCTTAGTTGGTAGCGCGAAGGCTGCTCTGCTTGAACTTGAACATGCAGCAGCGAAAAATGATCCTTACAGTATCGCTATTTTAGACATGCATATGCCAGACACCGATGGTTTGGTGCTGTGTGAACAAATACAGAAAATCCCTACATTGGCAAAAACTAAACTGATTATGGCCTCGTCCCAAGCGCAGCGTGGTGATGCACGAATAATGAAAAAGGCAGGTTTCAAAGGATACATTACTAAGCCTATTCATCAGTCCGAATTATTTGATATATTGTTAATGGTTTCAGGTTTACACAAAGAAAAATCAGACTTCATAACGCGTCACTCTGCCAGAGACAAAACACAATATCAAGCACATGTTTTAGTCGTAGAAGACAACGCGACTAATCAATTAGTAATAGAAGGCATGTTAAGTGCTATTGGTGTGACGACCGATATAGTAGCCAATGGTCAAGAAGCGATAGCAGCCTTACAAAATATCGGCGTACATGATTTAGTGTTTATGGATTGCCAAATGCCCATATTAGACGGTTATGCAGCGACTCAAATAATTAGAGCAGGTAAAGCAGGCACAGCTAATCCCAATATCCCAATTATAGCAATGACAGCTAACGCGATGGCTGGCGATAAACAAAAATGTCTAGATTCAGGTATGGATGACTATTTATCTAAACCTCTCATGCCAAGTAAGTTAATTGACATGTTAGAAAAATGGCTACCTGAAGAGAACAAAATTAGTGGTGTACAAGAAAAAGTTATTGTAAAGCAACCTATTCATGATGTACTCGTTTTTGACTATCAAGACATGTATAGCAGACTTATGGAAGATACTGACTTAATGAACTCTGTCGCCGAGGTGTTTTGTAAAGATCTCGTTAAGCAAATAGCTCAACTTAAAGCCAGTGTTAATGATAATGATGTCTCTCAAGCTACAGCTATTCTTCATCAAATAAAAGGTGCATCAGTTAATGTTGGAGGAAAAGCCTTAGGTACATTAGCATTGACAATGGAGCAAGCAGGTAAGTCAGGTAATATTGATACGATAAAAGCTAATTTAGCACAACTTGATGAGGCTTTTTATTTACTTAAATCAGCAATGAAAGAAGCCCTGTCATGAAATTACTTATCGCCGAAGATGATGAAACTTCCAGGCTTATTTTAAGCTCAGTTTGTACAAAATGGGGCTACGATGTTATTTGTGTAGAAGACGGCCAAGCGGCGTGGGAAATACTACAACATAAAAATGCCCCGCAGTTAATCATTGTTGATTGGGAAATGCCCCGTATGAATGGCATTGAACTTTGTCAGCTTGTTAGTGAAAAATATTCAGAAAATCCTCCTTATATAATATTACTGACATCACGCCATGAAACACAAGATATTGTTGAAGGATTAAAAAAAGGCGCTAATGACTTTGTTGCTAAACCCTTCAATAATGATGAATTAAAAGTAAGGATTTCGGTTGGTAAGCGTATGATTCAATTACAAGATGAGTTACGCACTAAGGCAAAGAGATTAGAAAAATCTAATCAAGATTTAGAGCAATTTGCTTATATTGCTTCGCATGATTTAAAATCGCCATTAAATGCAATACAAAATTTAGTGGGGTGGTTGAAAGAAGACAGTATTGATTTACTCCCTCAAAGCTCGTTGGAGTACATTGCATTACTTGAGAGTAGAAGTGATCGAATGAGCAACTTGTTAACCGACTTACTTAACTATGCTCGTATAGAAAAATTTGACTACCCTATTGAAGCATTGAAACTTTCAACGGTGGTCGATAATATATTTTCTTTAGTAGACAACGGTAAAAAGGTTAACTTAGTAACGACTGATAGCGTGTTAATTTTCCCCAAAGTCCCGTTAGAAATAATTTTACGAAATTTAATCTCTAATGCGATTAAACACCATAACAAAGCCATCATAAACATCCAAGCGTCACACTCAATAATAGATAATATGCACTGTATTAGTGTGCAAGACGACGGTCCAGGTATCCCGCCTAAGTTATTTCATAAAGCATTAGGCATGTTTCAAACGTTACAACCAAGAGATAAAGTAGAAGGCAGTGGTATGGGGCTGTCATTCGTACAAAGAATAGTTTTACATTACGAAGGACTATTAACCATAGAATCTGACGGGCTGTGTGGCACTAAAATAATTATTATGCTGCCTATACAAACAACAACCTAATTTAATTGGAATATAAAATGAAAACAAAAGAAGTAACGTTATTATTGGTTGAAGATGATGACGTTGATGCGATGACGATAGAACGTAGTTTTAAAAAGTTAAAAATTGCTAATACATTAATTAGAGCTTATGACGGACTAGAAGCGCTTGAAATACTTGATAACGATAGTATTCCTTCGCCTTTTATTATCTTACTTGATTTACAAATGCCAAGAATGAATGGGCTAGAGTTTTTAGAGGCGATTAGAAACAACCCTAAACATGCAAGTAGTACTGTTTTTGTGTTAACAAGCTCGGCCACAGATGAAGATATGGTTGCAAGTTATAATTACAACGTAGCCGGTTATTTTTTGAAAAACTCTGCGGGCGATGGTTTTCTAGATATAGTAAATTTATTGCAGGGGTATTGGAAAATAGTACATTTCCCAGAAAGTCAATAAAAGGGGATGTACGGATTAAATTACAACATAGAGATAATTTATCGATACGGAACTCACTCTATTTTAATTTAGTTGTGCATCTGTATGCGTTTTATTGAAGGGTATAGTTAATTTAGTCATCTAAATAGAGGTGTTATTATGCACCTCATAAACTGTAATGGTTTAATGAAACTGGAAAGGTTTATAGCTTAAAATAAGTAAAACCTTAAAGGTATTCAAATGAGTAGAAAAGTAAAAGTTAATATCAGCCCAAGTCAAAAATTGGAATATGCCAAACTCATCGTTGAGGAAGGGTATACCAATAAACAAATCCAAGATACTTCAGGTGCATGTTCATCCGCTATTTCTCGTTGAAAAAGACAATATAAAGATGAATTATCAGGATATACCCCAGAAAAATATAACGCTATCACACCAGACCAACAACGTATTCAATTGCTAGAAAAGCAATTAAAACAATAACAGTGAGATAATGACATATTAAAAAAAGCTGCTGCTTTCTTCATACGCGACAATCAAAGTTTGAATTGATTAAATACATGAAGAAAGCGGAGCCTCTATATAAAATTAACGAGCTGTGTCGAGTCTTTGATATCAGCCTAAGTCGTTATTATGACAAGCTAGTCACCGCTAGTTTGGAATATATAAATTTGATGACATTAATCAAAGGTATTTCAGTCGATTCAGGTAATACCTACGGTAGGCGCAGGATCCACGTTGAGTTAACTGAACTCGATCATAATATTGGCATTTATAAAACGGTGAATTTAATGGAGAAGTTGAATATAAAAGCTATTCGACCTAAAAAGCGCCATTACTACCCATTATCGGGTAAAGAGCATAGATACCCCCCTAATTTACTCAAACGGCAATTTAACCCTAGCTCAGAGAATACTCATTGGGTGGGTGATATTACGTATTTGAAAACACATCAAGGATGGAGTTATCTAGCATGCGTCCTTGATTTATCGACTAAGGAAACCATTGGGTATTCGATGCCCCAAACACCCGATGCAAAGTTAGCAAATGAAGCGCGACACAAGGCAATAAAAAGACAAACACCGAACACAAGTAATTTGATGTGCCATTTTGATCAAGGAGGTCAATATTCAGCAAAAAAAATTTTAGGGATGCACTCACACAATTAAATATCACTCAAAGTATGAGTCGCAGAGGCAATTGTTGGGATAATGCGGTAATGGAACGATTCTTCAGAAGTTTAAAAACAGAAAGGTTGAATCATCTGAGCTGTATAAATCATCAATCTGTGATGAGTGAAGTTGAAAGTTATATTCAGTTTTATAATTATAAGCGTCGTCATTCAAGTATTGATTATATGACACCGCACCAGAAATATAATGAATTGAAAAAAGTGGCTTAAGATGTTTCCAGTTTTAATTGACCATTACACAAGTAGTGATGGGCGAAACCGAGATCGCATTAAAGCGGTTTTACTGCGCTCTGAAGGTTGGTCAACCCCAATGATAGCCCAAGCATTACGACTTCATGAAACCACTATTGTTCGACATATTGATGATTATGTGAGTAAAAATAAATTAGCGCCTGAAAATGGTGGCTCTCAACCTTACTTTAGTCATAAGCAAACAGATGATGTTGTTGCTCACATTATGCAAAACACTTACCGCTATTCTTACGAAATCATTGAGTATATATGGAAAACTCATTAAGTCCGTTCTTCTATTTCAGGCTTGAATAAATGGCTCCATCAGCATAACTTTAGCTATCCTAAAGGTGTCCCTCATAAATTTGATGAAGAAAAAAAAGCCGGTTTTATTGAAGAGTACCGTAAGTTAAAAGCGCAAGCTGTTGATGAGTCTATATTCTTTATTGATACCATGCATCCAACGCAAGCAACAAAAGTTAGTTGTGGTTGGATAAAAAAAGGGCCTGATAAGGCGATAGAAACTACGGGCAGTCGAACAAGATTAAACCTTGTCGGTGCTATTGATTTGAATAACTTAGCGGCAGCTCATGTAAAGCGTTACGATAAAGTGAATGGCGAAACTATTCAGCAGTTTTTACCGAATTACGCGCCAATAGTAAGAGTAATAAGCGTATCCATGTGATTTTAGAGGGAGCTGGATATCATCGTTCATACGATGTTAAAAATAGAGCGAATGAGCTTAATATAAAGCGTCATTATCTTCCGCCTTATAGCGCTAATTTGAATCAAATAGGTATTCAGCGTTATAAGCAGTAATTATACGAAGGTATTATTTATCACTGTAAGCGGCTTTATCATACTTCTGACCCGAAGCTTCGGCTAATTCTGCCGGCATATAATTTTCATCATGTTTTGCCAACACTTCACTCGCTTCGATACTTAACCCCGTTACTGGGTGATTACTCAATGTACCATTAGCAACAATACCTTGGCTTTCACGAAATAAGTCGGGCAATATACCTTCGTAATAAACAGTCACCATAGGATCAGTCTCTTTAAACACAATAGGCATAGTCATATCACTGAGTTTAAAGGATACTTTTAGATTATCAGGGTCTCGCTTTACTGACCCAGGGACGACTAAACCACCAATACGTATACGTTGGCCAATAGTGGGTTTTAATCCAGTCTCCTTTTTACCTGCAGTGATTTCTGATGGCGTGAAAAATAAATCAATATTCTGACTTAATGCATACAAAACAAGCCCAGATACGGTTGCTATACTAATAAGAATAGAGCCCACAATCGCTAAACGTTTTTTACGGCGTGCATTCATTATTCAGTTACCTCTTTGATTGCTTGATCATTTTGTTTTTTTCGAAGCTTTCTCGCTTCATTAAGCTTATCTTCTCGCTGCTTACGTTGTGCTATTTTTTTTATTACCTGTAAATGACCGGCTTTAGAATTGATCACTAAAAGAGTCAGTATAAAAGCAGTTGCACCAAAAGAAAGCCAGACATAAAAGCCATAACCGCCCATATTGATAAAGTCGTTAAAACTAGTAAATTGCATTGGTGCTCTCCAATTTTTTATAATTCTAGGTATTGCCAACGCTTACTTAAATAAGTAAAGGCTAACTATCATGTTTTTTTACTAACTCACGCACCCAAGGACGAATGCTATTACGTGCTAGAATTTCGTTGCGAAAACGCAGACAAATAATGACCGCAACTAATAAAGAAAAGCCAATAAAACAAAAAATAAAGGGCCATAACATATCTAGTGCCATAGACGGCTTACCTAATTTACTTACCGTAGCGCCCTGATGAAGCGTATTCCACCATTCTACCGAATATTTAATAATGGGAATATTAATAACGCCAACCAATGTTAGTATACCTGCGGCTTTACCGGCTAAGTTCTTATCTTCAAAAGCATTATGTAAGGCTATTACGCCCAAATATAAAAACAGTAAAATTAACTCGGAAGTTAAGCGAGCATCCCAAATCCACCATGTACCCCACATAGGTTTCCCCCAAGCAGCACCGGTAATTAAGGCTATTGCTGTAAATGCAGCACCAACAGGCGCCATAGCTGCTGCTGAAGCGTCAGCAAGTTTTAATTGCCAAACCAAACTGCTAAAGGCTGCAATAGCCATTGAAACATAAATGCCCATAGACAAAGACGCTGCGGGAACGTGTATATAAAAAATACGAAAACTGTCGCCTTGTTGATAATCTGCAGGGGCAAATAATAATGCCCATAAAAGACCAACAGTCAAAAAAATCGCAGTAAGTGCAGTTAACCAAGGTAATAATTTATTAGTGAAGTGATAAGACACTTCTGGGTTTGCGTAAGGGTGTAAAAACTTCCACATTTAGTTGGTACTCACTTTTAGCGCAGCCCCAACAGCAAAGGGGGCAAGTGTTAAGGATGCAATGAATAATGCGGCAATTATAGCAAGTTGACCGCTGTAAGGTAAACCAAGCGCTGCAGTATCTATTGCGCTTGTAGCAAAAATTAAGACCGGTATATAGAGTGGTAAAACAAGTAAACTAAGTAACACTCCGCCTTTTTTAATACCGACAGTTAGTGCAACGCCAACTGCGCCTAAAAGGCTTAGAACAGGAGTGCCTAATAATAAAGTAAAAAATAATGGCGTGTAACTATTGTCGTCTAAATGAAGTAATACAGCTAAAAGAGGGGCTATTAAAATTAGCGGTAATCCTGTAATTAGCCAATGTGCCAATATTTTTGCTAATACGAGTACGAATATAGGATGAGGGCTGAGTAGCATTTGCTCAAGTGAGCCATCAAGGTGATCTGATTTAAATAACCTATCTAATGATAAAATTGTGGCTAATAACGCTGCGACCCAAATAATACCGGGAGCAATACGACTTAATGTTTGTGCTTCTGGACCTATACCTAACGGGAAAAGCGTAATAACGATAACAAAAAATAATAGCGGATTAATAATGTCATCTTTGTGTCGCATTGCAATAATAAGATCACGTTTTAATACCAACATGAAAGCATGACGATATGATAGTTGAGCTGAGTGCAGCTTAATATTAATAGGGGGTGTATTCATTTTAGGTGTATCTATTATTGTTTTTTCGATAAAGGGTGTATCGCTAATAAGCACTCTATTTTTAGTTTCTTGTTCTGACGGGGCTTTTAAAGTCATTTTTTTCTCTACACACTTTAACGGAATGGTGGTTAATCAAAAGCACTGTCATAATTATAATCTAACGTTATTCTTTTGATTTTTTGTGACTTAATGCTAATTAAATCTTGGTGCGAGGTTAAAATAATACAACCGCCACGCGCAGCATGTACCGAAAATAAAGCCTCTAAACTAGCAACACCTTGCTTGTCTATCGCGGTGAACGGTTCATCTAAAATCCAAATAGGCGCATTACTTTGATATAAACGTGCTAATGCGATACGCCTATGCTGACCGGCACTGAGGTGTGATGCTAAACTGTCTTCAAAACCTAAAAGGTTTACTTTTGCTAGGTAAGCCAGAATGTTATGACTGTGTTTAGTGCTTTGGGTGTTATGCAAATCACCCTGTAGTGCGAGATTAAATTCAAGATTTTCTTCAGCTGTCATCTCTCCTTTAATTCCAGATAAATGACCAAAATACAATAAGTTTTGTTGAAAATCTTCTCTACAACGATTAATTATTTGGTCTTTATACTTTACGTGACCATCATAAGGTTGAGATAAGCCCGATAATAGTCGTAATAAACTAGTTTTACCCGAGCCATTTGGCCCTTCAACTTGCACTATATCACCAGAAAAAACGTCAAATGATAGTTCATCAAATAATAAACGCTCTTCTCTAATACATGTTAATTTTGAAGCGCTAATTAAGGGTGCTGTATGATTTTTAGACAATTTATTTACTTATTCTCTTTTACTCGTTGGTATTACGTTACAAAAATACTGCAGTATTAAATTATGCAACTAAACTCTAATTATTCTTTTTGATATAGATCTTATGCTCATTATCCACAGTATATTATCATAATCAACATTAACACAACGCAATAAAGTTGTAACATTCTGAAACAACTTGCCCGGTTGATTTACATTAATATTTTGGCCGATAAAATGTTAGTATAACGCGATAATTTTTAACTAAAATAAAGTGATAAAATTTTAGTTAATTGATTTTTGAAGTAGAGCGGAGAAACCAATGATACCTGACCTGGTAGCAACACAAATGCCTGAGCTTATTCCTGAGCTTGGTCACCTAGCCCTTATAATCGCTTTAGCTTTTTCTATATGCTTAAGTTTAATTCCATTAATTGGAGTACATAGCTCAGAGCAGAGTTCTTTAAAAAAATTAGTAGGTTACGCGAAACCGCTGACTTACGGGATGTTCTTATTTACTGCTATCAGTATTATCATTCTCGGATATAGTTTTGTTGTCGATGATTTCTCGGTTAAATATATTGCCAGTCATTCAAATACGCATTTACCTTATTATTTCAAAATTAGTGCTATTTGGGGCGGCCATGAAGGCTCGTTATTATTATGGGTATTTTCATTAACCGCCTGGACTGCTGCTGTTGCACGTTTTTCTGATGCTATTGAAGAAGAGTTTATTGCTCGTGTTTTAGCGGTAATGGGTATGATTACTATAGGGTTCATTGCTTTTACTTTACTGACTTCAAATCCATTTGATCGCTTATGGCCAAATGTTCCGATGGAAGGGCGTGATTTAAACCCATTATTACAAGATATAGGGCTGATTATTCACCCACCATTATTATATATTGGTTACGTTGGCTTTGCGGTTGCTTTCGCTTTTGCTGTAGCCGCTTTAATGGTTGGTAAAATGGATGCTGCTTGGGCTCGTTGGTCTCGCCCTTGGACATTGGGCGCATGGATGTTTTTGACGGTAGGTATCGCATTAGGCAGTTGGTGGGCATATTATGAACTTGGTTGGGGCGGCTGGTGGTTTTGGGATCCTGTTGAAAACGCATCCTTTATGCCATGGCTTGTTGGTACGGCACTTATTCATTCTTTAGCGGTAACTGAAAAACGTGGTACTTTTAGAAACTGGACTATTTTACTGGCTATTTTTGCTTTTGGTTTAAGTTTACTAGGTACATTTTTAGTACGCTCAGGGGTTATTACGTCGGTTCATTCTTTTGCCGCCGACCCTTCTCGTGGTATTTTTATACTGGTCATTTTAGCTATTGCTATGGGCGGCTCGCTGACCTTATATGCGTTTAGAGCCAGTACAGTGGCAAGCTTTTCTCGCTTTGCTTTTTATTCACGTGAAACAGCATTATTATTGTGCAACGTTATTTTAGTTGTTGCGGCGGTAACCGTACTATTAGGTACGTTATACCCATTACTGGTTGATTCGTTAGGTTACGGAAAAATATCGGTAGGCCCACCATACTTTAATGCCGTCTTTGTTCCTATAATGAGTATATTATTTATTATAATGGGCATAGGTCCTTTAATTCGTTGGAAAAAAGCTAAAAAGGGTGAGTTACGTAAACAACTTTTAAACTCCTCTGTATTTAGTATTGCTTTTGGTCTGTTATTTCCTGTGATCTACGGTGGCGAGTTTAATATATTAGTAGCGATGGGAATAACCTTAGCGACTTGGGTCTTCTTAGTTGTTGTTAAAGAAGTTAAAAATCAATTAAAATTAACGAGTAAGTTAACCATTAGTCATTTAGGTATGGCCACGGCTCATGCAGGTATTGCTATTACTATTGTGGGTGTAACACTGGTTTCTATGTATGAAAGTGAAACCAATGTAAAAATGTCAATGAACGAGAAAGTTGTTATTTCAGGTTATGAAATTGAGTTCAAAGGCATTAAAAATGTTGAAGGACCAAATTACAGTGCAGAACAGGGACAAATCAATCTTTATAAAGTTAATGATGATGAAAGCGATTTTGTCTCTTTACTAAAACCAGAACGCCGTACTTATCGTGTACAAACAATGGGTATGACTGAAGCAGGTATTGATCCTGGATTATTTCGTGATGTCTATGTTGCGTTAGGTGACCCATTACCGGATGGTGCTTGGGCAATTAGAGTACATTATAAACCGTTTATTCGTTGGATATGGTTAGGTGCAATTTTTATGGCTTTTGGTGCGTTACTATCGATACTTGATAAACGTTATAGACGTAAAAAAAATGTCGTAGTCAGTGCTACTGATAATACGGCTTTAAATATTACTGCAACAGCATCGGAGACCTAATTATGGGTAAACTCATTCGTTTTTTACCTTTAATTTTAGTTATTGCTTTAGGTGCTGTGTTATATCGTGGCTTATCTCTCAATCCACAAGATATGCCATCAGCACTGGTCGGTAAAACATTGCCAGCCTTTGAATTAACTACACTCAATAAGCGTAACCAAGTAGTAACGCAAGCGGATATTGTAGGCGATATCATTTTAATTAATGTGTGGGCTACGTGGTGTCCAACCTGTAAATACGAACACCCTTATTTAGTTGATATCGCTAAAAATTCGCAAGTAACGTTGTACGGATTAAATTATAAAGATGATCGTGCTTCTGCGCAGCAATGGCTTGAATACTATGAAGATCCTTATGTTTTTTCTATTTATGATGAAGAAGGTACACTCGGTTTAGACCTTGGGGTTTACGGCGCGCCAGAAACATTTGTTATTGATCATCATGGTGTCATTCGTAAACGTTTTGCGGGAGCTATTGATACAGCCGTATGGAAGCGAGAATTTGAACCCTTAATTGCTCAGTTAATTAAAGAAAAAAATAAAGGACAATAACATGCGTTTAATCAGTATATTTATCCTTACTTTGGCTATATCTCTTAGTATCCATAGTGTTGAAGCTAGCCCTGTAGATACCTATGAATTTCGTGATGAAGTTACTAAAATTCGATTTCAAGCGTTAAGTAAAGAGCTACGATGCCCTAAGTGTCAAAACCAAAACTTAACGGATTCAAACTCACCTATTGCCGCTGATTTACGCAAAGAGCTTTATGAGTTATTGCAACAAGGTAAGGCTGATATTGAAATTGTTAACTTTATGGTAGACCGCTATGGCGAGTTTGTTTTATATAGGCCAAGAGTTTCAGGGTTAACCTACGTTTTATGGTTTGGTCCGATAGCTCTTATCTTATTCGGCATTATTGTTGTTATTGTCATCGTTCGGAGAAAACCGATAGATAAAACAGCATTAACTTTAACAACAGAACAACAAGATAAACTTAATCGCTTAGTAAATGAGAAATAGCCATTATATTTAACGGGTTTATTTAGGTATTACCACTCAGTACATTAAAAGAAGTAGTAGATAGCATTATGGAATTTTTAGTAATAGGCCTTATATTTTTAATTTTATTATTATTGATGGTATGGCGACCTTTCTTTAAGCAAAAGACACAAGTCTTTAAACTTGTGGGTAACGTACGTGATGAAACAAATGTCCGCTTATATCATGAACATAAAAAAGAGATAGAAAAAGATTACCGTGAAGGCGGAATTGATGAAGAAAATTATCAGTATTTATTGAGCGAGCTTAATAGCACATTACTACAAGACATTGAAAAAACGTCTCAAGAGGATATAAAACCTAGTACAACGGTACATAAAGCCTATTCTCCTTTTTGGCCATTAGGTTTAAGTGTTTTTATTATTATTTTTGCCGTCGCTTTATATGACAAACAAGGCAATTATAAACGCTTAACTGAATTACCGCCTAAGCATGCCCAGCAGCAAGCGCCTCAAGAGAATATGTCACAAGAAAAAATGCTAGAACAACGTCAAAATGAAGTAATGGCTTATATTAAGACATTACAAAAGAAAATTGAGTCAAACCCTGAGGATATCGAAGCTTGGTATAACTTAGGGCAAACCTATATTGCGATTAGTCGTTTCGATGAAGCGGTTATTGTTTTTGGTAAAATCATAAGTATTGAAGGTGAAAAAGCTGACTTATTAGGGGCCATTGCACAGGCACTTTATTATAAAAGTGGACAACAAATTAATACACAAGTACAAACCTATATTGATAAAGCGTTAGCCCTAGATATTAATGATCCAGCAACTAATATTTTATTAGGTATGCATAATTTTATAAGCAATAATTATCAGCCTGCGATTGATTACTGGCAACGTGTTATTGATTCAAATAGGGAAGGTGTTAATGTTGCTGCGCTCAAAGAAGCTGTAACTGAAGCTAAAAATAGACTGGGTAGTGTCGAAGTGAACGCAACGAATAACGGTGCGAATAATTCCGTAACCAATACTGATAAAAAACAACAAGCTGCTGGACCACAATTAAAGGTAAGTGTCAGCTTGTCTAACGATATTGCCAAGCAATTAGCACAAGGTGAAGATCGGGTTATCTTTATTTATGCCGTACCCACCAACGGGCAACGTATGCCACTTGCAGCGGTAAAAATGAAGGCGAGTGATTTACCTACCGTTATTGTATTAAATAATAGCCAAGCAATGAGTAGCGCCAATACCTTGGGGAGTGTTGATAAAGCACACATTTATGCCGTTATTTCAATGCAAGGTGGTGTTGGTATTAAGCCGGGTGATTATAAAGCTGAAGCACTCAACATCGATGTTAGGCGCAGTGAAACACTTGAGCTTATTGTTGATAGCCTTGTAGAATAATTGAGTTAAATAACTGTTTGATTAACTAAGTGATCTTTCTTAATCGAACCGCGTATTAAGATTGTTGATTTAGTTTAAATAAGAGAAAAATATGAAGTCTCGCTTTAGTGCACGTAAAAAACCGAGTGATAACGTTGATTCAGCTAAAAACACGTCAACAACCGCGGTATTAATAACTAATTTAGGATCACCCGATGAACCTACTACAGGTGCTGTACGTCGTTACTTACGAGAGTTTTTATCAGATAGGCGTGTGGTTGAAATTCCACGTTTAATTTGGCTCATTATTTTACATGGTATTATTTTACGTATCCGACCTGCAAAATCAGCTAAGTTATATCAAACAGTTTGGCAAGATGATGGGGCACCCTTACTCAGCATTACGGCGGCACAAAAAGTAAAATTGGCGAGTAAAGTTAAAGCACATTATGGTGATAAGGTTGTTGTTGATTTTGCGATGCGTTATGGCAACCCGTCAGTGTCAAGTGTATTACAAAAATTTCAACAACAAGGTGTTGAAAAAATTGTAGTCTTACCTTTATATCCACAATATGCAGGCCCAACAACCGCATCTACTTTTGACGCCGTGAGTAAAGAATTACAAAAGTGGCGTTATATACCTTCGATACATTTTTTAAATACTTATCATAATAATCCATTGTATATTCAAGCATTGGTGGACACAATAAAAGAGCATGTAGCCAATTATGGTAAACCAGAACGTTTAGTTTTGTCATACCATGGTATGCCTGAACTATTTCGTGAATGGGGTGACCCTTATTATGACTTCTGCCATGAAACAACTAAGCTCGTCAAAGAAAGCGTACTTGAAAGTAATTTAGGCTTTACTGAAGAGGAAGTAATTATGACGTTTCAATCTCGTTTTGGTAAAGCAGAATGGCTTAAACCTTACACTGATGAAACCCTTGAAAAGCTTCCTGAGCAAGGTATAAAGCACGTTGCTATTATGAGCCCTGCATTCAGTGCTGATTGTTTAGAAACACTTGAAGAGCTCATTCACGAAAACAGTGAAGTATTTTTAGAGGCAGGTGGCGAGACCTATCATTATATTGCTGCTTTGAATGATCGTGATGATCACATTGATGCATTATTTAATATACTCAAGCCTTCTATAGGACCTACAATCCTTAAATAAAATTATTGATTTTTTATAAAAAGCCTCCGTCTATATCAATATTACTCACTTACTCAGTGACATAAAAACAGCAAATTGTTTTTATATAATGTTACCTTGCCTAGTGAGTATAAATGATTAATCAGAAACAATAATTCATGTCAATATGGACTACTTTTAACTTGAGAGTCATAACTTTTAAGATAAAGTTTCAAGATAAAGTTTCAAGATAAAGTTTCAAGATAAAGTTTCAAGATAAATTTTAAGGTAAACTTGTAAGTTATACATCCTTTCTATTTTATTAAAGTATTTCATTAAAGCATTATATGATTTTACGATGAAGAAAACTCCTTTTGATTATAAGGTCAAGCTAGGGTTGTAGCTTTCAATAGCCACTACTACCACTCAAATGATATTTGTTCTATTTTATTTTTATGAGATGAAAGACCAATATGGATGCCAAGCAGACGTACTTTTTTACCATTGCCTCGTGCAAAGGCTTCGGCTAATAATTGCGACAATACGACGAGATCGATTTTAGTGGTTGAAAATTCTTTCGTAGTTTGATGAAAATCTGAAAACTTCACTTTAACACCAATTTTACTAATACCTCTTGCTGTTAGGTATTTACTTGATCTTTTTTGAAGCTCTGGGAGTAACGTCTTAGTAAGGATATTATCAAGGATAGACAAGTCTAAAATATCTTCTGCAAACGTTTTTTCTACTCCTACTGTCTTTCTTTCTCGATTAACAACAATAGGTCTATCGTCATTACCACTACATCGATCCCATAATAATTGTCCTAACTTTCCATATTTAGAGGATAAAAATGCCTGATTTAAAGCTTTGATATCTCGGCCATATTTTAGGTTCTCACGTTGCAGTTTTTCGTTGGTTACTTTACCAACACCCGGTATTTTGTTTAATGCCATATCATCAATGAAGGAGTCCACATTATTAGGTGGAATAACAAATATACCGTTTGGTTTATTTAGGTCTGAAGCGACTTTTGCCAAGAATTTTATTGGCGCTACACCTGCTGAAGCCGTCAAGTTGAGCTCTTTATATATTGAATAGCAAATGTCTTGTGCTATTAAAGTCGCAGAGCCGCCGAATAACTTACAATCACTCACATCCAAGTAAGCCTCATCTAAACTCAAAGGCTCAATTAAACTTGTATAGCGTTCAAAGATTTTTCGAATTTTAGCGCTAATTGATTTATAGACTTCCATCCTGCTTGGAACTAAAATTAAATCAGGACATTTTCGTAATGCAACACTCGTCGGCATGGCACTTTTAACGCCATATTGCCTCGCTATATAGTTGCTAGTAGAGAGAACCCCCCTAGACTCCCGATTACCACCTACGGCAACTGGTTTATCGGCTAATTCGGGGTTATCTCTAATTTCTACCGATACATAGAATGCATCCATATCAACATGAATTATTTTTCGCATTTTAACTGTTTAAATAATAATGACTGTATTAATTTACAGTGACTCGCTGGGAATATCAATTAATTATAAATCAATCTTCATTTATTAGCTGCGATATATCGTAGGGCACGAGCAGTTAAAATTATTCACTTCAACAAACTCAACCTCAAAGCAGTAGCTTTTTGTTGAAAGCTCATAGAAATATTAATCATTTCTATGAGCTCATTACAGCTCCTAAAAAGGACTTGCAATTAAACTGTTTTGATACGTAAATTTCCTCAATAAAAACTATTCTAATATTTATTATATTTTTTAATATATACATTTTAAATACTAATAAAATAACAAGACCTTGAACTTCCTCAAGTTGTGGTTATTATAAATAGATATACTTCGCTATTTTAAAATAAAACGTACAATCGTATTTATTTCGTCGAGAAATAGCGTATCAAGCCAAATATAGAGATAAATACAAATGCATAGTCATACAAAACAACAGGGTTTCACTTTAATTGAGTTGATAATAGTGATTGTTATTTTGGGTGTTTTGGCCGTTACTGCAACACCAAAATTCATAGACATTAGTTCAGAGGCTAACAAGTCGGTACTGGAGTCTATGGGAGGGACTATTTTATCCGCCTCCAAACTAGTGTATGGCAAATCAATCATTCAGAGTGTTGAAAGCCAAGTATTAGCCAACATTGATATAGATAGTGATGGGGATAATGATGTTGAAGTTATATATGGCTACCCCAGTGGCGATAGAACAAATGGAATAGCTAATGTTGTAGAATTAGGCAATGATTGGGCTTATGGAGATAGGTTCGATGGAGGAGCCTTCATCGTAACACGCTCGTCAGCGGTTGGTTTCAGTGGTGTTACCAACAATAATATCCCTATCACCCAGGCTAATTGCTATTTGACTTACACGCCGCCCACTAGAGTTGGACTATTACCAACGGTGACATATACGACAAACGATTGTTAACATAAAATATAATAATTAAAACGCTACCTAGTCTGAGACAAAACCATCCTTTTTTACGATGGTTTTAAGGTTTATGTTAATCACACATAGCTTCTATTAGTGTACTTTAAAGCCTCCCCAATATAATTTCCTGCTCGGCTACTTTTGCTACTTTTGCTACTTTTGCTACTTTTGCTACTTTTGCTACTTTTTTTCCTGTTAGATTAAGCTAAATCTATTTCTTTTGGTCGCTTTAAATAACCTAGGTACTCTTGATTCTAACATCCCCTTTATGGGGGGAAGCGGATGTTAGATAAGTGAATCAGTAATGGTTAATTAACATCCTTTATTAAACCTAAATGATGTTAATTGGGTACTTTTAAAATTAGATCAACGGCACTTTTTGGCTGTAAATTCCTATTCCATAATAACGGGTAATTTGTTCTATTGGAAATGGGGTAAGTGTTTTTCCAAGACATACTATCGTCTACTCCCCATAAAGTTACCCTATCAATCTTATTTCTATGTTTATAAAATATTTCGAATAACTCTTGGTAGCGTTTAGCTAATTGTCGTTCAATTTCAGGAGGTAGCCCGTTTTGATATGGGTCTAAAAACACTTCAAATTCTTCTAATTCAAATTGTGAGTCCAGTAAGCCTTTACCTATAACTTGACCTTCTTTAGTGATAGGGAGTACATCAACATCTAACTCAGTTATCATTACTTTTAAGCCTAACTCAGCATAAGCGTTGATTGCCGATTCAATATATTCTGTTTTGGGAAAATTTAACCCCCAGTGTGCCTGAATACCAATACCATCAATGCGTATGCCATTTTTTTGAAGCATCTTTACCATACGAATAATGCCCTCTCTTTTTTCTGGGCGCCATGCATTAAAGTCATTATAGTAAAGCTCAGTATTAGGAGAGTATTTTTCAGCATACTTAAATGCCGCTTTAACTACTTCATCACCATCACCTACACGTTGAACCCAAATAGTGTCTCGGTATTTACCATCCTCTCCGATTATTTCATTCACTACATCCCATGCGTCAACTTTGCCAGCGTATCGGCCAGCAACAACTTTAATGTATTGATGCATTTGCTCTAGCTGCTGGCTGGGTGTATTTGGCTCATTATTATCATTAACAAAAAACCAATCAGGCGTCTGGTTGTGCCAAACGAGAGTATGACCAAGTACATACATATCGTTTTTATTACCAAAATCGACAAATTTATCCGCAGCATTAAAGTTAAACTTGCCTTTTTTCGGGTTAATCACTTCAGCTTTCATTGAGTTTTCTAAGGTAATCGAGTTCGCTTGTTGCTTGACTATTTTTTGTAGTTCTGCAGATTCACCTGAAACAATATCGTCATTAACCGCTAAGCCAATTTTGAATGATTCAGAAAATTCAGATTTTAAATACAAATTTTCTGCGTTAACTAAGTTGTTGATAAATAAATTATTCACTAATATGATTAAGACTAAAAACTTCATGTGTATTAATTACTTTGTATGATTTTGTTCAACAATCTTATAGTCAGATTGACAAAAACTCAATAGGGGATATGATATATTCTTATTTGAAGATGACAACACAGTATTGGATTCGTTAATGTATTTTAAAACACTATATGCAGGAGTACTTTCTATCAGTGCTCTTATTTTATCTATGCCTATTCTTGCTGATGAAGCTCAAAATAAATGTCCGGCTGAATATGTGCCTATTATGAGTCAGAATCAGTTAAAACTGGTAAATGATAACTTTTCTTTTTTAGAAGGACCTACATGGTCTGTACAGAATAAAGCGTTCTATTTTTCAGAAATGAACTTTAATGGTTCACAAGCATTAGGGCCTCAATCGACGATATATAAACTCAGTTTACCTAATACAGTCAGTATTTATAAAAAAGACAGTGGCACTAATGGCTTACTTGCGACTGGAAAGCATATTTATACTATGAATCATGCGACTCGCTCATTATCTCGAGTACTTATATCGTCTAAAAAAAGTGAAACCATTGTCAGTCGTTATCATGGGTTAAAATTTAATTCTCCTAACGATTTAGTGCGTTCGTATAACGGAACACTATATTTTACTGACCCTGATTGGCAACTCAGTGGGCGTAAACAAGAAACACCTTATACGGGCCTATATGCCTTGAATTCTGACGGTACGATAGAGTTGCTTGATAAATTAATAGAGAAGCCAAATGGTATTGTATTATCGCCGGATCAAAAAACACTTTATGTTGGTAGCTTTAGTAATGAGATTGTTAAATATCAAATAGGCAAGCAAGGTGAACTTGGTGAAAGAGAAGCTTTTATCAGTATTAATTCACCTGATGGTATGGCGGTAGATTGTGCAGGCAATATTTACGCAACCAGCCACAACGAAGGCATAATATACGTTTACTCGAGTAAAGGTGAGCAATTAGATAAAATTAGTGTTGGTCCTAAAGTGACAAATATTGCTTTTGGTGGTGATAACTTAAAAACACTCTTAATAACGACAGATCATGGCTTGTATACTATAGATGTTAACATTCCAGGACTTAAACTTCTTTAGTAATACCGTAAACTTTAATGATACCTTTACTAACATTTGTTAAGGTTTAGGTAATTAAAAAAGATGAACAATAGGAATCTTATATAAGTGAATCAATCTAAACGATCCAGAATAAAAGACGTTGCTGAAAGGGCAGGTGTTTCAAGCATGACGGTTTCTAGAGTGATGAGCCAAGATACCAAGGTTAGTAGCGCCAAAAAAGCACTGGTTATGGAAGCAGTTAAAGCCCTTAATTATCGGCCTAACGTTGCGGCCCGTCGATTAGCCAGTAATAAGTCTTTTTTTATTGGTTTACTTTATTTTGATTCAGATACGTCTTATGTAAGTAAATTTTTATTGCGAGGCCTAAAAAGTTGTCGAACAACAGGTCATCATCTTGTTGTTGATGAAATTGATGATGATATCGAAAAATCATTAGCCTCCATAAAAGAACTTATAGAAGTTACTCAGGTTGATGGGTTAATTTTATTACCCCCTGTTTGTGATGATGCTAAATTGCTTGAAACTTTGCAAGAAGCTAATATGACTTTTGTTCGTATCTCCCCTGATACTCAGCTAGATATATCTCCCTACATATGTATGGATGATTACCAAGCAAGCTTTGAAATGACAGAACTTCTGATTAGTAAAGGCCATACAAAAATAGGTCATATTATTGGTAATACAAACCAAGGCGTCAGTCGCTTACGTTATCAAGGTTATCTTGATGCCATGCGTTCAAATCAGATCAATGTTCCACCAGAGTATATTGAGCAAGGATATTTTACTTATGATTCTGGTTTGATTGCGGCTACAAAAATGCTTTTACTAGAAGATAAGCCTACCGCTATTGTTGCTGCAAATGATGAAATGGCAGCCGCTGTTTTATCTGCGGCCCATTTAAACCGAATTGCAGTACCTGAGGAGCTATCTATTTCAGGCTTTGATGATGGTAATGTTGCTATAACGGTATCGCCGAATTTAACCACAGTGCGACAACCGATCCAACAAATGGCTGATTTAGCCATTGATATTATTGCTTCGGGTAAATTTTCAAGTTTGTCGGTTGCGAATAATCGAGAGTATAGAAATGTACTGGATTTTGAAATAATTGAAAGAAACTCTACAGCTAAAGCTAAAACTAATTAAGCCTACCTATGAGAAGGTTTTATACCTAAGTAACTTGTAGACACTTAATTGATGGTGATGAGCGATCCATAAGTTAAATGTCTATTTTTATTGACTTAATATATAACTACGGTAGAAGTAAAAGCATTACATAACGAAATATTTTAATAAAATCATGATATTTTAAGGGGGCATTCATTACATAAATCATTATATTATTTATGATTCGCTCAGGTTAAAAATAATGATTAAATATGCGTTTAGTTAATAGTGGTTATAAGCGCTATTATTAGCCACTATTTTAGTTTTTAGCGCTCTTTACGCAATTACGTCCGGCAGATTTCGCTAAATATAAGTTATTATCAGCTGACTTTATGGCTTGTTTAAAGTCAGAATGTACATTCATTTCTGCTAGCCCTATGGAGACGGTAACTCTTTTATTATCTGGAATATCAAATCCGTAGCTAGATACTTTGTTACATAAATCGTTTGCTTGTTTCATTGCATTATCTATATTCATATCAGGCCAAAGTATAAGAAACTCTTCTCCTCCCCAACGACCGACACAATCTTTTATTCGGGATGAGGAATTGAGTAATACTGCTAATTCCTTTAAAACACTATCACCAACATCATGCCCGTAGGTATCATTAATTTTTTTAAAATGATCGACATCAATCAATGCTACAGCAATATTTTCGGATAATTCACCACGCTCAATCGCGGTATTTAGATAATCATCAATACCGGTCCTATTATTTAAACAGGTTAATGGATCTGATCTCGATAGCTTTTCAAGTCGATGTTTATTTTGGTTTAATGTATGTATATTGTGAGTTTTAAACGAAAGCTCAGACAACATAGCATAAAATTTAATGCTACTAACCATCATAACAAACGCGCCCCAAAACAGTATAATATATAAATATAATTGTTCTTTAGAGAGTGAGTGGCCAATTAATACCACTTTATTTATGCTAATGCTAAAGCCTCCCTTTGTTTTATCCCCATGATTTAATTGCATTTGTATCCCTAGGGTTACAATGTTGTTAAGCTCTCTGTAGCGTAAATTACGAGGTAAGTTTTGTGTGTTTAACCACCAATCTGCAACGTTAAGCTCCTCAAAGTTGACTGTAACAGTGTTATTTATAAATTCTTCACTCGGTATTTCAACTCTGTTGTATTTGAACGATCCATAATCTCCCTCTGTAGAATATGCAGGGTTAAAATTTTGAAGATAAAAAATAAAGGTAGGGTCGTTTCCTTGATGGTATATATCTAGTTTTACTGCTTGGTAAGACTCTAAATTCATTCCCTTATTAAGACCATCACCTAAATCCACCTGAATAAAACAAAAGGGGAAGTCAGTTTGATAAACAATAGAACACTGCAACTGGTTTTTACTTTTATTTATCCAAGTAGCAAAACTCTTCCCGCCAATACTTGAATCACCATCTACTAGCGTGTCATATATGCCATTTGGAATAATAGTTTTAGAGATAAAAAAAATTTTTCATGAAAGATTATTAAATTGATACTTGCAATTAAGCAGGCAATAAAAGTGAATCTAAGAAATAACAAATATTTTTTTTGATGCATCGGATGTTCCATTGTCCAAGAATGATGAAAATATATTTTTTGTAACGTCGTAAATATCAATACAACTTAGAAATAAGCGAGTATGCGTCTCTATTAAATAGCAATATATTTTTTAGAGGTATAAGCGAACCTGCTTATTGTAAGGTTGTATTATCGAGTTATTTTAGATAGACATATATTTATCGTTTATGACAATTAATTAAACATCACTACGGTATGATGTTATTGGTGCTACCTACACTATTATTACTCTTTAATTACGGTACTCTTTAATTACGGTACTCTTAATAGCTTAAAACTATAAGCCTTAAATCACTAAAATAAAGGGATACTAATTATTTAAGATTAGCATATAAATCAACATATAGGAGGTTATATTAATAAGACGAATACACTTATTTACAATGAAATTAAGTAGCAATACTAATGGATGTATATTGAATAAAGGATTTCAACAAATATCCTAGCTGTATTGTGTTCAAATCAATATTGTTATCTGTATATTGTTCAATTTAATAAATTAGAGGTGGTTGATTCTTCGAGGTTTTTTACAGTTTTTTGTTTTGTTGTCACCGCTTATACAGAATAGGCATATAAAGCGGTGATTCTTACCAATAAACTTGCTACTTGGTTAATGTATAACGGATGATTGTTGATAAAGGGTTATCTGGCGTGGTGTTGTGAAAAGGAAAGTTATGCTGATTGGGGCTGTCAGGGCAAAATTGAGGCTCTAAACACACACCTTGATGTTTAACAAAGGGAGCTTGTAGGTGTTGACCTGTATAAATTTGAATAGCAGGGTAGTTAGAGCTAGCGTGAAGGGTTAATTGCTTATCATCACTTATTAAGGTCGCTTGTTTATTGCAATCTTCAACAATAGTGGTATCAGTCAGTGACGTCAAAAAGTTATTATCTAATGGTTTTGAATTCGCTTTACATGAGACTAGCCTTGAAGCTTGAAAGTCATACTCAGACCCCACTACCTTTCTAATTTCACCTACCGGTATGCCAACGTTATTGACGGGCGTATAATGTTCACTAAAGATTTGTAAACTATGCTGTGTTGAATCATGATCTTTATTTAAATTAAAATATGGGTGAGCGGTTGGACCTGCAATAGTAACCTTGTCAGTATTTACCTTCATTGCAATGATAAGTTCATTTGTCTCGGTAATTTCATAATGTACAGTAACGTTAATATCACCCGGATAACCGTTAACGCCATCTTTTAATTCACAGGTTAAGGTTAACGAATTGGCACTATGATTTTCACACAGCCAAAATTGGTGAGCTAAAGCATTGTCGCCACCATGCAGTTGATTTTCACCTTCGTTAGGGGTTAAAGTAATTTCTTTACCTGAGATATTACAACGAGCGCCAGCAATTCTATTAGCAAAAGGGCCAACAATCGCGCCTAAGTAGGATTGATCAGTAAGATAATCTTCAAGTGCCTTGTATCCTAAAACAATATTACGAATTTCATCGTTAACTTCGGTATGCCAACTGACTAGTCGTGCGCCAAAGTTTATAATGGTAAGTGTATCGCCACAGTGGTTGGTGATGTCATATGCTTTAATTTTTGTCATGAGTCTCTTGATTACCTTACTATTTTTCTATTCAATTACTTAATATCAATTTCAGTAAATTAGAGCCTAATGTATGCGGATTAAAATAAGCCGTAGTGCGAGCCTCTCAATCCCAATAGCTTGCTATTAGGATTGAGAAAGGCCTTGCTCTGATTTATTTTATTTACGCACAACAAGGTCATAAACTTAATGAAAAGGGGATCACTTATTTATTAGAAATTATTTCGACAACTTACTTTTTTGATAAAACTGCACTAACCCTTGCGTTGAGCTGTCATGCTGTTTATTGCTTTCAGTTGATAATAATTCTTGATGAATATTACTGGCCAATCCTTTTCCTAATTCAACACCCCATTGATCAAATGAACAAATATTTAAAAGTACGCCTTGTATAAAAATCTTATGCTCATAATGGGCAATTAAAGCGCCAATACTATGCGGTGTGATTTTATCCATTAATAACGTGTTACTAGGACGGTTACCTAGATGAACTTTATGAGGTGCAATTTTATCAATTACAGCTTGTTCAATGCCTTTACTGGTTAGTTCTGTTCTAATTTGTGCTTCACTCATACCACGCATTAAGGCCTGAGTTTGTGCAAAAAAGTTCGACATTAACGTATCATGATGACCATCAACTGCTGTTACTGGTGTAATAGAGCCAATAAAATCTGCGGGTACTATATTGTTGCCTTGATGCAAGTATTGGTAAAAGGCGTGCTGGCCATTAATACCTACTTCGCCCCAAATAGTCGGTACGGTTGGGTAGTCAATACGCTCACCATCAATAGATACTGACTTACCGTTACTTTCCATTTCAGCTTGTTGCATGTATGCACTAAGCATATGTAAGCTTTGGTCGTATGGTAATAAGGCTTGTGACTGTGCGCCTAAAAAGGTGCAGTTCCACACACTTAATAAGGCTAAAATAACCGGCACGTTTTGCTCAAGTGGCGCATTAAGGAAATGCTCATCACTTTCGTTAGCGCCTTCAAGCAATTCAATAAACTGTTCAAAACCTAAATAAAGCGCGATAGGTAGACCAATGGTTGACCATAGTGAGAAACGACCACCAACCCAATCCCACATTTCAAAAATATTGGCTTCATCAATACCAAAGGCAGTCACTTTTTCAATGTTACTGCTTACCGCGACAAAGTGATTTGCAATAGCTGCTTTATCTTTAGTTGCGGCTAATAACCATTTCTCAGCCGTTTTAGCATTGGTCATGGTTTCTGAAGTGGTAAAGGTTTTACTTGAAATAACAAATAAGGTAGTTTCTGGGTTAACTGCCGCTAATACATCCGCAATTTGGCTACCGTCAACGTTAGAAACATAGTGCATGGTTAACGCATTACCTGAGGCTTTAGCACCGTAAGCTTTTAAGGCTTCAGTGACCATTTGCGGGCCTAAGTTTGAGCCGCCAATGCCAATGCTAACAATATCGGTAATACTTTTACCGGTATAACCTAACCAACTACCTGAGCGAACTTGCTCAGTAAATTTTTCCATTTTTGCTAGCGCAGCTTCAACATCTTCAGTGACATTGTGACCGTCAAGCATCATCGGTTTTTGTTTACGGTTACGAAGAGCTACATGTAATACTGCACGGTCTTCCGTGGTATTGATACGTTCACCGGTAAACATTTTTTCTCGCCATTGCTCTACATTACAGTCACGTGCTAACGTGAATAATGTTGCTAAGGTATCATCGTCGATTAAGTTTTTAGAATAATCAAATAATAGCGCGGGTAATTTAACGGATAATTTTTCAAAACGGTGATCATCAACAGCAAATAAGTCATTCATATGCTGTGTTTTCATGCGTGTTGCATGGTCAGTGAGTTGTTTCCAGCTGGATAAATTTGTTCTACTATTTGTCATGTTACTACTTTTATTTGTCATTATTTATTCCTAGTCTAGAGCAAGTACAAACCTGATACAGATCATCTATAAGACAAAAACAGGTCAAAACTGACCTGTTTTTGATCTATACTTCGATAAGATTACTGCTATCTTGTTCGAAATTTTATTGTTTTTTCTTAGCTTTCTACACTTACTTAATTAGGTCAAGTGCAGTGTCAACCACACGATCAACTGTAAAGCCAAAGTGTTCTAACAATACCTTACCAGGCGCAGACTCACCAAAAGTACTCATACCAATGATTTTACCCGCACGGCCAACATATTTATGCCAAAAATCAACATGTGCTGTTTCAATAGCAATAACATTGTTAATACTTTGAGGAAGTACAGAATTTTGATAGTCAACTGATTGCGCATCAAAAAGGTTAGTACAAGGCATAGATACTACACGAACGTTATGACCAAGTTCACGTAATTTAACCGCAGAATCAGTCGCTAAACCTACTTCAGAACCCGTAGCAATTAAAATTACATCAGGTGTTCCTTCGCTATCGCTTAGGATATAACCACCTTTTGCAATATCAGCAACTTGCGCGTTATTTCTTTCTTGATGTGGTAAACCTTGACGACTAAATATTAACGCACAAGGACCATCTTTACGTTGGATAGCTAATTTCCATGCCGTTGCACTTTCAGCAGCATCACACGGACGCCATGTGTGTAAGTTAGGCGTTAAACGTAAGTTAGCTATTTGTTCAATAGGTTGATGCGTTGGACCATCTTCACCTTGACCAATAGAGTCATGCGTATAAACAAAAATGTTTTGAATACCCATCAGTGCAGACATACGTACTGCATTACGCGCGTATTCCATAAACATTAAGAACGTAGCACCGTAGTTAATGAAACCATCATGTAACGAAATACCGTTCATGATGCCGCTCATACCAAATTCGCGTACACCATAAAATAAATAGTTACCGCTCGCATCATCAGCACTAATCCCTTTAGAACCGGCCCATAATGTTAGGTTAGAGCCTGCTAGATCGGCAGAGCCGCCTAGTAGTTCTGGTAATAATGCACCAAACTCGGCAATTGAATTTTGTGATGCTTTACGGCTAGCAATGTCTTCACCATCAGCTTGACACTTAGCAATAAAGGTATTTGCTTTTTCTTCAAAATCAGCAGGTAGCTCTTTATTGATAACGCGACGTTCGTATTCTGTAGCAAGTTCAGGGTGCGCAACTTTATAAGCGGCAAAAGATTTATCCCAGCTTTGTTCTGCATCAGAGCCTTTAGCTTTACCATCCCAACCCTTGTATACGTCTTGTGGGATTTCAAAAGGAGCGTGTGGCCAGTTTAAAAACTCACGAGCTGCTGCAATTTCATCGTCACCTAATGGTGCACCATGACAGTCGTGACTACCTGACTTGTTTGGCGAACCAAAGCCAATAATTGTTTTACAACAAATCATCGTTGGCTTATCAGTTACCGCTTTAGCTTGTGCTATTGCTGCTGAAATTTCTTCTGGATTGTGACCGTCTACGCCACTAATAACATGCCAACCGTATGCTTCAAAACGTGCTGGAGTATCGTCAGTGAACCAACCTTCAACATGTCCGTCAATTGAAATGCCGTTGTCATCCCAAAAAGCGATAAGTTTACCTAAACCTAGTGTGCCCGCTAATGAACAAGATTCATGTGAAATCCCTTCCATTAAACAACCGTCACCTAAGAAACAATAAGTAAAATGATCAACAATATCATGACCTGGTTGGTTAAATTGCGCCGCTAATGTTTTTTCAGCAATCGCCATACCTACCGCATTAGAAACACCAGCGCCTAATGGACCTGTTGTTGTTTCTACGCCTGGCGTGTAATTATATTCTGGGTGACCTGGTGTTTTAGAGTGTAACTGTCTAAATTGTGCTAATTCTTCAATGGGTAAATCATAACCTGATAAATGTAATAAAGAATAGATAAGCATAGAGCCATGACCGTTAGATAAAACAAAACGGTCTCTGTCTACCCAGTTAGGGTTACTTGGGTTATGCTTTAAAAAATCGTTCCATAATACTTCGGCAATATCAGCCATACCCATAGGTGCGCCAGGGTGGCCTGATTGTGCTTTCTGCACAGCGTCCATGCTTAGAGCACGAATTGCGTTAGCAAGATCTTGTTTAGATGTCATGTTGAAATCCTATTGATTGCGATGGTTATTATTTGGGCATCGATAAAACTATAAAACCAGTTTATTAAATTAATAAACTGGTTAGATTAATATATTAGATAAAGTAACAAAAAGTTAACGTATCTTTATGCTTTTTTATTAACTAAGTCAGCAACGAGTTGATCTAATATCGCTTGATCTTTAGCAAAATTACGAATGCCTTCAGAAAGCTTTTCACTCGCCATAGCATCTTGGTTATGTTGCCATGCGTAAGTAGATTCAGTTAATGCAACTAACGCATCACGACTTTTAACAACAACATTTTCAGCCGTTAATTTAGTCGTTAATGTGCCTTCAGTCGCTTGCAATTCATTTAATAGCGCAGGAGAGATTGTTAATAAATCACAACCCGCTAATTCAATGATTTCGCCAGTGTTTCTGAAACTTGCGCCCATTACTACGGTGTTATAACCGTATTCTTTGTAATAGTTATAAATAGCAGTAACCGATTGAACACCTGGATCATCAGCGCCGAAAAACTCTTTACCTTCGCTTTTCTTGAACCAATCAAGGATACGGCCAACAAAAGGAGAAATAAGCGTTACGTTAGCTTCAGCACACGCAATAGCTTGAGCTTTAGAGAATAACAACGTTAAGTTACACGCAATGCCTTCTTTCTCAAGCTGCTCAGCCGCTTTAATACCTTGCCATGTAGAAGCGAGTTTGATTAAAACACGTTTCTTATCGATACCCGCTTTTTCATAAAGGCTAATAAGTTTACGGCCTTTTTCAATACTTGCTTCAATATCAAAAGATAAACGCGCATCGACTTCAGAAGAAATACGACCTGGTACATGTTTTAAAATTTCACAACCAAAGTTAACAATAAGTTGATCGCAAATATCGTCAACATTGTTACCTGCTTTTTCGATAGCATCTTCAATTAAATGTTGATACTGAGGAAGTTTAGCGGCTTGTAAAATTAACGATGGGTTAGTCGTTGCATCTGTTGGGTTTAATGACTTAATTGAGTCAACATCACCACTATCAGCAACAACAACTGTTACTTCTTTCAATTGTTCTAATAAATTCATAATAATCCCTATAGTAAAGCCTGCATCATGTTAAGTATGAAGCAGGCTTTATATGTTATATTGGTCTTTTATTACTTTGTATAAATATTAATATTAATACAAAGTAACAAGCACTAAACAGCATATTTTACATAGACTTGACTACCTAGCACTTGCTAAAGTTAACAATAAAAATTAAACGTAACGGTTAACAATGTTTTCTAGTAGCTCTTGGCGACCAGATTCTTGTTTCGGGTTAATCTTATTTTCTAAAACTAGAGCAGATAAGCTGTCTAAACTTTGGTTGCCAGACATGATGCTTTGACCTAATTCGCCTTTCCAACCAGCATAACGTGCTTCAACAAAATCAGATAATGGTGCATCTTCAATTAATTTAGCAGCATTAAGTAATGCTTTAGCCATAGTATCCATGCCACCAATGTGACCAATGAATAAATCATCACGTTCACATGATTGACGACGAAGTTTAGTATCGAAGTTAAAACCACCAGTGTCTAAACCACCAATTTTTAATATTTCGTACATAACTAAAGTACATTCTGCAACGTCGTTAGGGAATTGATCTGTATCCCAACCGTTTTGCATGTCGCCACGGTTAGCATCAATACTACCCATAACACCTTCAGCACAAGCAACAGCGATTTCATGATGGAAGCTATGACCAGCAAGTGTTGCATGGTTAGCTTCAATGTTTACATGAACTTCACCAGCAATACCGTGCTTGTGTAAGAAACCAGCAACAGTAGCAGTATCGTAATCGTATTGATGCTTAGTAGGCTCTTGAGGCTTAGGCTCAATTAATAACTTACCTTTAAAACCAATTTTATATTTATGTTCAATAACCATTTTAAGGAAACGTGCGTATTGCTCGCCTTCTTGCTCAAGGTTAGTGTTTAATAATGTATCGTAACCTTCACGACCACCCCAAAGTACGTAGTTTTCACCACCTAAACGGTGTGTAACGTCCATTGCGTGTTTAACTTGTGCAGCAGCATAAGCATATAAATCTGGGTTAGGGTTAGTTGAACCACCTGCACAAAAACGTGCATTTGAGAACAAGTTAGCTGTGCCCCATAAAAGCTTAATGCCAGTACGTTTCATTTCTTTTTCAAAAATACCAACAATGTGATCTACATTGTCGTGGAATTCTTGTAATGAATCGCCTTCAGGTGCGATATCTGCATCATGAAAACAAAAGTAAGGAGCACCTAGTTTTTCGAAGAATTCAAAAGCAACTTTAGCTTTTTGTTCTGCAAGTTCTAATTGGTTACCTGTTGATTGAATCCAAGGACGCTCAAAAGTAGCAGCACCAAAGATATCTGAACCTGCCCAACAAAAGTTGTGCCAGTAACAAGCAGCAAAACGTAAATGTTCTTTCATTGTTTTGCCAAGTACTACTTGGTTTTCGTCATAGTAACGAAAAGCTAGTGGGTTAGTGCTATCAGCACCTTCAAATTTTATTTTTTCTACGTTTTTAAAAAATTGTTCAGTCATAGTCTTCTCCTAGTTAAGTCTGTAAAGTTTAAAAATGTTCTTTTAAGCTCTGATAAAGTTGTTGATATTTTTTGTGCTGCACTGAGTAGTAATCTTGCATTGTTTTATCTGGGTCGATAATAAAATCAACATCGCTGGCATAACACACATCGCTAGCAGCTAATTTGGTTACACCAATTTTAGCTAAACGTGCTGCACCGAATGCAGGACCAACTTCGGCACCCTTTCGATACGTCAGAGGACGGTTAAGCACGCTTGCAAGGATTTTACCCCATAAAGCACTTCGAGCACCACCACCAATAACAGAAACTTGGTCGATTTTTGTACCTGCAGCAATTAAGGCTTCTTGACCATCAGCGAAAGCAAAAGCGACACCTTCTAAAACGGCTCTACCCAGTACTGCTGGATCAGTATTATGATCAAGGCCAAAAAATACGCCTTGAGCATTTGGGTTGTTATGTGGTGTACGTTCACCTGATAAATAAGGGAGAAATAATACCGATGATGGAGTAGACAAATCAAGTTTTGCAACTTCATCTAATAAACTCTTTTCATCACTAAAACCGGTAAGTTTAGTTACCCAAGTCAAACAACTTGCAGCACTTAATACTACTGACATCTGATGCCAAGTATTAGGAATACAATGACAGAATGTATGCACAGCACTATCAGGGTTAGGGTTGTATGTTTCATTAGCAACAAAATATACGCCTGAAGTACCTAATGATAAAAACGCTTCATTAGGGTTAATTACCCCAATACCAGCAGCTCCAGCAGCATTATCACCGCCACCTGCAATAACAGGTACTTGGTTCATGCCCCATGCAGTTGCAATTTCACTATTTAAATGGCCAGTAATATCAGAGCCTTCAAATAATGTTGGCATTTGCTCAACGGTTAAATCAGTAGCGCTTAACATTTTTTCAGACCATTGTCTTTTTTCAACGTCAAGCCATAGTGTACCAGCGCTGTCTGACATGTCAGAAGCAAAATCACCCGTCATTAGAAAGCGTAAATAATCTTTCGGTAAAAGTACTTTAGCGACTTTATCGAAATTATCAGTTTCATATTTTTTAAGCCATGCTAGCTTAGGAGCAGTAAAACCTGGCATAGCAATATTGCCAGTAATAGCGCGGGTATTAGGCTCTCTTTGTTCAATTTCTTTACATTCAACTTCACATCGACCATCGTTCCACAAAATAGCAGGACGGATAATGTTATTTTCATTATCGAGTAAAGTAGCGCCATGCATTTGACCAGAAAGACCGACTGCTTTTACTTGTTTTAAGCTGTCAGCGTTATCTTGTTGTAACTCTGCAATAGCAAGGTTAGTGGCTTGCCACCAATCACTTGGGTTTTGTTCAGACCATAATGGTGCTGGGCGGCTAACGGTTAATGGTGAAGATGCTTGTGCAACTAAAACATCGTTATCATCAAGAATGATAACTTTTACACCAGAAGTACCTAAATCTATTCCTAAATACATAAGTCAGTTCTTTTTTGTTACTTAATTGTTAGCGCTAACATTATCATTCTACCATTAATTTAGCAATACTTTTTATTATGATTTATAGCTGTACTGATTACTCTTTGTACTCTCTATATATAGTATTGTTTGTAACCTCTATACCTAGTGTTTCTTGTAAGTTATTGATAATTAATAATGTGTTTTTTTAGGGCGTATTATATAATTTCAAATAATAGGATTTACCTATGACGTGCCATTAAATATACGCTAAATTGTTAGCGCTACCATACTATTCTTTTGAGCTTGCTTTGAACTTACTTTAACTCATTAGTCATCAATACATCAAAGAGAAATAAGGTTAAATTTACATATCCTCAAGTTACTTAATATGCTTTTTTATTGGTAAGTGGATATACCTTACTATTGTTTTTTATAGAGGAACTTTATTCGAATTTAATTCATGTTATAGTCAATATGACATAGATATGTCGCTGCGTTCCTTAGCGATAGGAGATATATTGACATTCCTGATTTTGGGCGAACAAATAGCAGTGCGTTATATATCTCAGAGGATTTGGTTGATAAATATTATGATAATCATGAAAGTTTAGACTTAAATTATGAGGCGTATGCCGCTTGCTAAACATTATTAGCCCATAAGTTAGAGCATGAAAGCAGACCTCATAAAGTAAGTCAGTTATTGCAATAGTATATGAAAGATATCAAATAGTCTTATGAGTCGCTAATACACTCTCTTGGCATCTACGTTATCAGCATTGCCAAACGAAAAGTTTTAGGAGTTAAATTGTTTACTATCGCAAAGTATTCTTACAAAAAGCTAATTAACCCCCTATAAAAAATTAATATCACGGTATAATCTTCTGGTAAAAATTATTCGTCAATTAATGGTTTTTAAGTAAATGAGTTTACTGATCTATTAGAGAGGGTAATTTTGTGATGGGTACTGTGGTAAAGCACTAGTTATGTTGATGAACAGTGCTATAAATAGTATTGTTCAGGTCGTTTATAAGTATTAATAGGCTCAGGATATAACATTAGGTTTGGTGCAGATAAAATAATAAAAGCTAGAATTAATCTACTTAATATGGGAGAAAATTAAATGCAAAAGGAAAGTATAATAACCTCTGGAAATGCTGCAATAGACACGCAGGATTCGGAGCAAGAAAACTTATTATTAATAATATTGATAAGCTGTGTAGCTACAATTGGTGGTTTTTTATTTGGTTTTGACAGTGGTGTTATTAATGGTACCGTTGATGGATTAAAACTCGCTTTTAATTCTGATAGCATGGGTACAGGTTTTAACGTGGCTAGTATGTTGTTAGGTTGTGCGGTCGGTGCTTTTGTCGCTGCACGTTTAGCGGATAAATTAGGACGTAAAACTATTCTTATTGTGAGTGCTGTGTTTTTTATTATCAGTGCTTGGGGCTCAGGGGTATCGTTGAGTTCAGTAGAATTTATTTTTTATCGTATCATCGGTGGTTTGGCTGTTGGCGCAGCGTCTGTTTTAGCTCCTGCTTATATAAGCGAAATTGCACCAGCTAAATATCGCGGTATGTTGACGTCAATTCAGCAGGTAGCTATTATTTCTGGTCTATTCACCGCTTTTGTGAGTAATTATTATTTAGCGGGTATTGCAGGTGCATCAATTGAACCGCTTTGGATGGGATTTGAAGCGTGGCGTTGGATGTTTTGGATTGAACTTATTCCTGCTACTTTATTCTTGATTGCCTTGATGTTTATTCCTGAAAGTCCTCGATACTTAGTCATGAAGAAAGAAAACGATCGCGCAAAAGTTGTTTTAACGCGTTTGTTTGGTGAGCAATCAGCGCAGGCTAAGTTTAGTCAAATAGCGTCATCATTAGCAGAAGATAAACATGAACCTAAACTAGCAGACCTTATTGATGATAAAACCCTTCGTATTAGACGTATTGTTTGGGTGGGTATCGGACTTGCTACTTTTCAACAACTTGTTGGTATTAATGTTGTCTTTTATTATGGCGCAGTATTGTGGCAAGCCGTAGGTTTTTCGGAAGCTGATGCGCTAATGATAAATATTATTAGTGGTGCTGTTAGTATTGCCGCCTGTTTTATTACGTTATTTACCATAGATAAAATTGGCAGAAAACCTTATTTAGTGTTGGGTTCTATTGGTATGGCTATTACCTTATCTATTTTAGTCTATGCTTTTGCACAAGCGGGCATGGATGATAACGGTAATTTAATTATTGGTGATATGGGCACTACCGCCTTAGTCGCTGCTAATGCATATGTATTCTTTTTTAATCTATCTTGGGGTCCTGTAATGTGGGTTATGTTAGGCGAAATGTTCCCTAATCAAATTAGGGGGTCGGGTTTGGCGGTAAGTGGTTTTGCACAGTGGACAGCTAACTTTGTTATTACGATGATGTTCCCTATTATGTTGGGAAGTATTGGTTTAGCCGCGGCTTATGGCTTTTATACTATCTGTGCCTTTATATCAATAGGCTTTGTTGTTAAATTTGTGCATGAAACTAAAGGCACTGAATTAGAAAATATGGAAGGTTAATTATGATCAATAATGTAAAAAATAATTTTAAAAGTAATTCAAAAAGTAACGTAACAATAGTGAAGTTTTTCTTATATCTTTCCCTATTATTAGTAACTACAGCGCAAGCCGCACAATTTAATGTGCTGCTTTTTACTAAAACGACTGGTTGGCATCATAAATCAATAAATAAAAGTATCAGTGCATTTGAAAAAATGTCTGAGCAATATAATTTTGATTTTGAATGGCATGAAGATGCTACTCGCTTTAATGATAAAAATTTAGAAAAATTTGATGCCATTGTTTTTTTACTGACCACGGGCGATATCTTGAACGATGCTCAGCAGAAATCAATGGAACGGTTTATACAATCAGGTAAAGGTTTTGTGGGGATTCACAGTGCTTCTGATACTGAATCTGATTGGGCTTGGTATAAAAAACTAGTGGGACGAAGCTTTATAATTCATCCTGTTATACAAACTGCAAAATTGCAGGTATTACAACCTGACTTTCCTGGCTTGGCTAGAATGCCACAACATTTTTTATGGACGGATGAGTGGTATGAGTTTGGCGAAGAGCATATTGAAGGTTTAAAGTATATTTTATCTGTTGATGAAAAAACCTTTTCACCCATAGCAGATTGGGGGAGAGTAAAGGGCAGTGGTATGGGAGAGTTTCATCCTATCGCTTGGTATCATCAATTTGACGGTGGCCGATCTTTTTATACAGGGCTTGGACATATCGGGGAGAGTTATAATGACCAATTTATGAAAGACCACCTTTTTGGTGGACTTTACTGGGCAGCCACAGGCAAAGGTTTGTAACACTCTACACCTCATTTAATGCGTGACGTTTTTATTTGCTTTACTTATACATTCGTCATTTATAGTATTTTTTTGAATTGTTTTACTGCAGCGCTCGTAAAAATTAGCGCTGCAGCCTAAATATTATTAATTTCTGTTGTCTTCACATTTTTCTTTATTTTTAAGATTAATGTGTTGTGATTAAAGTCGCTATAATTATGTTCTCCGTTGTACAAAATATTCCCGGTAAGTTATTTCTTACCTTAAGTCTGTTAACTGGGTTAGTCAGTGCCTTTGTTAACCCTATAATGATCTATTTTTTAGTTGAAGAGCTACAAACCGAGCCCATGTATATTGGCGTGTATACTGCATCGTTGACCATATCGGGTTTAATTATTAGTCAATGGTTAGGCACAATGGCAGATAAAGGTTTTAGTAGCCGTAAAATGTACCTTTTGGCTACTAGTGGTATGGTGTTGGCATTATTGGTATATAGCCAAACAACATCATTTATTGTTGTTGTTTTAGCAGGTATTTCGTTGATGGCCTTGGGTAATGCTGCAATGCCGCAAATGTTAACCATAAGCCGACAGTGGGCTGACAATAATAAAGTTAATGTAGGAAGCTTTAATGGGCAGATCCGTGCTTGTATTTCATTAGCGTGGATGATTGGGCCGCCATTTGGTTATATGTTGGTTAGTGCTTATGGCTTTACTAGTTCATTTTTAGTGGCTATATTTTTTGGTGTTGTCAGTCTACTCTTTGTTATTTTTCTCGTACCTGAGCAAAGTATTAAGCGTGTTAAAAACCAACAAGAAGAGCAAATTAAAATACCTTTATCTTTTTGGTTTTTGACCATCGCGGTGATATTGGGATCAACGAGTAATATTATTTACTCATCTTCCTTACCTCTATATACGATTAAAGAGTTAGGTTTACCGGGTTATGTTCCAGGATTATTAATGGGTATTGTAGCTTGCATTGAAATTCCAATTATGTTGTTTTCAAGCAAGTTGAGTAAAAAAATTGCTAAGAAAACACTGATGATGAGTGGTTTTTGTTTTGCTATGTTTTTTTATCTAGGTATTTATCACGCAAGCCAATTATGGCAATTTATTGTGTTGCAGTTGGCAAATGCTGTTTTTTACGGGTTTTATGCCGGACTTGGTCTTACGTTATTGCAAGAACAGTTACCTACACGTATAGGTTTTACTTCGGCGGTATATTCTAATGCTATAAAAATAGGGTTAATGTTTGGCTCAACCGCTACAGGGATTATCGCGCAATATGTTAACTTTCAATCAGCTAACTTAGCGGCTGCGGCTGTAGCCTTATTGGCATTGATAGTTATGTTGATGTTTAGCTCTCTTAAGATAAAAGAACAGCACAAAACTTAGAGCTACTGTTGTTGTTGTTGTTGTTGTTGTTGTTGTTGTTAATTTTGTTATCAATATGGGTAGTGGCAACTCAATTCAATTCAATCAAACTGAACCAAATTAAATTAAATTAAATTAAACTCAATTAAACTAAATTATTTTTCGTTTATTTAAGAAAAATATATAAGCTGTTGTCTCAGTAATAAAAATAGTATTTTGTTCTGCGAGTACAGATTTTGTAATAAATAATGAAACCATATCAAAAATTCTAGCCGTTATCATAAAAGTTATCACTTTATAGGTTAATAACGTCATCAATATTTTACTTAACCCATTCTATTATATAACTTTTACGGGTAGCGCCAACATATTATTATCGGGTTGGTTAGTTTTTCTGTTAATTTAAAGTTCACCATAAAGCTGCAAAGATCCTTTTGAGTGGTCTTGACACACTATTGTATTCTGTGTACAAATACATACAGGAAATGTTACCGCTAACTTTATAGGCAGGGTAAGTTTTTTGATTTTAAAAAAATGTTATTTACAATTAGCATAATAAAAATATAGACGTACATTAAAATGAAGTCAATTAAATAGATTTTAGTCTTTAATGGCTCGTTTTTTTTCTAATTTAAGGGGATAAGTACAATGAAAAAAACATTAATTCGATCGGCAAGTCTAGTGACAGCTATTTCACTATTATCAGCATGTGGTATAGGTGATGAACCAAAAACCGTAGCCTTTGAAGAGAACGTAACTGTTCTTCCAGAGCCGCCAGCGCCAGCGCCAGAAGTTCCTGAAGAATTTTCTGCAGTTACCGCGACTAGCCTAAAAGACTTAGCACCAGGTTTAAATATTGGCGTAGCTGTTGCAGCAGGTAGTTCTTCTAAAAGTATAATAGGCAGAACTGATTTTAACACTGTTGTTAAACAACATTTTAATCAGTTATCTGCTGAAAATATTATGAAGCAAGCTTCTATGCAACCACAAGAAGGCGTGTTTTTCTATGATGACTCTGATGAACTCGTTAAGTATGCTAAAGATAATTCACTAACGGTACATGGCCATGTATTAGTATGGCATTCTCAAATACCAGATTGGATGACAAACTTTGTAGGTACTAAAGCTGAGTGGATAACCATGATGGAAAATCATGTAACCAATGTTGCCACACATTTTGAAGAAGAAGGTGATAACGATACGCTTATTACTTGGGATGTTGTTAATGAAGCTTTTCTAGATAATGGCGAATACCGTGGTGCAAAAACGACTACTCAAGGCGATGATGCCTCTGTTTGGTATGAAAATATTGGTGAAGAATTTATACCATTAGCCTTTAAAGCTGCAAGAGCTGCAGATCCAGATGCTGATTTATACTACAACGACTTCAACCTTATTTGGAGTGCTGATAAATTAGACGCTGTTATTGATATGGCTCAATCTATGATTGATGATGGCGTACCTATTGATGGTATAGGCTTCCAATCTCACATTACGCTTAATAGCCCAGATATCGCTACAATCAAAGCTCAATTTCAAAAAGTTGTTGATTTAGGCTTAAAAGTAAAAATCACCGAGCTTGATGTTCGTATGAACAACCCACGTGAAATTGGTACGAAGGTAACTAGCTTAACTGCAGCAAGAGCAGAAGAACAAAAGGACTATTATAAAAACGTTGTTAAAGCATATTTAGATATTGTGCCTGAAGCTCAACGTGGTGGTGTTACTGTTTGGGGGTTAATTGATGGAGAGAGTTGGTTACAAGGTTTTCCTTCACCTACAGTAGAATGGCCATTATTGTTTAATGATGATTTTACTCCTAAGCCATCATTACAAGGTTTTGCTGATGCATTAGAAGAAGAGTTCATGGTTACTCCAGTTACTCCAGTTACGCCAGTTACACCAGTAACGCCAGTAACGCCAGTAACACCAACGTCAGAAATATTAGTTAATGGTGGTTTTGAAGAGGGTGATAGCTCATGGCAAGGCCGTGGTGATGCAACAGTAACGTTAGAAACTACTGAAGTACGCACTGGTACTAATAGTGTTTTAGTCGAAGGTC
>Ga0308012_10000192_pt1 | contig 39445 bp, 36 predicted proteins | sample Neamet179_FD_203133 | JGI IMG/M metagenome (GOLD analysis project Ga0308012, IMG submission 203133) | Marine microbial communities from water near the shore, Antarctic Ocean - #179 | ecosystem: Environmental > Aquatic > Marine > Unclassified | place: Southern Ocean | collected 2014-07-25 | reverse complement strand
AATTCAAGGCACTGTGATGAAAGAATGGTTATTCAGGAGAATAGCTCCTGCATTCTCTAGTAAGCCACATCCATGTAGCGTCCTTCTAAATCACAGTAACGACGAAGTGATATTGCTCAAGCCCTTCTTCGATGGGTTTAAAATGACTTTAGACTGCGGTAAATAATCAAAACATAAAATGACTATGTTAAAATTATTCTCCTTGCCTAAAGGCATTTAAATTCCCACTGAAATCGAGCACTTTGAATGGTAACGGGTATAGAGATAAATACGGTACTGATGATTAGTACCGTATTCTTTTTAAATATTAAATAGCGATTTTACCTTGCTCAGCCAACACATCAATTCCTTGTTGTTTTAATAGTTCAACCAATTTTATTAGTGGTAACCCTATCAGGGTATTTGGATCATCCCCCTCAAGTTTACTAAATAAGCAAATGCCTAAACCTTCACTTTTAAAACTCCCCGCACAGTTATAAGGCTCCTCAGCATGAAGATAATTTTCTATTTCTTCTTGTTTCAATTTTTTGAAATGCACAATAAATGGCTCAACTAAAGAAACTGATTTATCGTTCTCACTGTCATAAACACAAAGGCCGGTATAAAAAGTTATACTTTTACCACTAAATTTATTTAACTGAACAACCGCATTGGTAAAATTATGAGGTTTACCTAAAATTTCACCCTCGCATACTGCGACTTGATCAGAACCTATAATTAAGGCGTTTGGGAACTGTGAGGTTACTGCCTTTGCTTTTTCTATTGCAAGGCGTTCAACTAAAATTTGTGGTGATTCACCTTGTTTTTCTGTTTCATCAATGTTCGGTTTTGCACACTGAAAAGGTAATTGAAGCTTTTCTAGAATAACTTTACGAAATGGAGATGTTGAGCCAAGAACTAAGGTTTTCATATTTAGCCTTTATATATTCTTTAAATTAATTGGATTGGTATAAGTAGCTATAATCAAATCAGCAATATTGTAGGTTTGATAGTAATTGTTGCAGGAATAAACAAATATTATACAATTATTGCTATTATTGTGTCTATCTTGAGTTTTTAAACAAAATAGTGCAATTTTCTTTTGACACTTGCCCGCAGGGACTATAATATGCGCGCCTTATGCAGAATCTTAAACTTCCAATAACAATTAATCCATCCCGTAGCGCGCAACGTAGACTTGTGTGTGAAGGTGTGTGTAAATTGTCGGAGATGACTCGACTGCTTGCTGAATGCGAAAGCAGAAGCGAACATGTTCAAGTTAGTGTTAAGTTTGATGTTGATGAACGTGGTTTGACTGTAATGTCAGGTACGGGCTCTACATTAGTTGCATTAACTTGTCAGCGGTGTAACGAAAGTTTTGACCAGTTACTTGAAGTAGAGTTTACTTTTAGTCCTGCCAAAAATGAGGAAGCAGCTGAGAAAATCCCGTCATATTATGACGTAGTAGAATTAGATGAAAATGGCGAAGTAAACTTACGTGAATTAGTGGAAGAAGAGTTAATGCTCATGATCCCATTAATTCCAAGGCATAACATTCAAGATTGTTCAGCAGATGCTGATTCAGTTTGGGGTGAGTTGCCAGAAGAACTTGAAAAACCAAATCCATTTGATTTATTAAAACAATTAAAGTAGTTAATAAGCATAAAGCACTTTAACTAATAACCGATTTAGGAGTAACTCATGGCAGTTCAAAAAAGCAAAAAGTCTCGTTCAAGACGTGGCATGCGCCGTTCACATGATGCAATAACACCAGAAAACTTATCAGTAGATCCAGTATCAGGTGAAACGCATCGTCGTCACCATGTAACTGCTGATGGATTTTACAAAGGCGTTAAAGTAATCGCTAGCTAAGCGATTACTTCGTAATTGTAAAATGTTTAGGCTTACCTAGTTTGAGCTTAAATACTGATCTAACCATAGCGTTAGATGTTATGGGGGGCGATCAAGGCCCCTTTATAACAATTTCTTCAGCAATAATGGCAATTAATAAGCAGCCAAATTTGCACCTTATTCTTTGTGGTGATGAATCTATCATTACAGATACCCTTGTTCGTTTAAAAATATCCTCCCAAGAATTAGTAACACATAAACAACTTAGTATTTTTCCGACCTCTCAAGTTGTCCTCATGTCTGATAAACCAATTGTTGCTCTCAGAAACAAAAAAGACTCTTCAATGCGTAAAGCACTCGATCTTGTTCATGAAGGCCGAGCACAAGCTTGTGTAAGTGCGGGTAACACCGGAGCACTTCTTTCTATTGCCCATTTTGTCTTAAAAAATATACCAGGTGTAGAACGACCAGCGTTGATTTCATCTTTACCAACCCATGACAAAAACAAACATGTCTTTATGCTCGACTTGGGCGCAAATGTTTTTTGTGATTCTCATGTATTATATCAATTTGGTGTGATGGGCTCTGTCATGGCCGAACAAGTTAATGGTATTCATAAACCACGTATTGCTTTGCTTAATATGGGCGAAGAAGAAATCAAAGGTAGTGACTATATTAAACTTGCTGCACTTGAATTAAGCGAAAATAAAGATATTAACTATGTTGGCTTTATCGAAGGTTGTGATATTTTTTCTAATAAGGCCGATGTTATTGTTTGTGATGGTTTTGTTGGTAATGTCGCATTAAAAACCTGTGAAGGTGTTGCACGTTTAGTTTATCAAAAATCTAAAGCAGCATTTAGTGCTAGTTTACTCGGTAAATTATTTGGTTCATTAATTAAACCTAGTTTTAAAAAACTATTTAAAACCATGAACCCCGACCAGTACAACGGTGCAAGTTTGATAGGATTAAGGGGGATCGTGGTCAAGAGTCACGGTAACGCTAATTCAAGTGCTTTTTTGGCGGCTATAGAAGAAGCAATAAAAGAAGTCGAAAGGCAAGTCCCTGAGAAAATTAAGGCTTCATTTGAACAAAGCAATAATTAGTCTATAGCTACGTTTAATTACAGAAATAAGTATTCGGCTATATTATAATTTTCAAACTGATTTTTATTACTTGAATTAAAGAATCAAAATAACAACATCATAATATTTATTCACAAGAACTAAAATAGAGTATTAATATGCAAAATAAATTAGCATTTGTTTTTCCAGGGCAGGGTTCCCAAACTGTTGCCATGCTCAGTGACTTTGCAGAAAATAGCATTGTACAAGCAACCTTTGAAGAAGCATCAAAAGCGTTAGGTTATAATTTGTGGCAATTAGTTGCTGAAGGTCCAGCAGAAAAATTGAATCAAACCAATTTCACTCAACCAGCATTATTAACAGCCAGTGTTGCTTTATGGCGTGTTTGGCAAGCAGAGTCTGATATAACTCCAGATGTTATGGCTGGACACAGTTTAGGTGAGTATTCGGCGTTAGTGTGTGCGGGTGTATTATCCCTTAGCGACGCTGTAGTCTTAGTTGAAAAACGTGGCGAATTTATGCAAACTTGTGTTCCTGCAGGTGTAGGTGCTATGGCGGCTGTTATTGGCTTAGCTAATGAAGACATTATTAATGCTTGTGAACAGGCAAAAGAAACTCAAGTCGTTTCAGCTGTAAACTTCAACTCTCCAGGTCAGGTTGTTATTGCTGGCCATAAAGAGGCTGTTGAGCGTGCAGGGTTACTCTGTAAAGAAGCAGGTGCTAAACGTGTTTTACCTTTACCAGTAAGCGTTCCATCGCATTGTGCTTTAATGAGTGATGCCGCTACTAAGTTAGCTGTAGAATTAGATAAAATTACTTTTAACGCTCCTGTCATTAATGTAATTAATAACGTTGATGTGGCCCAAGAAACAACAGGCGAAGCAATTAAATCGGCATTAGTTAAGCAATTATATTCCCCAGTTCGTTGGAGCGAAACGATTAGCTTGTTAGCAACTGACGGAATTGAAAAAATTGTTGAAGTGGGTCCTGGTAAAGTTTTACAAGGTTTAAATAAGCGTATAGATAAATCTCTACGTAGTGTTAGTTTTAATACAGCTGACTCATTGCAACAAGCGAAAGATTTAATTAATAGTTAAACCTAAGACTTGTTAAGGCAATTAATAGTAAGTTAAAAGTAAATTTAAATAAAATGAGTAGGTAATAATATGTTTTCTTTAGAAGGTAAAGTCGCTTTAGTTACAGGTGCAAGCCGCGGTATTGGTAAAGCAATTGCCACACAATTACAGGCACTAGGTGCAACGGTAATTGGTACGGCGACATCAGAAAATGGCGCTAATAAAATCGCTGAATATTTAACTGCGGATAATGGCAGTGGTATGGGCTTAGTGTTAAATGTGACGAACGATGATTCGATCTCGGCAATGTTCGCGGCAATCAAAGAAGCACATGGCTCTATTGACATCTTAGTTAATAATGCCGGTATCACCCGTGATAATATATTCATGCGTATGAAAGATGACGAATGGAGTGACATTATTGAAACAAACTTAACGTCTGTTTTCAAAGTAAGTAAAGCTGCCATTCGTCCAATGATGAAAAAACGCACAGGCCGTATCATCAATATTGGCTCTGTAGTTGGAACTATGGGTAATGCAGGTCAGGTTAACTATGCAACAGCTAAAGCCGGTTTACTCGGTTTTACTAAAGCATTAGCACGTGAAGTTGCTTCTCGTGGTATTACAGTTAATACAGTCTCTCCTGGTTTTATTGATACTGATATGACACAAACGCTAACGGATGAACAAAAAGAAGGCATTTTTTCACAAGTTCCTGCTAATCGATTAGGCAAACCTGAAGAAATTGCAAGCACAGTAGCATTTTTAGCTTCAGATGCCGCAGCTTATGTAACGGGTGAAACAATCCACGTTAATGGCGGTATGTATATGGTGTAAGCCTTTATTATTAAGGCTTACATTATTTTTTAATCATATTTTTCAACAGTCAACAGGTTCGACCAGATTAAAAAAGTGAATTAGATGCTTGCATGGCAAGCTGTTGGCGAATACACTACACGCAATTTGAAAAACTGCACTTTCAGTAAAGGAAATAAAATGAGTAATATCGAAGAACGCGTAAAAAAAATCACCGTTGAACAGCTAGGTGTTAGTGAAGCAGAAGTTAAAATTGATTCATCATTTGTTGATGACTTAGGTGCTGACTCATTAGACACTGTTGAATTAGTTATGGCGTTAGAAGAAGAATTTGATACTGAAATTCCTGACGAAGAAGCTGAAAAAATCACTACTGTTCAAGCAGCTATTGATTACGTTACTGCTAACCAGTAATTGTTAATAAGTTCGATATAGTCGGGCTTAGTAAAAATAATAAAAGCGGTATACTTAATTACAAGTACCGCTTTTTTTTTATGTCTAATATGATGGTATTACCTAATTTAATATTCACTTTGGGTAATATATATAATTTTTCGGAGGCCGCTCTATATGAGACGTGTAGTAGTTACTGGCATAGGCGTTATTAGCCCACTAGCCAACACCGCAGAAGAAACATTTCAAAACCTACTGCTTGGTAAAAGTGGAATAGGTAATATTGATCATTTTGATACCACAGATTACACAACTAAATTTGCTGGTTTAGTAAATAATTTTAATGCTGAAAACTATATGGAACGAAAAGAAGCCAAGAAAATGGATCTTTTTATTCAATATGGTATTGCGGCTGGCACTCAAGCTTTTAACGATTCAGGCCTTGAAGTAACAGAACAAAATGCTCCGCGCATTGGTGTTGCTATTGGCTCTGGTATTGGTGGATTAGGTTTAATTGAAGACAACCACAATAAGCAATTAAAAGCGGGTGGGAATCCTAGAAAGTTATCACCGTTTTTTGTGCCATCTACAATCATTAATATGATTGCAGGTCACTTATCAATAATGCTTGGTCTACAAGGTCCTAATATTGCTATAACAACTGCTTGTACTAGTGGTGTTCATAATATTGGTCATGCTGCCCGTATGATTGCTTACGGTGATGCTGACGCTGTTGTAGCTGGTGGTGCTGAAAAAGCCTCAACTACTTTAGGTCTGGGCGGCTTTGGTGCTGCGCGAGCTTTATCTCGTCGTAATGATGATCCCGAAGCGGCATCTCGTCCTTGGGACAAAGACCGTGACGGTTTTGTTCTAGGTGATGGAGCCGGTGTTATTGTTGTTGAAGAATATGAGCATGCTAAAGCACGTGGCGCAAAAATTTATGCTGAGCTTGTAGGCTTTGGTATGAGTGGCGATGCTTATCATATGACTTCACCACCAGAAAGTGGCGAAGGCGCAGCGCGATCTATGCAAAATGCTATTAATGATGCCAAAGTTGATACGAGTAAAATTGGTTATATTAATGCTCACGGCACTTCCACACAAGCGGGTGATATGGCAGAAACCAATGCGGTTAAAACTGTATTTGGTGCAGGTGCATATGATGTAATGATGGGCTCAACTAAATCAATGACCGGACACCTTTTAGGTGCTGCTGGCTCTATTGAGGCTATTTTCAGTATTCAAGCACTGATGAATAATCAAGTACCACCAACAATCAATTTAGATAACCCCGATGTTGGTTGTGATTTAGATTATATTGCCGGTGATGCACGTGATGTTGAACTAGAGTATGTGCTTTGTAATTCATTTGGCTTTGGCGGCACTAATGGCTCATTAGTCTTTAAGAAGATTTAATTTGCGCTAGTGGCTATTAAGCGATAAATTACTTGAAAAATATGAACGAAGCCTGAATACTAGTCTCGCAATTGAGAAAGTCTTCAGGCTTTTTTATATCTGTTATTCTCATGTCGGTCATTTAATATTAAGACCTATTATATTAAGACCTTTTATATTATTAACTTTACCTCATCATAATTGTAGCGACACTCAATGAAATATTGCTCCGTAAATGGTCAACAACAAACAGATATAGCGGTTACCGAAAGGGGACTTGCTTATGGTGACGGGTTATTTACTACGGCCAAAATAGTTGACGGCCAAGTGATTTTGCTAGACAAACATATCGAGCGATTATCCTTAGGCTGCAATATACTAAAGCTGAACCTAGCACTCAATATAAACTTAACAGAGCAATTAAAGTCTGTAGCCAAAGACTTTTCTAAAGCGGTAATAAAAGTAATGATCACCGCGGGTAGTGGTGGTAGAGGTTACTCAAGAGTAGGGCTGAGCGATAACTCGACTAATATAATTATCATGGTATCTGATTTTCCTAATCACTATGATGATCTCGCCCAAAATGGTATTGAGTTAGGCGACAGTGTGCAGCGAATTTCGACAAGCCCAATGCTTGCTGGGGTAAAACACCTTAATAGACTCGAGCAAGTGTTATTAAGAGCTGAGTTAGATGAGCGCAGCGAAGATGATCTCGTTGTTACTAATTGCCAAGGTGATGTGATCGAGGCGACAAGTTCAAATTTGTTCTATTGGTTAGATGGTCAATTATGCACTCCTGAAATATCCACATCAGGGGTTGATGGTATTATTAGGCAGACGATTATAGCTAATTCCCCACAGGTAAATGTTTGCAAAACACAGCTTGTAGATCTTAAGCAAGCTCAAGGCATGTTTATCTGTAATTCTTTAATGGGCATCATGCCGGTAAAAACGTACAATAATCGACTACTTGATGTTGCCCCTGCATTGGCGCTTCGACAACAAATGAAAGCATTAATTTAAACGAGGTTATACAAACAGTTTATAAAATAGAATTGATTTTAGAAGCTTAGGTTCAATTATAGCCAAAACAAATTAAGGAATATATGTGTTCAGAAAACTTATTATAATAATTTTATTCGCCTTAATTGGCACTGCTGGCTCTATAGCCTATCAATTTGATAAGGCGCTACAAGCACCTTTGAGCATTGAAGAGGATACTTTTATAAAAATAAAGGCAGGCAGCTCTATAAGCTCTTTTGCTAATCAATTAGAAGAAAATCAGTGGATATCAACGCGTTTTTGGCTAAGAAACTATGGTCGATTATTTCCACAAAAGGCGAATATTAAAACCGGTACTTACCTGATAACAAAAAATTCAACTTTAGCTCAATTATTGGCCCAAGTTGTTGAAGGAAAAGAGCACCAATTTTCTGTCACATTTATTGAAGGTACACTGTTTAAAGATGCACTTATACTACTTGCGAACCACCCTTATATTAAACAAAGCATTAAAGGTAAATCAGTTAAAGAAATAGCGGAAAAGTTAGGAATTAAAATGGAAAACCCTGAAGGATGGCTATTTCCAGACACCTATGCTTTCACTGCAGGTACCCAAGATATATCGTTATTGAAACGTGCCTACAAAAATATGCAGACACAGTTAAATACATTATGGCAGCAAAGAGCAAATAACTTACCTTACGAAACAGCTTATCAGGCGTTAATTATGGCCTCGATAATTGAAAAAGAAACAAGTTATACTGCTGAACAACCACTTATATCATCAGTTTTTGTTAATCGTTTAAGAAAAAGAATGCGCTTACAAACCGACCCAACGGTTATTTATGGTTTAGGTGATCGTTACCAAGGTGATATAACGCGCGCACACTTACGTGAAAAAACACTTTATAATACCTATAGGATTAATGGCTTACCGCCAACACCCATTGCCATGGCAGGCTTGTCAGCACTTAAAGCGACATTAAATCCAGCGACAAGTGATTATTTATACTTTGTTAGTGGCGGCAATGGTAAACATGTCTTTAGTAAAACGCTTGCTGAACATAATCATGCTGTAAGAAGTTATTTAAAGAAGCAGAAGCAAAACAGAACTAAGTAAATAAAGTAGTTAAGCATATAAATATATTATTGATTACATTCAACAATACAATTCATTAAAGGTAAATCTCAAGTATGTCTACAGGAAAATTTATTGTCATTGAAGGCATGGAAGGGGCAGGTAAGTCATCCGCCATTACTGTCATTGAAGATATCCTAACTAAATATGGGATAGAGTATATAAATACTAGAGAGCCAGGTGGAACGCCTTTAGCTGAGTCTTTACGTGATATGGTCAAATCGATAAATCACCAAGAAAAACTTACCGTTGAAACAGAATTATTACTTATGTATGCAAGTCGTAGCCAATTACTTGCTAATAAAATTTTACCTGCTTTAGCAGATGGAAAGTGGGTAATAGGCGACCGCCATGATTTAAGTTCTCGCGCATATCAAGGTGGAGGTCGAGGATTTGACGAAGTAATAATGAATACTATTAGTGATATTACGTTAAAGGGGTTTCGTCCTGATATTACGCTATATTTAGACATAGATCCCCATATTGGCCTATCTCGTGCAAAAGCTCGTGGTGACTTAGACCGTATCGAATTAGAAAAAATGGACTTCTTTATACGTGTTCATAATAAGTATCGAGAACTAGCCGAACATGATGAATCTATTGTTACGGTTGATGCTTCGCAAACTATGAATAAAGTACATCAAGATATAGAAGAATCTGTTGTTGAGTTTATCGTAAAAATGGACTTGAGTTAGATAATACCTATGTTAAAAATTTCCCATGACAAACAAAGTCAATTAAGCCGACAATACCAACAAGGGACCTTAGCACATGCCATTCTTATTCAAGGCGTAGAAGGCTCGGGTAATGACACTTTAGCGCATTGGCTTATTGAATTATTAATATGCCAACAACCTTTATCAGCGAATACTACCGTTGAAAAAAATATAATCAGTGAGGCTTGTGGGCATTGTAAAGCTTGTTTATTAAGAAAAAGTGGCAGTTACCCAGATCATTTATTGTTGAATAGCGAAAACAAAACATTAGGGGTAGATGATATTCGTCGAGGAAATGCTTTCTTAGAGAAAACAGCACACCTTGGCAAAGTTAAAACAATATTAATCCCAAAAGCTCAACTAATGACCGTTGCTGCAGCAAATGCATTATTAAAAACTTTAGAGGAGCCAAGCGCGAATAGCTATATTGTGTTAATTACTGATGATATTGATAGCTTATTACCGACAATTATAAGTCGATGTGCGGTATATGCCATTCGCCCAATGGTAGGTGAGGCGTTATTAGCACAACTTAATATATTAAGTCATGGTGATACTAACTCATCAAGTAACTTTACTGAAAATAACAAAGTAACGGATAATGCTTTTGTTAATTTATCCCAGTTACCTGAATTAACAGATGAAGCTATTTCTAAAACGTTTCACACCTTTAAAGAATCATTTTTAGATTATTTACTTGATGGAAAAAATGAAGGGGGATTACTCACTCAGCTTGTTGATAATAAACATAGCTTACGTTGGTTAGAGAAAATAATCTGCAACTTAGTAAGACAATATTACCTTGTTAGTAAAAGTGATATAGCAGCAATGACGGAATATAAAAGAATCCCGATAGAGGCACTTAATCAAATATATCAAACTATCATCAATAGTAATAAACTGATAAAGTCTTATACACAAGCTAACCGACAATTTGTTGGTGAACAGCTACTTATGACGATTAATCAAATCGTTAGACCATTGACATAGGATACTCACTTGATTCCATTAAATGTAGAATTTCATTCAGAGCGTGATTTATACCTTGCCTTTATGCCTTTTGTTAAAGAAGGAGGCGTTTTTGTACGTACTCCTCGACAATATGAATTAGGGGATGAAGTTGAATTACATGTATTACTTCCAGATGCCTTAGAAGAGTCTACCGTATATGGAGAAGTGTCCTGGATAACGCCTGCTAGAGCCCAAAATGGTACGCCTCCAGGTATTGGTGTTATGTTCGTTAATGATCCTGAAAAAATTCGCCACCAAATGGAGCAAATACTTGCTCGACATTTAAATTCTTCAGAGCCAACGCTAACTATGTAGTCTGGTGCTCTTGCCACTTAAATAAGTAAGTGGCATCTATCCTTTTTATTTATACCCGAATATACACCTTGTATTATTTCCTATAATTAATTACTTTAAAACACAGGAGTTCCTCGTTGTTTATAGATTCTCATTGCCATTTAGATCGCCTTAACTTATCACTACATGATAATAACTTAGATAATGTTATACAGTCAGCGAAAGACGCTAAAGTGGATAAGCTACTCTGTGTCAGCGTCACATTAGACGACTTTCCAGCGATGGCAGAAAAAACCGCTCACTATGACAATGTTTTACTTACTTGTGGTACTCACCCTTTGAATCAGGAAGATACTATTAACCCTGAGCAGCTATTAGCATTAAGTAAAAATGAACGTGTTATTGCTATTGGTGAAACAGGATTAGATTATCATTATGCGCCAGAGACGAAAGAACTTCAGCTGGATTCATTCAAAAAACATATACACGTAGCCAAGCAGTTAAATAAACCATTAATTATTCATACCCGTGAAGCACAACAAGATACTCTAGCATTACTTCGCAGTGAAGGGGCAGAGGAAGTCGGCGGTATACTTCATTGTTTTACTGAAACTTGGGATATGGCTGAACAAGCTATAGAGTTAGGTTTCTATATTTCATTCTCAGGTATTGTCACCTTTAAAAATGCTACAGCTTTAAGAGAGGTTGCAGCCTTAGTTCCGGACGATAAATTTTTAATTGAAACAGATGCTCCTTATTTAGCTCCAGTTCCTCACCGAGGAAAAGAAAATCAACCTGCTTATGTTGTTGAAGTAGCAAAACACTTGGCAAGTATTAGAGGTCAATCTGTTGAAGAAATAGCTAAACTATCAAGCGATAATTTCAATCGTCTTTTTAAGCTTTAGCCTTTTTAAATTATGAAAACCACTCGTGTGTAATAAACCCTCGATATAAATAAGTCAGCTTTAATTGTATTTTGTCTTTCTAAGTGGCTTTTTGATATGACTTATTCTCATTGATTTTAGGAAAAAAAAAGCCCAAACAAACGTTTGGGCTGAAAGAATGGCTCAGGGGTGTGAGCCTTGCGCTAACTAACTATAACTAGGTATAACAACATAAATATACAAAACAAAAACATACATAAAACTAGGGAATGTAACCCTGTTTACTAACAACTTAACAAAATAAAAGTAGATAATGTTACGTTTGTGTAACTAATTGTAGTGACTATTTTTTAAATAGCTAATATTTATTTAAACATTTTATTTTTTGTTATAAATCAATAGGTAGCGACTGCTTCATGATTAGTGATGTTGTTTTTTAGCTGGCGTTATCAACAGATGTCGTGCGTATTTACCACAAGTTTTGCACAGGATTTGCACAGTTAGATTTCACCCCTTGTTTATAAATCTTTTGGACTTATAAACAAGCAGGTTTACCTAATAATACACCCCGTTCTATTATTATCACTCTACTCTTATTAGGAGATTTTAAGTATTTATTGGTCTTGAAGTAACCCAGATTCTTTAGGCAGCAAGGCTAAGCTTTCCTCTGCGAAACCAACTCCAGCTTCAGTATAAAAGTTAAATACTTTATCTATGCCAAACTCTTCAAGTTGTGAGCGCTCATCGTCATACCGTGCGACTGCTGCAATTTTACCTTGATAATGGGCTGCTCGTAATTGTGTGGTGATGGTTATAGCATCTATGACTGACGGTAGTGCAAGTAACACCAGTTCAATTCGTGACAGATCAATACTTTCCCAAAAATGTATATCTTCGGCATCTCCATATGAGGCTTCGATGCCTTTTTTAGTTAACCATGTTACTTTTTCTTTATCGGCATCTAAACCCCAGGCTGGGTTAGTGCTATGGCTATTAATAGCTTGATAAGCACCCATACCAACCCTACCCATACCTATGATGACAATAGGTCGTTTACAAGGTTGAGAGAAGTTATCTTCTTCAAGCTTATCTTGGCGTTCAAAACGCGATAAAAAGCCCCGGTGTCTAGCAAATAGGTTATGGGCAAACCGGTAAGTGATATTGGTTAATATAAAGGAGATAGCCACGCTTAATGCAAGGATCACTAACCAATCATTACTGAGCCAGCCTGCTGTAACACTTAATGCGCCAACAATTAGACCAAACTCACTAAAGTTACTTAAAGAAAGAGCACCAAGGAAAGCACTACGGCAACGCACTTTTAATAGACTAAATATACCGTAGAACATCACAAATTTGATGGGGATTAATAGTATCAACAATAATGATAAGCCAAGCATCTCTATTGTTGGTATCGCTGTAAAACCGATAGATAAGAAGAAACCGATTAAAAATATATCCTTAAAGCTCATTAATGCTTTATTGATTTCAGAGGCTTTCATATGTGAAGCTAAAAACATCCCCACAAGTAATGCACCTAAGTCACCTTTAATATTAACCAATTCAAATAGTTCATAACTACCTAATGCTATAAAAAAGCCCGTTAAAGGTAATAACTCACCATGACCAACATGATTGATGACTTTGTCAATAACAGGTTTGATTAGAAATAAACCAAGTAGTGAAAATGCCCAAATTGAAGGTACTTTACCTGTAGCTACAACTAAGAATGCAACTGCAATAATATCTTGAATAACCAGTATACTAACCGCTAATTTTCCATGGCGAGTGCGCATTTCACCATTTTCTTCTAATAGTTTTATGACACAGACTGTGCTGCTAAAACTTAATGCGAAAGCAATCAAGGCTGCTGTCATTAGATCTAAATCAGAGAAGTAACTTACCGATATTAAGGCGAGTATTTTAACAAATGATATTGTGACAACAATCCAAAGTAAGGTATGTAAAGTGCAGCCTAACCAAACTTCTGTTTTAAAGAGGTTTTTGACATTAAGTTTTAAACCTACAGTAAATAACATAATAGTAATGCCAAGATTGCTCAGCAAGGTTAAGCTTTCATCCGCCTGGTAGCCTGCAATATTAAGAATAAAGCCAGCTGCGAGGAAGCCAATTGAGGGGGGGAGTGATATCGTTTTTGCTGCTAAGCCACAGATAAAGGCGAAAAGTATCCAGATAAAGTCCATAGTATGCTCTTGTTTACGTTAATTTAAAAAGAAGTTGTGGGATGATTTATAAAGTATGTAGACTATACCCGTTACCATTCAAGATGCATGTTTCAGAGTACTTTGAATGGTAACGTGTATATATTTCGTCTGCTATAAAGTTAGTTATAGTTGATTGTTATATCTCTTATTATATTCCTTATTGTCTTAATAGATATACTTCTTAATACAATAAGGAATGGCAGAGAAAACCTCAGGAAAAAGCTCAGACAAAACCTCAGTAAAAACCATTTAATTAAAACGAAGTTTACGTTAAAAAAAGCCTTTTATACCAATGAAATTAATTGATTATGATCTTTACATAAGTCGTAATTACCTAATATTCGCAACACTAATTTTTCAAGTTAGCTTGTAACCATTTATCTATTTCAATATACATAAAATCTCTGATTATAGGTTGCGCTTTTGCATTTGGATGCAAGTTGTCGTTTTGCATTAATGCAGGAATGACAGCAATATTACTCATAAAATAAGGCATTAGATAAACACCTGTTTCCTTCGCGACGTGACTATAACTGTCCTTAAACATTTTAGTATACCTAGGTCCCAAATTAGGGGGGATTTGTATTTCCATTAATGCAACCTTTGCACCTGATTGCTGACTTTTTTGGACGAGTTCAGTTAAATGTTTTTGCAGCAACTTAATTGGAAATCCTCTAATACCGTCATTTCCACCAAGTTCAATCAATACATAATCTGGTTGATGGGCATTAAGCCAAGCATCAATGTTTAATAATGCATTATCTGTTGTTTGACCACTGATAGCAGTATTGATTATGGTTATAGTTTTTTCCTCATTATTATATTTATTTTGTAACAAATGAACCCATGCTTGCTCTTGCTCAAGACCATAGCCAGCGCTTAAACTATCACCAATAAGTAAAATTTTATCATTGGCGAAACTTGTAAATGCTAAGTTTGTCGAAATTATAATAATAAACAATTTTAGGAAAAAACGATTCATGTCAGACCTTTCTCAGATAGATGCACAGTTAATTGAACAATTGGATATTATTCAAGTGTTAGGGCTCACCAAGCGTGTAAATACGCTTGAAGGAAGCCTTACTATCCTTAGCGATATAAACTTCAGTGTCAAGTCTGGCGAGTCAGTTGCTATTGTTGGCGCATCAGGCTCGGGAAAATCCACATTACTAAGTTTATTAGCAGGGCTAGATACTGCGAGTCAAGGTGATGTTCATCTTGATGGTGAAGCGTTAAGCACACTTGATGAAGAAGCACGTGCGCAAGTAAGAGCTGAAAAAATTGGTTTCGTCTTTCAATCCTTCATGTTGGTACAGAGTTTAACCGCACTTGAAAATGTTATGTTACCGGCAGAGCTAGCAGGTGAACGTGACGCTAAAGCGCAAGCGATTAAGTTACTAGAGAAGGTAGGGCTGTCACACCGACTCGAACATTACCCTTCTCAACTTTCTGGCGGGGAACAACAACGAGTAGCTATTGCCCGTGCATTTATTGGCTCACCAAAAATACTTTTTGCTGATGAGCCGTCTGCTAATCTGGATAGTAAAAACGGGCTTCTAATTGAAACATTATTATTTGATTTAAATAAACAAAATGGCACCACTTTAGTGCTTGTTACCCACGATGAACAGTTAGCTAAGCAATGTCAGCGCATTATTCATATTGAAGGCGGACAACTTGAAAAAATCAGTCAAGGGGTAACTGCCAATGTGGGTTAAACTGGCTTTTAAGTTATTCTCTCGAGAATTTCGTCGTGGTGAACTAACCATCATATTTGCTGCAATAGCACTCGCGGTATTAACTGTATTTAGTTTATCGTCAATAACTGAGCGTATAGGTTTAAATATATCGCAAAAAAGTAGTGATTTTATTGCCGCAGACCGTCGTTTATCAAGTAACCATGCCTTTGAACCTCAATTATTAACGCAAGCAAAGGATTTTGGACTTGAAACGGCCCAGATACTTAATTTCGATTCTATGTTGTTTGCTAACGATGAGCTGATTTTAGGTTCAGTGAAAGCGACTACTGAGGAATATCCCCTCAGAGGTAAAATTACTATTAAAGACAGTATTGATGGACCAAGTTATGAGGTTGTTACTGGCCCTAAAGTTGGTTCAATTTGGCTGAGTGAAGGGCTGTTTTATACGCTTAATGTAAACGTTGGTGACAACGTTGAGTTAGGAGCTGGCATTTTTAATATCAGTAAAGTATTAGTAAAAGAGCCCGATGCTCCATTTTTTTCTTTATCTGGAAATAAACGAGTACTGCTAAACTATGCCGATATTCCGACAACACAAGCCGTTCAACCAGGTAGTCGTGTATTTCATCGTTTCCTGTTTAAGGGGAATGAACAACAGTTAAACGATTATTATACTTGGCTTAAACCACAGCTTAAAAATAATCAAAACTGGGAAGGAATTAAAGATAGACAATCACCTTTGGGAGAAAACTTAGAACGCGCCGAGCGATTTTTATTACTTGCCGGTTTATTTGGCATTATGTTAGCAGCTGTTGCCATGGCTGTATCCGCAAAACGTTATTGCGAACGACAATATGATCCCGTAGCAATGATGAAAACATTAGGAGGTAGTCGAACAGTTATCCGTAATATATTTTTATTACATCTCTCGTTGGTTACTACCTTTTCAATTATTGCAGGTTTAATGATAGGTTTTATTTTACAAACTATCGGGGCGGATTATTTAGCTGCCTTTATGGACACAGAATTACCACCTGCGGGAATTCGACCTTGGTTATTATCCGCTTTTATTGGTTTTATTTGTGCTTTGATGTTTTCACTGAAACCGTTGTTAGATTTATTTGATATTCCGCCGCTACGTGTTTTAAGGCGTAACTTGGGTGATACACTAGCAATAAGTAGACTTCATATAGCATTATCATTACTGACAATATTTGTTTTAATGTGGTTATTTAGTGGTGAAATCATTACCACGTTAATATTGTTTGCTTCGACTCTATTAGTCATCGCTATTTTATTTGGTATATCACGCTTACTTTTTGCTGCAGGGCGGAGTTTAGGACTTAGACCTGGTTCTAGTTGGTCTTTAGCGATTGCAACATTACAAAAAAGAGCAAATGCCAATGCCATTCAGCTGATCAGTTTCGCGTTAGCCATTAAACTGATGCTTTTTTTGGTTGTGTTAAAAAATGACATTATCGAAGACTGGCAGATGCAAGTACCTCAAGGTGCGCCAAATATGTTTATCATCAATATTGCAGAAGATGAAGTCGCGCCTATTGAACATTTTTTCACAGAAAAAAATATTACACATGAAGCTTTTTATCCTGTTTTTCGAGGGAGAGTAGATGCTGTAAATGGTGAGGAATTTGCCCGAAAAGTATCAAAACAAGAAGGCGAGGAAAAAGATGATGAGGCTAAAGAAGGCGTTAGAAGAGAGCCCAATTTAACGTGGTTAGATAAATTACCTGAGGGCAATGAAATAACGGAGGGCCAATGGTTTAGTGATGATATTACCACCAATGAAGAAATTGAAGTGTCTGTTTTTGAAGGGTGGAAGAAAATTTTAGATCTGGAAATCGGGGATACCATTACACTTTTAGTTAATGAGCAACCTATTGAAGCCAAAGTGACTAGTTTTAGAGAAATTGACTGGGGCACTCTAAAACCAAATTTTGTCATGATTCTAAGCCCTAATATGGCAGGGAAGGTACCCGTTACCTATTTTAGTGCTGCGCAGCTACAAGATAAACACACAAAAGACATGAGTCAGTTATTACAACGTTACCCAACAATAAGTATGATTGATATCAAAGCACGAATAGAGCAAGCTCAATCGATTATTGCACAAGTCTCTTTAGCAATAGGTTTTGTATTATCTATTGTTTTGATAAGTGGAGCGTTAGTACTTATTTCACAGGTACAAGCAAGTCTTGCTGAGCGCATGCAAGAAGTCGTAATACTTCGAACACTAGGCGCTAAAGGTCGATTAATTAAATTAGCAACCCTTTATGAATTTATGTTATTGGGGGGAATTTCAGGTTTAGTTGCAGCAATCGTTAGTGATATAACTTTACTTGTTATCCAGCAACAGTTATTCAATGTGGAAGGAAAAATCCACCTTTATATATGGGTGTTAGGACCATTAAGTGGCGCTATTTTTGTGTCTACTATTGGTTACTTTATGGTAGCTAGAACTATGCGACAAAATACTCAAGGATTATTAAGAAAGCTTAGTTAATTGAAACACTTAATCTAATATCTTAATCTAAGTACTTAATCAAGGTATTTAACTAATCGATTACCTAGGTTTAAGAATAAGTAAACTAGTGAAAAATAACTATTTGAGGTATATTGAAACCATAAAAATATAAGGATTCATTTTCATGGTTTCAAGTTCAAACCCAAATTTAAACCCAAATTTAAATAAAAGCTCTATAGCCAAAGCGTTTGTTACAATAGCGGCTATTTTTATAATTTTTGCAGGTATTAAAACCGCAGCCAATATATTGGTACCGTTTTTACTTTCAATCTTTATAGCCATCATCTGTAATCCATTAATTAATAAAGCGAGTACTTTTAAAATACCGAAAGCAATTTCAATCATTTCCGTTATTGCTGTTTTTGTTTCGATGGCAATTTTTATCGCAGGTTTAGTGGGCAGTTCATTAAATGATCTTTCAGAGCATATTCCTCAATATCGAATACAACTAAAACAACAATTTTCTTGGTTGACGGAATTTTTTAGTAGCCATGATATCAAACTCTCATCATCTATATTGACTGAGTATTTTGACCCCGCTGCAGCTATGGGCTTGGCTACAGAGGTACTTTCTAGCTTTGGCTCAGTGATGGCGAACTTATTTTTAATTATATTAACCGTTGTTTTTATGTTGTTTGAATCATCATCACTCCCTCAGAAGTTACATTTGGCCTTAGATGATCCTCAAATGCGTATAAAACAAATTGAGCGATTCTTATCATCCGTAAACCAATATATTGCAATTAAAACCTTGGTAAGTATCGCTACGGGTTGTACTGTCTCGCTAATGTTATGGATCTTGGGTTTAGACTTCTTTTTATTATGGGGAGTATTGGCCTTTTTACTTAATTATATTCCCAATATAGGCTCTATTATTGCTGCTGTGCCTCCAATGACGTTGGCTATTTTGCAATTAGGTATAGGAGAGGCTGGTTTAATAGGTCTAGGCTTCTTTTTAATTAATATGGTGATGGGTAATATTATTGAACCTCGATACCTTGGTAAGGGATTAGGTTTGTCTACATTGGTCGTTTTTTTATCTTTGATATTTTGGGGGTGGTTACTGGGTACTGTCGGAATGCTATTAAGTGTACCCTTGACCATGATATTAAAAATAGGTTTAGAGAGTTCACCAGAAGGCCGTTGGTTAGCTGTACTTTTAAGTGATGTAGATGAGTTAACGGCTAAGGAAGAGGAAGAAGTCGTTAGTATTAACACATAGCTTTTAGTAATGAGTTTAATTTTATCTAATCTAGTTTACATTTATTGATTCTCACTAATAAATGTAAACTAGGTTAAGAACGGTAACAATAAACCTATGGGGTAGAGCTGCTCTCTATATCACTTAGTGCGTTTATCCTACTGTTACTTAACTTAACAAAACATTTTTTATATGCCAAGTCAGCTCCTCTATCGGGAGATACTGCCAAGTATTGCCAGCGACAATCATTTTCCCTATAAGTAATAAAGTTGCTCTGTGAACGTTTAAACATATTTAATGCGGAATAACGTCCATTAACCAATGCCTTCTCTTCTAAATTAAAACTATGTAAATTAACCCATGTTTGTAATTCTCTATTTACGTGGGAAATAACACCATCTAAACAGCGTGACATTGAAGACGGTGACATTTTGTCAGTATTTTGTTTTTGACATTCTTCAACACTTTTTGCTGCGTGAGTTGGAGTAATTATCAATAAAGGACATAAAAAAATGGCTGCAAAAAATACTTTATTTCGGATCATCTTTCGGCTTTACACTCTATTTATTACGAAAAAAATCATTAAAAAGGAATATTTAATAATGATACAGTAACCACTAAGGTTAAGCTTAGCTGAATATTTTATCTTTATTCTAATTATATAGGCAATGCCTGTTTAAAAAGATTTCTCTCAACATTTTTGATAAAAAATAGTAACTCGTGAGTTATGGAGATAAACAATAAAATTCAAGGGAGTAGTTGTTTTATTTACAATAATAATATCACGGTAAGTCAAATGGAATAGGGTAGTCTTTATAACGTTAATGGGAATATTTAAAAGCTTAAACAACAACGATGTTAGGTTTAGTCTGTTTTGTCATTCGACAGGCCGTTTTTTATTATGGGGATAGTTCATTTATCTAGATCAATTGGGAAGAAACCCCCTATTATTTACGGGCTATTAAGTCAAACTGTGGCTATAAATTAAAAATTATTATAACCACAGTTTTAATCTTATTGTTTTTCAGTAGCATACGTCACACCCCCTCAAAAAAAAACAAACATATCGTAGAAGGAACCATTGTAAATCAACATCTTACATTGATTTATAGTCCTAAATTAACTGTTACGGTTGAATTTAGCACAATTACCACCATTAATTAAAAGGTGAACACTTAATGTTATAAGTGGCTGTTACCTAATAATAAATACAAGGGTCTTTGTGAGTATTTCCGACAAATTTTCAAGCTTTAACTCTTCTCTTAGAATGAGTGATACTGTTGTTTCAAACATTTTATCGCGAGCAAAAGCAATAACAAAGAGAATCAACAATGATTATCGAGGTTTAAACTCTGATACTCGATATAGTCTATTTGTTGGCTCATATGGTCGAGGAACTGACATACATACCAGTGATGTCGATATGATCATTCAACTTCCGAATGCGATCTATCACCAATATGATAAATACTCAGGTAATGGGCAGTCCGCACTTATTCAATCTGTTAGAAACTCGATTAAAAAGACATACAACTCCACTCATATAAGCGGTGACGGTCAGATTATTAAACTAAATTTTACTGATGGTATATGTTACGAAATTGTTCCTGCATTTATCAATAAAGATAAGGAAAGTTACACTTATCCAGATACAAATAATGGTGGCTCCTGGAAGGTTACAAAACCAAGAGCTGAAATTAATGCTATTAATAGCGCGAATAACCTATGGAATAAAAATTTAAAACGACTGTGTAGAATGGCTAGAGCTTGGAAACAAAATTGGGATGTACCTATGGGGGGACTATTGATTGACACTTTAGCCTATAATTTTTTATCTCAATGGGAATATCGCGACAAGTCCTACTTGTACTATGACTATATGACACGAGATTTTTTCAAATATTTAAAAGATAGAAACGCAGAACAAACATATTGGTTGGCCCCAGGAAGCTCTCAATATGTTTGGCGAAAAGGCTCATTTGAGTATAAAGCCTTAAGATGTTACAACATTGCTTTAGAAGCATTAGAATATGAGTCTAATAGTATGCCTTATTCAGCTAATTTAAAATGGCGAGAAATTTATGGAACAAGATTCCCAATTTAGTATTTTAGAAGATCAAATTCGCGAATGTTATGGGCGAGTAGTATGGACGCATAAAACACAAGAAAAGTGTGCCGATTTACTTAACAGTAAACAAGATAACTTAAAGTTTTGGCAGATAGTCCTTTCAGGTATTACTACTTCCGGAATTTTTGTAGCTGTATTTGGTGAATCTAAAGAGATAGGTATTCTAGCCGCTGTTATATCCTTGATTTTAACAATATTAAATACCTATACGAAAAAATATGACCTTGGTGGCACGGCTCAAAAGCATGCAGATGCAGCCGCTTCTATCTGGAATATACGTGAAAGTTACCTATCCCTCATCACTGATATTCGAAGCTCATCTCTTAATCTTTCAGAAATAAGAAAGCAAAGAGACAAGCTACAGAGTGATTTACATAAGCTATACAAAGGCTCTCCACGCACTATTAGCAAAGCATACAATGAGGCGTCTAAAGCTTTAAAAGAAATGGAAGAAATGACATTTAGTGCTCAAGAAATTGATAAGTTTCTACCTCAGTCACTTCGAAAGGCAGATAAATAAAGAAATTTTTGAGATGTTCTCTATTAACGGTTTACGTGACTAATATGTGAAGGCAGGGACTCAGAAAATTCCTTGTTAAAACTGAAGCTTAGAATATCTTGTGAAGAAAACACTCTATTAGCTATACCAATGCGCTGTGCTGGTGTTGTTGGGGTTTCTTTACTACGTTTGTCTTTTAGCGATTTTTCGTTCGTGCGACAAAAGTTGTTATATACGCGCATGATTTCAATTAACTTACACATCCAAGTAGGATTATACCCTGCGTAAGCATTCCAGCGTTTCGAGTTTGTCGCGCTAGTAACAGGCCGCTCTAACATGTTCACTAGCCTACGTAATACTTGAAACCAGTTATCCACACCGTTAAGTGATGTAGATTGTAATATCATTGATGCTTGCTCTATAGAGTCAGCATTAACCCCAGTTATCGGCTGTACTGCTACAAAACGAGAGTTAGGGTTAGGATTGATAAGCCATTCAGAACGTTTGCCCGGCTGTGTCACAGGTCGGTCAAACTGTGTCTTCCACATACGTTGCCATAACTGTTTCTCTGATTCATCAGGGTATTCAGCTTGCAAAGCTAATGCTCTTGCCTTTAGCTCTTCAGTCATACCTGCGTCTAATAAATTAGCGCCACCGCTTTTATCTGTGGTTAGAATGTAAGCATAGAGTTTATCTTGAGCAATCATGTCTTGGAATACAGATGGAAAGCCAACCTTAAAACCACTGTCGTTATCTAAAAAGTAGATAAAGCTCTGACAATCAACGAGTAAACTTTTAACCTTTTCAAAGTGAGCTAGCGTGCTATACGTTTGATGAACTAAAAGTCCTTTGCGAGGCATTTGCAGTGGAACATTGATAAAATTGTTGTCTGTTGGCGATTCTACTTCATCATTCGATAGAACGTATTGACCAAAGCGCCTGTAGTAACGAGGCTTATCGCCTTCATTTTTGCGTTTGTATTCACTCTTAATATAGCTTGAATCGGAAGTCGGGTCGAAATTCACTGTCGATGCCAATACGTAACCAGACAAATTATCTACCGTTGATGTATTAACAATCCTAGAAGGCATTGGTATATGTGTGTCGTTCCAGTTAGATAAGTAATATTGGCGGTCACAGCTTAATACTGGCGCGGTCTCTGCAAAACAACTTTTTAAAGTCACTTCGTGAAAACGGCTAAATAATAAAGATTGTTGATAAAAAAAGTCAATCTTGTCATATACCGTTTGAGGGTTCAGACCAAGTACATCAGTCTGTCTGTTGACGATACCTTTATTAACGAATGCTAAGTACAATGGCTCATTTACATCTCTTCGATAATGTTTTTGTTGGGGATCGAGTACAACTGAAAAATTTTTACCACATGATTTACATTGAAAACGCTGTGAGCCGTACATCGACTGCATATCAATCTTAGTTTTTGGCTTACTATTATTTATTCCTTTTTCAACGGTAGGAATAGCCCATTGTCTTGTTTTTCGAGTAAAGCCATTCTTTTTGTATACATCGGGATGGCTATAAATGCCTTTACCCACATTACAACAACCTTCCGTGCTATTGGTACATGAAGGCTCATCGGGCACACCAATAGAATTAACACGAATGCTTTCTTGAACATGCGCTCTGTTATTAATCATTGTGAAGCTTTCATTGCATAACTGACATGTCAGCATGTATGACTCAATCTTTTGACTGTAAGTTAGCTTATAAGCGTTTCCTAAGCCTCGATTGGGCGTTTTATCTGGCTTTAATCGTGGGTTTTTAGCAGGTATACCGAAATTACAGCAATCAGCATTTTTACAAAAATTAAGTTGCACCATTTGACCCGTTACAGGGTGTTTGTAGGAGCGAGGTATAGTGATAGCTTTAGGCTCTCGGTGTTTTACTTGTTGAGGAGTATGTTTCAGTGGTTCTATTGAGCTATCTATTAACTTAAAGTATAAAGATGCAGTTAAGTTAGCATCAACATATGCACCATGGATTTTTCGAGAAGATGTATCAATTGAATAACGACGGGAAGCATTATCTAAAGAAATTTTGTTTACGCCTAGAACTTGTTTAGCTAACTCCATAGCACAAGTTATCTGCTTGCAATGAGCGACTAAGGATATATTCTTTCCAATATGACGAAACTCAGACTCTATAAAACCAATATCGAACGATTTGTTGTAAATAACTAAGTGAGCATCTTTTAGAAAAGAGAGTAGGTTATCAGCTATATCTTCAAATGTCGGTTTACCGATACGGCTTACATCAGTAATGCCATGGACTTTCAAAGCGCCTTTGTTAGAGCTTTTACCATTGCCTTCAAGGATGGCTTGAATGTTTAACCCTGTAGAATTTCCAGAAACGTACTCAATACAAGCAATATCAATGACTCTATGATTACCATTTTGTGGGCTTAAGCCAGTAGTTTCAGTGTCTAGAAAGACGATACGTTCATTATTCATCTATACTCCTTTAACAAATAGTATAGTGAAAAACTCACAAAAACAAAGCTAACTTACTGTTTTATAGATACTCCTCGTACGAATTACTATAAAACATACAGGCTATAGCCCTTTGTTTTTGATGGTTTCATACGAAAAGTGGCTATTAAATCTCTTGAATAGCCACAGTTTGACTTAATAGCCCGTATTATTTAATCCCTTTTATTAACTTTCTTCTATAGTTAAGGTAAGTATTTATTTAGTTAGTTTATATAGGGTTACTCAGTAATGACAAAAGATGAAGATTTTAATCGTATAGGTGGGCGTGATAGTTTAATTGCTATTAATAAAGTCTTCTATGATAAAGTTTATAAACACCCTTGGTTAAAGCAATATTTTGAAAAAGTGCCCCAACAGCATATTGAAGACCAACAAGTTGATTTTATGCAAAAAGTGCTCGGCGGTGAAAATGTTTATGTTGGAAAAGCACCACCTGTAACGCATAAACATATGTTCATCCCTGATGAGTTATTCGATGTAAGAAAAAAACTCCTGATTGATTCATTTAATGAATTAAATACTCACCCTGAATTAGTAGATAAGTGGTTAAATCTCGACGAATCTTTTCGCCGTATCATTGTGAATAATTCCCCTACAGAATGTACGCCTAGGTTTACCACTGATCCTATTTTAAATTTTGATAAACCGAATTAGTTTCTATTGTTCTACATTACGGGTATACATACATTATGGAAGAGAAGGGGAAATTTGGCATAAATATATTATGCGCAATGTGACCCCTGAGTTTGATGATACAGGCTTAAATTTTGACCAAATAATTACATCGATATCCGTTGTTTAACTAGCATTAGATGGTGAGGCAGTATACGTGTTGAAGCATCGACAAGGCGCGAGAACTTAACCCGTAAAGCTTATTGTGATAAATATTAGTCGACAACCAACTTGTTAGTCTGGTTTAGTAATGTGAATAGATCTTTTTGATTACTTGAATCTCTGCGGTCTTTAACGACAAAAACCTTAATTATGAGCTGTATACTTGGTTGGTTGGTTGGTTGGTTGGTTGGTTGGTTGGTTGGTTGGTTGGTTGTATTAGCAACTCATTATTGTATTATTTTTCATCTCTGGGAAAAGTAAAATTAAGCCCCGTCGTAGAGCATTAGATAAATCCCCCGCGTTACATATCCGTTATTACCGATTAGCTAAAGTATGAAATCGCCGTTAGATACATTAAAGCCAAAAGAAATAATTATGAAGTAGGCAATAAAAAATGCCATCCTCCACTGGATCTGTCTAATAATTTCCTGTCGTAAATTTGTATAATTATTCAGCATGCCAATATTTTATATATTTTTCATAGCTCTTTCTTGCATTCGGGTAAATCTGTCATATGCTTTAAGCTACAAGACAAAATAATAATAAATACGGATGTTTTTACATAATGATCAAATTCCCCAATGACTTAACCATTGCACAGGTTGATGAGTATCAAGCTAAAATTATTCCATTAATCGATGATAACGATGTGATAACGATTGATGACAGTGAGTTAGTGCGCATTGACACAATTGGCGTGCAATTTATCCTCGCTGTTGTTACCTACATTATTGCCCAGGGTAAAGAAATCAAGTGGCAATCAAAATCCAGTATTTTAAAAGAAAGCATTCAACAACTAGGTATAACTGATGCCATATTGTTGCAATACATCACGGATTAAATTTATGTTTTTTATACCTAAATGTAAATATCCACAAATTCGAAGCATTAAACGATGAGGAAACCAGTATGACTAAAGTGTTAGTTGTTGATGACTCAAACTCAATAAGAGACATGGTCAGTTTTACCCTAAAAAGTGCGGGTTATCAAACCGTTGAAGCTAAAGATGGTCAAGACGGCTTAAATAAGGCTAAAACGAGTGATTTTGACTTAGTCATTTCAGACGTAAATATGCCCAATATGGACGGAATTAGCTTATGTAGTGAGTTAAGAAAGTTAGATAACTTCAAGTTTACGCCTATTTTAATGTTAACGACAGAAAGCTCTACCGATATGAAAATGCGGGGGAAATCTGCTGGGGCAACCGGTTGGCTAGTTAAACCATTCAACCCTGATAAATTATTATCGACTATTAAACGAGTGGTTAAATAATATTACTAACATAAACTTTGTTTAATCGTTTTAGTACATATACCGTTATTATTTTAAGTTTCGTTCTATGTATTTTACCGTGATAACGTCCGTAGTATTAACAAGGAAAGAGTAGGTATTCAGTTATGACTGTCGATTTATCGCAATTTATTCCAAGCTTTTTAGAAGAAAGCTTTGAAGGACTCGAGTTAATGGAGTCTGGGTTATTAAATTTAGAATTGGGTGACAATGAAACCATTCACTCAATTTTCAGAGCTGCTCACTCGATTAAAGGTGGTGCTGGAACATTCGGTTTTGATAATGTCACTGAGTTTACTCATTTAGTAGAAACCTTACTGGATGAAATGCGTGATGGTCGTCGGGAAGTAAGTAGTAAAGACACCGAAATTTTACTTGAGTCAGTTGATTGTATGCGCTTATTAATTGAAGCCGCACGCGATGAACAAGAATATGACCAAGGTAAGGTGTCTCAAACGTCCAAACGCTTAGCTGAAACCTTATCTGTAATCTCGGAAGATCCAACAATTGATGATGTAAGTATTACTGACAGCATTGATGACACTTCTATCGATAAAAACAAGGGGCGTGGTTACAGCATAAAGTTTATTCCTGAGCATCGTTTAGCTAAAACCGGTAATGATCCCATTTTCCTTTTTAGTGCTTTAGCTGAGTTAGGCGAATTAACTATTTGTGCGAATACACAAGATTTACCCGCTTTAATGGATATCGACGCACAAGAACTTTATTTAAGCTGGCAATTAACACTTATTACTGATGTTGAAGAAACTGAAATTATAGAAGTATTTGAGTGGGTTGAAGACGAGTGTTTATTACTTGTAGAAAAAATATCATCTTTATCTGAGTCAGAATCTAGTCAAGATTTTACTACTACGGAACCTGTTACTTCGAAACCAACTCCCCAGCATATAACAGAAAATAAAGAACCATCAAGTAGTACACAAGTAACTTCTGCACCAGAATCAGATCATGATGATAAAAGTAAAGCGAGTAAAGGGAAGGGTAAAACAGACTTAGGCTCAATTCGAGTTGGTGTTGATAAAGTTGATAGTTTAATTAACTTAGTCGGCGAATTAGTAATAACACAATCTATGTTGTCAGAATTAGGTAATGATTTTGAAATGTCAAAAGTGGAACGTCTGACCAATGGTCTAGAACAACTGCTACAAAATACAAAAGAATTACAAGAGAGCGTCATGCGCATTCGTATGCTCCCTATTAGCTTTGCCTTTAATCGATTCCCACGCCTTGTACACGATTTAGCCATAAAGACGGGCAAAGCAATGGAGTTAGTTATTAAGGGAGAGCAAACTGAGTTAGATAAAACGGTCATGGAACAAATTGGCGACCCATTAGTACATTTAGTTAGAAATGCTGCTGACCATGGTATTGAACAAAGTGATGTAAGGATCGCTAATGGTAAGCCTGAAAAGGGCACAATATCATTAGATGCTTATCATCAAGGTGGAAATATCGTTATTGAAATTCAGGATGATGGCGCCGGCATAAATACTAAAACAGTTTTAGATAAAGCAATTGATAAAGGACTTGTTGATGCTAATGCGACTTTAACCGACAGTCAGATATATGATTTATTATTTGAACCTGGTTTCTCTACTGCAGCAGAAGTTACTGATATTTCTGGGCGTGGTGTTGGTATGGATGTAGTAAAACGTAACATCCAATCTTTAGGGGGAAGAATTCAAGTTGAATCGGCCTTAGGAAAAGGCAGCACCTTTAAAGTAAATCTTCCCTTAACACTTGCTATTTTAGACGGTCAATTAGTCAAAGTTGGTACAGAGACTTATATCATTCCATTGATTTCAATTGTTGAATCTTTACAGGTAGATAATAATTTAGTAAATCGCGTTTCAGGCGACATGATTCTTTATCGATTACGTGATGACAATGTACCCGTATTACCTATATATAAATTGTTTAATTTAGAAACAGAACGTACAGAAATAAACAACGCGTTACTTGTTGTGGTTGAAGCTGACGGGCAAAAGGTTGGTTTAATGGTTGATGATTTATTGGCACAACAACAAGTGGTAATAAAAAGTTTAAAAGATAATTATCAGCAAGTTACTGGTATTTCTGGCGCTACTATTTTAGGCGATGGTTCTGTTGCAATGATTTTAGATATTCCTAGCATGATAGCGATGGCATTAAAAAGAGCTCAAGAAATTAGGTTAGATAAATGTGGTAACGAAAGTAGAAAATCAGGAGAACTTGTTTAATGAATATTCAAGATATGGCAAATGATATTCCTGTTGAAGGTGACCATAATATAGAAGGGATAGACTTCATAACAAGTGGTGATCAATATCTCACCTTCTCACTTGATGAAGAAGAATACGCAGTAGATATTTTATGTGTTGATGAAATTAGAAGTTGGGAACATCCGACTAAAATCCCCAATGCGCCAACTTATGTAAAAGGTGTTATTAATATTCGTGGATTGATTGTGCCTATAGTCGATTTGCGTTTGAAATTCTCTTTGAGCGAAGCCGTTTACATTGATACCACAGTAGTCATTGTTTTAACCATAGAAAACGAAGAAGAAGATAAGGCTAAAACAATAGGCTTTGTCGTTGACGCTGTTTCAGATGTTATTGATGTAAATAGTAACGATATTAAATCTGATCATGGTTTTGGTGGAAATATTCCAGCCGATAATATTCAAGGTCTTTTCAATGTTGATGACAATGTTGTAACTGTTTTGAATGTTGTGGCATTACAACACATAGAAATACATGAAGAGTATTAGTTATGGAGAGTAAATAATGAGCAACATCGAGCAGGAATATTTAACATTTAAACTTAAAGATGAAGAGTTTGGTGTCGATATTTTATATGTACAAGAAATTAGAGTATGGAGCTCAGTAACTGAATTACCAAATAAACCTAATTACATTAAAGGGGTAATTAACCTAAGAGGTGTCATTATACCTGTTATAGATCTTCGACAACGCTTCGAATTAGACCCCCTTGAATATACAGCACAAACGGTCACGATTATCTTACGAAGTCAAAATAAAGACAAGCCAACGGCAATTGGTATCGTAGTTGATTCAGTTTCTGAAGTTTACAAATTTAGTCGGGAAACTGTTTGTCCTGCACCTGAATTTGGAAGTCACATCGATAGCTGTTTTTTAGAAGGTTTGGTTTCGATAGATGAAAAGTTAATTATTTTACTTGATACTAAAAGGTTATTGGCAGAAGAAGACCTCTATAGTACAAAAGAAAGTACATTGGTATCTGAGAGTAATGAATAAATCATGTTTAACTTTTGTAATAAAAGTAACTTAGTTTAAATAAAAAATTTAAATAACAGTTTTGTTTGCTAGTACCAAACAATTCAAAGGAGAGAGAAATGTTAAATAAACTGCTTGGGAACGTTAAGCTAGCTCATAAATTAGGTTTAGCTACCTTTGTATTTTTAGTGCCTTTGATTTTTACTGTGTACTCGTTAATATCAATGGCCTTACATGATCTTCATGTGGCGGAAAGTGAAGTTAGTGGTATAAAAGTTGTTGCTCCTTTACAGGTACTAGCACAAAAATTCGCCTATCATCGTGGAGCATCGGCAGGTGTTATAAGTGGTAATGACAACTTACGAGAAAAGTTAAAACTAAGAGAGAAAGAGATAGAAGCTATTTTTTCTCAAACAATTTCCTTATTGGAAACTATAGAAGACGTTGAAAAATTACAAACGGAATCAATAATAAGTTCAGTCAATGAACTGAAAAAAGATTGGAACAACTTGCTTGACGTAAACCTTTCATTAAGTGTTAAAGAGTCAATCACCAAGCATAGTCAAATTGTGGATAATACACTTAATTTGATTTTATCAGTTGCTGATGATTCACAACTTTCTTTGGATGCTAATTTCGATTCTTACAATATGATTGTTGCGGTTACAGGTAGTATTCCAAGCTTAACTAATAGTATTGGTATTATTCGTGCTTTTGGTGCTAAAGCGTTAAAAGAGCGTAAATTAGATGAAACTTCTAAGTTTAAACTATTTTCAATGCGAACTAATATTCAAATAATGGAGAGTAATATACGAACTGGTCGTGATAGTTCGTTTAAGGCTAATTCAGAATTAGAAAAAACGTTATCCACTACCTTTAATAAAGCGTTGAGTGCAATAAAGGGGGCTGGAGAGTTACTTGATAATGAATTTATAAATACTCAAAGAATTACTTATGATACTAACGTTTTTTTTGAAGATATGACTGAGGTAATCGAGCAAGTAAATACGTTAAATAAAGACCTGATGGCTTCGACAATTACTTTATTGGAAGGACGTGCAGACGCTCAAGAATCAAAAATGTACAGTATTTTGATTTCAGTACTTATCTTAGTAATCATTGGTTGTTCAATAATGTTTATGGTCATAAAAGGTGCCGTAAAATCTATGTCGGATGCGGTATTAACCTTTGTTGAAATAGCTAAAGGAAATTTAGACAACGATTTATCTACCCGTAACAAAGACGAGTTTGGTGTGTTGTTTAATTCTATTAATAATATGCAGTTAACATTAAAACAAAAAAGTGAGCAAGTAGGCCGTTTAACATCAGCCATGGAAGGAATGACAACTAATTTAATGATGGCAGATCTTAAAGGCAACATAGTTTACGCTAATGCTGCAGTTAAAGTTATGTTGGGTAGACGTGAAGCTCAAATGCGTAAAGTATTGAAGACATTTAGCGTTTCTACAATGGTCGGCAGCAATTTTGATTCTTTTCATAGAAATCCTTCACATCAACAAAACTTATTGGGCGATCCTAAAAACTTACCTTATACAGCAGAGATTGCAGTTGCAGGGGTAAGCTTCCAACTTATTGCTATGGCTCTTATGGATGAAAGCGGAATCCATATTGGTACTGCTGTGCAGTGGATTGATTTAACGGAAGAAAAAGATGCTCAACTGCAAGTTGACAATTTAATTAAAGATGCAATTTCAGGAAAACTAACAAGCCGTATTGATACAACAAGCTATGATGGCTTTATGAAAGTATTAGGTAACAATATTAATGGGTTGATGGACGCGATAGTAGAGCCTATTACGGACGCAATTGATGTTGCACAGTCATTATCTAATGGCGATTTATCGAAAACGATGAATGGCCAATATGCAGGTGAATTTTTAGCTTTAGCTGATGCAATGAACGGCTCTATTACAAACCTTAGTAATATGGTTGATGAAATAAGATCAGCTTCAACAAATGTATTTGATTCATCAAGAGAAATTGCCGAAGGTAACAATGAACTAAGCCATCGTACTGAATCTCAAGCATCAAGTTTAGAAGAAACAGCTTCAGCAATGGAAGAGTTAACAAGTACGGTACAGCAAAATGCAGAAAATGCCACACAAGCAAGTGTATTAGCAAGCTCAGTAATGAACAAAGCGAGTGATGGTGGCAGTGTCGTTAAAAATGCCATTATGGCGATGAGTGACATTAATAAGTCGAGTAAAAAAATTGCTGACATTATTAGCGTGATTGATGAAATTGCATTCCAAACGAACTTGTTAGCACTAAATGCAGCTGTTGAAGCGGCAAGAGCAGGTGAACAAGGCAGAGGGTTCGCAGTAGTTGCTGCTGAGGTCCGTAACTTAGCTCAACGTTCAGCAGGCGCAGCTAAAGAAATTAAAGGTTTGATTAATGACAGTGTTGAAGCCGTAGGACAAGGGACTAAGTTAGTTGATGAAACAGGACAAACATTTAGTGAGCTTGTAACGTCAATTGAAGATGTTAGCAAAATGATCAACGATATTGACAGTGCAGGTAAAGAGCAATCTGCAGGTATAGGTGAGGTGAGTGCCGCTGTTAGTCAAATGGATGAAATGACACAACAGAATGCTGCGTTAGTTGAAGAAGCTGCTGCTTCTAGTAAGTCTATGGAAGAGCAATCACAATCTTTATTAGATCAAGTTTCTTTTTTCAATGACGGTAACACAAGCAAAAGTTCAGCAAGCAATCAGCGACAAGTATTAGCAAGCACCGTGAAGAATTCTGCGAAGCAATCCAACTTTAGTCCAGCTGTATTACCGTCACCAACAAAAAGGTCTAAGCGTCCAAGCACACCTGTTGATCAAGAATGGGAAGAATTCTAAGTAATCAAATGATTATATTCGTATTAGATAAGATAAATACTGTTATTGAGGGGAATAAGGATGGCTGAACAAAGGAGGAATGTTAGTAATAAACAGAGTCATCCACAAAAATCCGATGATAATAGAGATCAATCGATGCGATTGACTGATGGTGATTTTAAATTTATTTGTGAGTTCGTGTATGAAAATACGGGGATTGTGTTAAATGATAGTAAGAGGGAAATGTTATACCGTCGATTAACTCGTATTGTTAGAGAGAGAAAATTGAATACTTTTGGTGATTATTGTCAATTGCTTCGTGATCAAGGAGATCAGGAAAAAGATTTTTTCATAAATGCCATAACGACCAATTTAACAAGCTTTTTTAGAGAAAATCATCATTTCGAGTATTTAACGAATGAAGAAATCCCAACATTAATAAAGAACAAAGTTACGGATGCTAAGGGAAAAAAGCGTTTAAGAATCTGGTCTTCAGCAAGTTCTACAGGGGAAGAGCCATATAGCATTGCCATTACCTTACTAGAAGCAATGAAAAATGACTTAGCCATGTGGGACATGAAAATTCTTGCCACGGATATTGATAGTAATGTATTGGCTAAAGGTAAAGCTGGAATTTATGACATTAATCGTATTGAAGAAATATCACAAAATATTAAGCAGACTTATTTTTTTCAAGGATGTGGTTCTAGTAATCAAAGTGTAAAAGTACATGACAAGCTGAAGAAAATAATAACCTTTAAACAATTAAATTTATTACACGATTGGCCGATGAAAGGCCCCTTTGATGTAATATTTTGTCGTAATGTCATTATTTATTTTGATAAAAAAACCCAGCAAGAATTATTCGAACGTTACTACGAAATGTTAGCACCTGGAGGGTTACTTTTTCTAGGCCATAGTGAGAATTTAGGTAACTATCAGAAATACTTCACTAATGTTGGTAGAACCATTTTTAGAAAACCGTTTTAAATAAATCACTTTCAGTTGTTTAAGTAAAATTAAGTTAATACCATTTGGTAGAGGAACTTTTGTGCAAAGACATGACCACCCACTTTTATCTCAATACATGACTCGTTGTTTGCCAGAATTTACACAGGTGAATCATTATTGGGATAAACAAAGAGATATGGTAATTGCAAAAATTTTACCGGGTGAATTTTATATGACGACTGAAAATGTTGCTATAGCCACTACATTAGGCTCATGTATTTCCGCATGTATATGGGATGATATTAGTCACATAGGTGGTATGAATCATTTTATGTTGCCACTTACAGATAAAGAAGCCCATGAAGTTAATTGGGGTCTAAGAGATAAAACTGCGGATGCTACCCGTTATGGTAATTTTGCAATGGAACACTTAATTAATATTATTTTAAGATCTGGAGGTCGAAGAGGAAATTTAAAAGCTAAGTTATTTGGTGGAGCAAAAGTACTCAATCAAATGTCTAATGTTGGGCAGAAAAATATAGATTTTGCGCTAGCTTATTTAAAGTTAGAAAATATTACTGTTGAAAGTTGTGATATCGGGGATGTCTATCCTCGTAAAGTTATTTTTGAACCATGCAGTGGACGAGCTTTTATCAAACGGCTTGATAATTTACACAATGATACGATTATTAAACGTGAAACTGATTACAGCAGCAAAATTTATCAGAAAGGTGTAAGTGGCGATGTTGAACTTTTTTAGTTTTTACCTACTTTAATATAGGAGTCAGATAGCATGGATAAAATAAGAGTACTAATCGTTGATGATTCCTCTGTTATTCGAAGTATTATCAGAGAAGCACTAAGTCATAGTAATCATATTGAGGTTGTCGGCGAAGCTGAAGACCCTTTGATTGCAAGAGATCTTATTAAAAAATTGAATCCAGATGTATTAACCCTTGATGTAGAAATGCCAAAAATGGATGGTATTACCTTTCTTATGAACCTTATGCGATTAAGACCTATGCCAGTTATTATGCTTTCTACGTTAACGACGAAGGGCGCTGATATAACATTGCAAGCATTAGAAATTGGCGCGTTAGATTTTATTGCTAAACCAACAGTACAAGAATTGATGGCTACTCAAGATAGCTTTAAAGAAGTCTTGATAGAAAAAATTACACAAGCGGTAAAGGTTGATCAAAAGAATTTTAAAATATCAAATACGCTAGAAAACAATAAAGCGAGTAACAAAGCAACGAATGATATTGACAATATATTGCCTTTTACTGGAGGTAAACGTGCTAATCACCTTATTGCGATTGGTGCGTCTACAGGAGGTACTGAAGCGATAAAAAAATTGTTAGTCAGGCTCCCTAGTAACTCTCCGGCAATTGTCATAACTCAACATATTCCCAAAACGTTTAGTTTACGTTTTGCTCAACGTTTAAATGACATGTGTAAAGTAGAGGTACATGAAGCAAGTCATGGTCAAAAAATCAAAGAAGGGCATGTGTATATTGCACCAGGAGACAAGCATTTAGAAGTTGTTCACAAAAGTGGTTCATTGTTTTGTACCTTAACGGATGGTCCAGAAGTTAACCGTCATAAGCCTGCAGTAGATGTTTTATTTGACTCATTAACTAACTTGGCTGATAACGTACAGGCTGTACTTTTAACTGGTATGGGGAAAGATGGCGCAGAGGGAATGCTCCGATTAAAAGAGCATGGCGCAAAAACAATAATACAAGACAAGAACAGCAGTCTTATTTGGGGGATGCCGGGAAAAGCACATGATATTTCTGCTCATACAGTAGATCTTCCTTTAGGTGAAATCGCTAAAGAGTTACTTGACTATGCGACACTTGATAGGGTGGATATGAAGAACGTTTTAGCACAAAAAGTAGAAAAATGAAGGCTATTAATTACATAAGAAATTGTTTGTACACCTCATGTATTTTGATGCTTTTAATATGGATAAATTATATTTTTATCAATGAAAATATAATATTCATTATTTTATCATTAATTTTATTCATTATCTTAATTACAGTTACGGTTAAAATTCGTGCTTTTGATACAGTAATAACTAATTCATCAGGTGGAGAGAGAGAGACAATGCCGGTGATTGATGATGAATTAATTCACAGTGTTATTTTTGAATTACAGCAATTTATTCATCAAGAAGTCTTCATCGTCGAAAAAGAATTAGAACGAACTAAAAGTTTAGTCTCTGATGCGGTTACAGGTATTTCCCATAGCTTTAAGCACTTGCAAAATCTTAGCGAAGCTCAGCAAAACATGATTCAATTATTGATATCCCAATCAAGTAGTATAGGAGATGATACTGAAACATCATTAGAAAGCTTTGTCTCAGATTCTAATCAAACGCTTGAAGACTTTGTAAACGTCATTATTAATACAAGTAAACAAAGTCTTGAAACCATGGCATATACAGATGATATGGTGGCACAATTTGATAGCATTTTTAAACTTTTGGCACAGGTCGAAGGTTTAGCTAGCCAAACTAATTTATTGGCACTTAATGCGGCGATTGAAGCGGCTAGAGCGGGTGATGCTGGTAGGGGCTTTGCTGTCGTCGCGAATGAAGTTCGTAGTTTATCGATTGGTTCAACAGAGCTTAATCAAGATATCCGCACAGAAATAAATAAAGCTAAAGAAATTATTGCAAAATTACGTGGTTCTGTTGAAGTAATGGCCTCTGCAGACATGACTTCTACGTTAGAGGCAAAAGATAAAATGTCGGTGATGATGAGTCATGTTGAACAGGTTAATCACCAGACAACGTCGAGCGTTGAAAGTCTAGCAAATATTGCTCCTAAGATTACAGAAGCAGTAGGTGTTGGGATACGATCGTTACAATTTGAAGATTTAGCGCGACAATCATTAGACTCACTTCAAATGAATGTTAATAGTCTACATGAAATAAGCGATGTATTGGCTACATTTGATAAAAACACAAACGTAACAGTTCATCAACAGTTACTTAATCTGAAAGAAACTTGCCAACAAGTTTATATCGATACTCAACAAGCTGAAGATTCACGCAGTGTTAAGCAACAATGCATGGATGAAGGTGAGGTCGATTTATTTTAACTTCACCAAATTTTTTATACATATAAGGATAATATTTATGACTGTTAACAGCAAACTTTCTGAAAATAATACCAAGCTTACTATTACAATTAATGAGCGCTTTGATTTCTCTTTACATCAGGTTTTTCGTGATACATATACGGGTATAACGACTAAAAATTTATCGTATATTTTAGATTTAAGTCAAACAGACTACATGGATAGTTCGGCACTTGGCATGATTTTATTGTTAAAAGACCATGTGCAACTTTATTCTGGCCAGTTAATTATCTCAAAGCCAAGTGATACCGTTAGAAAAATTTTAGAGATAGCTCAGTTTCAACGGTTGATGACAATTGAATAATATAATTACTATCTATTTAAACAAGTAAACATAAGCACAACCTAAATTCACATTATAAGGACGTGATATGCACAAAGGTCAAAAGCTTGCACTCGTTGTAGATGATTCGAAGATGCAATGCAAATTGTTGTCAGTCTTACTGCAAGAAGAAAACTATAGTGTAGTCGTTGCTAACAATGGTGAAGTTGGCGTGCAAATGTATAGTGAACATCAGCCTGATCTCGTATTAATGGACATTAGTATGCCTATTATGGACGGCTTTGAAGCAACAAGAAGAATTAAGGCACTTTCAGGCGTTGGTAACTTAGCGCCAATTATTTTTATTACGAGTATGGATAGCGAACAGTCTTATATCGACAGTGTTGAAGCTGGCGGTGATAGTATTTTGGTTCGACCTTTTTCTCCCCAAGTTTTTAAAGCAAAAATAAAAGCAATTCAGAGGATAAGTGACTTAGTTGACCAAGTTAAAAGTTTACAGCAAGAGCAGCAACAAGATGCTGAGCTTGCAGAAAAAATGATGTCTGATGTGATTGAAGCACGAAATTTTGCATTAGATAAAATAGGCGTAATAAAAACACCCGCGACTATTTTTAGTGGTGATATTACCCTAAGTGCCCAATGCCCTAACGGGGACCTGCATGTGTTGCTTGGCGATTTTACCGGTCATGGTTTACGGTCTTCAATTGGAGCTATCCCCGTAACTGAAACATTTCGAGCAATGACAAAAAAAGGTTTTGATATTATAGAAATTGTTGCTCAATTAAATCGACAACTATATGCATTACTACCAGGTGATTTATTCTTTGCGGCAAGTTTTGCACGTATTTCTGAGCATGAAAAGTCCGCTTATATCTTTAATGCAGGTATACCTGATGGTTACCTACTTGAAAGTGACGCAAATATTAAACAACAGTTTGCCTCAAGTCACCCTCCGCTGGGTATTTTACCTGAAATTTTACCCGACGCTCACATGGAAATAGTTCAAGTTAAAAGTGACGATAGGTTAGTGTTTATTACTGATGGAATTGTTGAGGCAAGAAATAAAGCGGGAGATCTATTTGGTTTTCCTCGTTTTGAATCCGCTGTAACTGAAGGCATAAAGCAGAAAAACTTAGTTAATTATATGCAAAGTGTTCTTGATGATTTTTGTCAAGACTGCGAGCAGGAAGATGATATATCTCTAGTTGACATTCCTTGTAGCGGTTGGCAAAAAATTCAAGTAAGTAATAAAAACTCTATTCACGAAATCTTGCCTGAAAAAGAGGGAAACATCGGTTTAACTGAAAGTAGCCTACCAACATGGTCTTACCACCTGCATTTAACAGACAAGCTATTAAAGACGGTAAATCCTATTCCCTTAGTAATGAATCAAATTAATGATATTGAAGGTGCTGGTGTGCATTGGCAGTGTTTATATACTATATTAACAGAGTTATTTATCAATGCCTTAGACCATGGTGTACTAAAGTTAGATTCATCGTTAAAAAACTCAGCTGAAGGTTTTAGTCAATATTTTAATGAGCGCGCAAAGCGATTAGATAAACTCGCAGACCATACTCTTAATTCGGATTTTGATTTTGTTCGAATAACTTTAAAATATTTTCCACGACCAAGCGGTGGGAAAATGGTTATCAATATAAGAGATAGCGGGCCAGGATTTGATATTTCATTAGCTACAAGGGGTAATAGCCCCTCAGTAACCAGCGAACCTAAGCTAAGTGGTAGAGGTGTAGAGTTAGTCAAGCAGCTATGCGATACCTTAGAATATGAAGAAAAAGGTACATCAGTGACAGCAAGTTATATTTGGCATGATTGAAATTAAATTAGCACACAAGGACTGTAAAAATGATAAAGCATAATTTATTAATTATTGATGATGATAGCGACTATTTACAATTATTAGCTGAGAGCTTAGGGGATACTTTTGAGGTCAAATGCGCTACCGATTTAGCAATAGCTAATGATCTAATCAACGGAAATATACAATTTGATATTGCCTTAGTTGATGAAAATATAGGGGTAGAAAAAGGCTCTATCTGGATAAAAGAACAGAAGAATAGAGACGGTGCTCCAACGTCATTTATCCTGTATTCAGGTTTAGCCACTGAAGCGGCGATACTTAAAGGACTAGATTGTGGTGCAGATGACTTTTTAGCAAAACCATTTTCTTTAAAAGCACTTCACTCTAAGCTAGATAAGCTTATTATTTATCAAGATAAGATTCATAATTTTGAAGATGAAATAAAGTCTAAAAATAATGTCATAAACGTTTCAATGGCACAAGCTTCAAAATATGGAAGTTGCATGCAATTGACTTCTAAACTGAACCATTGTTTTACCTATGAGCAAATTCGAGATGAAGTAT
>Ga0308012_10000191_pt1 | contig 39548 bp, 38 predicted proteins | sample Neamet179_FD_203133 | JGI IMG/M metagenome (GOLD analysis project Ga0308012, IMG submission 203133) | Marine microbial communities from water near the shore, Antarctic Ocean - #179 | ecosystem: Environmental > Aquatic > Marine > Unclassified | place: Southern Ocean | collected 2014-07-25 | reverse complement strand
CACTCATCACCTTCCATTTATCCTCAGAACAAGAAATAAATTGATCAAAAATAATTTGAGCTCCATTTGAGAAATCCCCAAATTGGGCTTCCCAAATTGTTAAGGTATTTGGGGTTGATATAGAATATCCATAATCAAAACCAAGCACCCCATATTCTGAAAGTAAAGAGTTATACGCTTCAAAATTTGCACTTGTACTTATATTATTTAACGGACACACCTCTTCTTCCGATTGCTCTACTTTAAGAATAGCATGTCTATGTGAAAAAGTTCCTCTCTCTACATCTTGTCCACTCAGCCTAATATCATGTCCTTCATCCAAAAGAGAACCATAAGCTAACAACTCACCCATTGCCCAATCCAAAGAATCGGACTCCTCTACCATCTTTTTCCTGTCGGATAGTAACTTTCTTGTTTTCTTAAATAACTTATCTGCCTGGGGAACATCATACAAATACTTTGCTAACTCCTTCAGCTTCTTCTTCCCAATATTTGTAGCATTTGAACCCTTGAAATCAGCAGTAAAAGTTCGTTTTATTTCACTCCATTCTTCTTTTAAGAATCGTGTGATTTTTGCTTTCTTAATTTCTTTTGCTTTCGCAAATCTATCCTGCAACAAATCTTGAAAATCTTTTTCTAGCTCAGTGGCAATACCAGCTTCCACCACACCCTCATTCATCAATTTCTCTTTATAAATCTCTCTCGGATTTTTATGTTTTGAAATTGCCTCATATAATTTTGGCTGAGTAAACCTTGGTTCATCCCCTTCATTGTGTCCGTATTTTCGGTAACACAATAAATCAATAAATATATCTTTATGGTACTTTTGCCTGTATTCTACTGCCAATTTTAAAGCATGAACCACAGCCTCCACATCATCCCCATTTACATGGAGTACTGGCGACAAAGTTACTTTTGCAACATCCGTACAATAAGTACTTGACCTTGCATCCAAATAATTTGTAGTAAAACCTACCTGATTGTTTACCGCAATATGAATTGTCCCTCCCGTTTGATACCCATCTAACTGAGCCATTTGAATAACTTCATACACAACCCCTTGCCCAGCAAGTGCTGCATCACCATGTAATAAAATTGGTAATATTTTCTTAACATCACCACCATACTTACCATCTAATTTTGCTCTTGTAATTCCCTCAACAACAGGATCAACAGCCTCCAAGTGAGAAGGATTAGGCGTTAAATTTAATTTGATGTTATTTCCATTACTACATTTCTGCATAGAAGTAAACCCTAAGTGGTATTTTACATCTCCTGAAATATTATTATCTTCATATAATTTCCCTTCAAATTCTGAGAAAATTTCTTTGTAAGTCTTGTTGAAAATATTAGCCAACACATTTAACCTTCCTCTATGTGACATTCCCATTACAAATTCTTCAACACCCAACTCCGAACTGTGTTCTACTAAAGCATCCAAAGCCGGAATTAAGGATTCGGCTCCTTCTAATGAAAATCGTTTTTGCCCAACAAATTTCTTATGCAAGAAATTTTCAAAAGCAACTGCCTGATTTAATTTATGTAGAATATGCTTTTTTTGGTCTGCTTCAAATTTTGGTGTATTTGAGTTTTTATGCAATCTGTTTTTAATCCATTCTATTTCCTTAGAATCACGAATATACATATACTCAACTCCAATAGATTGGCAATACACTTTTTCCAGATGAGCAATAATCACTTTTAAAGTTGAAGGACCAATACCTACTTGCTCTCCAGCTTGAAATTCAACTTCTAAATCTGATTCTTCTAAACCAAAATTTTTGAAATCAAGTGTAGGCGTGTACTTTCTTCTTTCTCGTACAGGATTCGTTTTGGTAAATAAGTGACCACTCTTCCTGTAAGCATCAATCAAATTAATTACCTTAAATTCTTTCTGAAAAACTTGAGGAATATCCTCTTCAGAATACACTTCTTTTGCAAAGTCGAAACCTTGAAAAAAACTACTCCATTCTTCTTCTATACTCTGAGGGTCTTGTACGAATTTATCATACATCTGCTCAATCATTCCAGTATGTAGGGCTCCTAAAAAGGAAAACTTATCCATTATTTATTGGTAAAATTTGATTGCAAAATTATCCATTTTTATTCATATAGGTTGTAAAATACTATTGATTTTCAGGGTTTGAGTAATAATTCTTCATTATCACCTTTTGGAGCTCCCTTTTCACAATCAATTCTGCTAACAATTCTGAAAAAGTAAGTGCTGATATTTGCATTTCTGATTGCACTTTTTCCTCCGGTAAATCAATACGATATAGTAAATTTAAAACTCGTTTAGGATCTTGTTCATTTAATGTATTAACTAGTGTTGATGCAAATGAAAATAATTGCTTATAATCCTGAACAGGCTTTTTAATATCAAAATTTACTCCAATATTCAAAAAATCTTTTTCTAATTGAAAAGTAGTTTCTATCAGAAATTCATTAGCCATAATTGTATCGTTAATTTTTTCTAAATCCACTAAGAAACCCTATCCATCAACAATGCTGAAAAAGCCAATAAGGGCTCTTTATTTTCTGAATCTATAGCTGCTAAATTTTCCATTGCCCTTGCATGGTACTCCCTCATTAAATTAGTTGTTAATTCAGGAATCTCTAAGTTAGAAAATATTGTTTTTACTGCATCAACCTTCACTTGAGAAGAATCATTAGTTGAAAAATATTGTTCCAAATTTTGTCTTTGGGTTCCATCAGCTAAAGCCAATGCTTTTAGGTATAGGTAGGTTTTTTTATTTGCCATAATATCTCCTCCTACTTGTTTACCAAAAGTTGCAGCATCACCAAAAGCATCTAGCAAATCATCTTTTAACTGAAAAGCGATTCCCAAATCTCTTCCAAAAGCATACAAATGGTTTTGTTCTTCTTTGGATGCTCCTGCTGTAATTCCGCCAATCTGCAAAGCAGCACCTAACAATACTGCTGTTTTATATTCAATCATTTTTAGGTAATCGGGAATACTAACATCCGATTGAGTCTCAAAATCCATATCCCATTGCTGTCCCTCACACACTTCAATTGCTGCTTTACTAAACACGGATAATACTTGCTTAACAATCGTATTATCCACTTCAGCCATTAACTGATAAGCTTGCACCAACATGGTATCTCCTGACAAAATAGCAACATTACTATTCCACTTTTCGTGTACCGTTTTCTGCCCTCTTCTTAAAGGAGCATTATCCATAATATCATCATGTAAAAGCGTGAAATTATGAAAGACTTCAATAGCCAATGCAGGTGAAATTGCTTTTTCAATATTCTTATCAAACAATTGGTGTGCCATTAAAACCAAAATTGGGCGCATACGCTTCCCTCCTAAACTAAGAATATAATCAATCGGCTCGTATAATAATGATGGGCTTTTTGGATACTCTATCCTTCCTAACTCATCACTAATTAAAGTACTTAATTCCTGGATGGATTTCATTATTTCTTCACTAAATTAATCAAATACTCTCCATATCCACTTTTCCTAAGTGGTTCTGCAATTTCTAGTAATTTTTGGTCATTAATATAACCCATTTTATAAGCAGCTTCCTCAATACAACCAATTTTTCTCCCTTGCCTATCCTCAATAACTTGCACATATTGATTTGCCTGCATTAAGGATTGAAAAGTACCAGTGTCCAACCAAGCTGTCCCTCTTCCTAATACCCTTACATCTAACTCCCCTCTTCTCAAATACTCTTTATTTACATCCGTAATTTCGTACTCTCCTCTTGCTGAAGGTTTAATATTCTTAGCAATTTCCACAACTGAATTATCATAATAATACAGCCCTGGAACAGCATAATTTGATTTTGGGTTTTCTGGTTTTTCTTCTAGTGATAAAGCTTTAAAGTTTTCATCAAAATCAACCACCCCATATCTTTCAGGATCGTTAACATGGTAACCAAATACAATACCCCCTTTAACATCCTGACAAGAAGTTAAGGTTTGTGTTTTCATCTGAAAAATATTATCCCCTAAGACTAAGCATACTTTATCATCACCAATAAACTCTTCACCCAATACAAAGGCTTGTGCTAATCCGTTAGGCACTTCTTGCACCTTATATTCAAAGCGACAGCCTAAACGACTACCATCACCTAATAATTTCTTAAATAATGGCAAATCATGAGGGGTTGAGATAATTAAAATTTCATTTATTCCTGAATACAACAAAGTAGATAAAGGATAATAAATCATAGGTTTATCATAAATAGGCATCATCTGTTTGCTGATAGCTAAAGTTAATGGGTGCAAACGTGTACCTGACCCTCCTGCTAAAATTATTCCTTTCATTTATATTTTATTTTCGTTTAACTTTTAGTTCATCCAATTCAACATCCTCCTCTTCATCAAAAATATCCAACAAAGGTTCCTGAAAAGCCTCATAGTTGATTATCTTTTCTAAAGAAAGTAATAATGCCGGGAGTAACAACAAATTAGATAGCATAGCGAATAATAAAGTAATTGACACTAATAAACCAAGCGCTATTGTCCCTCCAAAATCAGAAGCAACAAATATAAAGAATCCAAAGAACAATACAACAGAAGTATAAAACATACTCACACCCGTTTCATTTAAGGCAGATAAAACCGATTTTTTGATATTCCAATTATTAACCAATAATTCCTGCCTATATTTAGCTAAGAAGTGAATAGTATCATCCACTGATATACCAAAAGCAATGGAGAAAACCAAAATAGTTGACGGCTTCAAAGCAATTCCGAAATACCCCATAATAGCACCAGTAAGGAGCAAAGGAATAAGATTAGGAATAATAGAAACAACAACCATTCTAAAAGAGTTAAACATCCATGCCATAAAAATAGAAATCAATATAATCACTAACAATAAACTCAACATTAAGTTCTTAAGTAAAAATTTTGTTCCATTCAAGAAAACAACACTAGAACCCGTTATAGTTACATCATATTTATCTGCATCAAATATCTTATTTATCTTAGGCAACAAAGCGTCAAATACACTATCCATTTTAGTAGTCGAAATATCAGCAACCCTTAAACTAATACGGGCTTCCTGTTTTAATGAATCCATCATTAATGCATCCATATTCATGCTCGTAGTACTATTCTTCAGATAAGACAATATCATCCTTTGCTCCTGAGAATTAGGTAAAGAATAATAAGCTGAATCTCCATTATAAAAAGCCTGTTTACTATACTTCACCATATCAACATAGGAGGATGGTTTAGAGAATTCTTTAAAAGTAGCAAGCTCCTGACTTAACTGTTCAATCTTTCTTAAATTATAGGATTTTAACAAGCCGTTTTTCTTCTTAGTGTTTATCACAACCTCTAATGGCATTACACCACCAAAGTTACTTTCAAAGAATTTCAAATCTTTGTACAATTCGCCTTCTTTAGGTAATTCGTCAGTAATGTTTCCTGTTGTCTTGACATTAAGAATACCAAAAACACCAAAAACAATAAGAATTGAAGTAATAAAATATATTTGCTTTCTTCTGTACTGGACTAAGAACACTAGGCGCTCAACAAACTTATTAATCCATATCTTATCCAAATGCTTTGTATGTCTGTATTTTGGTGGAGAAGCAAAAGAGAAATAAATGGGAATAATAAATAATGAAAGAAGAAATATAAAAATAATATTAATTGATGCAACCAAGCCAAATTCTTGTAATGTCTCACTATTAGTAAGCATAAATGCAGCAAAACCAGAAGCAGTAGTAAGATTTGTCAATAAGGTAATATTTCCAATCTTCTGCACCATTTTTCTTAATGCATAATCCTTATTTTGAGTTCGCTTAAATTCATTATGAAACTTATTAATTAGAAAGATACAATTTGGGATTCCTATGACAATTAAAACAGGAGGGATAAGCGCCATAAGTACAGAAACCTCATAACCCAATAAGGAGATAGTTCCAAAAGAGAAAACTACGCCCAACATCACCACAATCATAGAGGAAATTACTGCCTTAAAAGATCTGAAAAATAAAAATAATATTAAAGAGGTAATAAGTAAAGTGAAAATAATAAATAACGATATCTCCTCCTTTACCTTAATAGAATCAACTGTACGAATATAAGGAAGACCTGAGTAATGAACTTTAGTTTGAAACTCATTAGCATAAGCATCTACTAAATCCTTAATAGAAAAAATTAACTCTTCTCTACTTACTGATTTCATTACAATATCATCTAAGGTAATTAGCATAGTACTTACCTTATTATCATTAGAATTAATTAGCCCTTTATAAAATGGCTGATTGTTGTATTGGGAAAATGCTATATCTAATTCATCTTGTGTTTTTATGTCTTGAGAAAACCATCTTTTCAAAACAAATTTCTTGTTTACAGTATCCTTAAGAAGAATAGGAATATTAGCAAATGAAATAACTTGATCTACTCCATTAACAATTTCAATATCCTGTGTTACCTTGTCCCATTTCAACAAATGTTCCAAGGTAGATATTAAGCTGTCTTCAATAGCAATTACTAAAACATTTTGTTCTCCATACTTTTCTAAAAAATCTTGATAATCCAAACTTATTGGATGGTCGCTAGGCAATAATTTAGCCATGCTATAAGAGAGACGAACATCTCTACCCTTCTTAACCATAAAGACAGTTATCCCAGCAATAAGCAGAATAATAATAATTCTATTTTTCAAGATTAATCTAGAAAGAAATATCCACATAAGGGTAAATAATTTGTGCTAAAATACTTCAATTTTAAAGCTTAAAGCTGAAATATCCCAATAAAAAAAGGGGCATATAGCCCCTTTAATATTTATATTTAGTAATAATTAAACCGTCATTATTTCAATCTCTTTTGCTGAATAAACAACATCAATTTTAGCTGAATAGGTATTGGTTAATTCCTGAACAGAAGCCTCTGCATCTCTAACTGCATCTTCTGAAAGACCATCCTTTCCTAACTTTTTCATTTCATCATTTGCTTTTTGTCTAATATTCCTAATACTCACCTTTGCATTTTCAATTTCAACCTTAGCTTGCTTTACCAAATCTTTTCTTCTGTCTTCAGTTAAAGGTGGTACATTAATAATTATTCTCTCACCATTGTTGGATGGGTTGAATCCTAGATTTGCATCTACAATAGCTTGTTCAATTACAGAAATTAAACTTTTATCAAAAGGTTGAATAGAAATAGTTTGAGAATCAGGAGTCGAAACATTAGCCGCCTGTGCAAGTGGAGTTGAAGCTCCATAATAATCCACCTTTATTGTTCTTAACATTTGCGGATTAGCTTTTCCAGCTCTAATTTTTCCTAATACATTTTCAAGATGCATAATAGCTTCTAGCATTTGTTCTTTTGTAATGTCTAATTGGAAATTTACATCTTCAGTCATAATAGTCTATGTATCAAATTATATTTAAAAATTAACGAGAGTTCCTACATTCTCTCCTTTACAAATCTTAGCCAAATTTCCTTCAACATTCATATTGAATACTTTAATTGGCAAATTATTTTCTTGACAAAGCGTAAAGGCTGTCAAATCCATAATACTTAATTTCTTTTGAAATACTTCATCAAAAGTAATCGTCTCATATTTTGTTGCGCTTGGATCCTTTTCAGGGTCAGCAGTATAAATTCCGTCTACTCTTGTTCCTTTTAAGATAACATCTGCCTCAATTTCAATAGCACGCAAAGCAGCAGCAGTATCAGTTGTGAAATATGGATTTCCTGTTCCTGCTCCAAAAATAACAACTCTTCCTTTTTGCAAGTGACGCATTGCCTTTCTTCTTATATAAGGTTCAGCAACTTGTTCCATTTTTATAGCAGTAAGCAATCTAGTTTCAATGTCAATTGATTCCAAAGCTGATTGTAGTGCCATTCCATTAATAATAGTGGCTAACATACCCATATGATCTCCCTGAACTCTATCAAAACCGGCACCTTCTGACTGGATTCCTCTATAAATATTTCCACCACCAATTACTATGGCAAGTTCTATATCTTGCTTGACAATAGCTTGAATTTCATTAGCATAAGCACTCAAAACCTTAGAATCGATACCATACTCTCCATCACCCATTAAAGCCTCACCACTTAATTTTAAAAGAATTCTCTTGTATTGCATAATCGTGTTAAAAATTTCTCAAAGATAAGAAATTACATACAAGCAAAAGGAAACTGAAGAATGGAATTTATACACACAAAAAAAGCCACCCTAAAAGGATGGCTTTATTATTCAATAAGCTATATTATTAACCTAAAGCTACTCTTTTAAAGCTATTTACCGCTACATCACCAAACAACTTAATGTATTCGGAAACAATTTTATTTTCGTCTTTAATGAAATTTTGATCTAATAAACATTGTTCTTGGTCAAGTGATGTGTTGTCAGAAACAAAACGATCCATTTTTCCAGGTACAATTCTATCCCATATTTTTTCTGGCTTACCTTCTGCTTTTAATTCTGCTTCAATAGCAGCTTTAGCTTCAGCCATTACAGTATCACTTAATTGTGACATAGAAATATATTGAGGAACATTCTTTAATGTTTTTCCTAATCTTCCTAATTCAATATTATCTTTTTCGATAACCGCAATTCTTGCTTCTGTTTCGTTAGCAACAAATTCAGCATCAAAATCCTTATAGGATAAAGTAGATGCTCCCATTGATGCAACTTGCATTGCTAAATCCTTAGATAAAACATCTGCATTATCAACTGAGTTGCTTAATCCAACCAAAACTGAAATTTTAGAACCATGAGTATAAGTACCAACATAAGCAGCTTCAACTCTTTCAAAACCTGATACTTCAATTTTCTCACCAATTACACCTGTTTGTTCTGTTAACTTTTCAGCAACAGTCATTCCTCCAAAATCAGCAGCTAAAAAAGCCTCTTTATCAGCATGATTTAAAGCAATATCAGCAAAACTATTTGCTAAAGCTTTAAATGAATCGTTAATTGCAACAAAATCAGTTTCACAAGCTAAAACAATAGCAACTCCTGCAGTATTATCAGCATTCATTTTAGTAATTGCAATTCCTTCACTTGCATCTCTATCAGCACGCTTTGCTGCTACTTTTTGTCCTTTCTTTCTTAATACATCAATTGCAGCATCAAAATCACCATTAGCTTCCACTAATGCGTTTTTACAATCCATCATACCTGCACCTGATTGCTTTCTTAATGTGGCTACATCAGCCGCTTTAATTGCTCCCATTATTTCTTTTGTAAAAAATTAATATTATTTTTCTTCAGCTGTTTTTTTAGCTTTTTCGATTTTCTCTACTGGCTTTGTTTCTTTTTCAGCAGTTTTTTCTTCCAAACCTTCAGCTATTTTTTTAGCTTTTTCTTTCTTCTCTACTGCTTTTTTATCTTGCTCAGCATTTCTTTCTTCTAAACCTTCAGCAATTGCTTTAGTTACAATTGATAAGATACACTCAATTGATTTTGTAGCATCATCATTTCCAGGTATTGGGAAATTAACTTGAGAAGGATTAGTGTTTGTATCATTCATTGCAAATGAAAGGATACCTAACTTATTTGATTCAGCTAAAGCAATGTGCTCTTTGTTTGTATCAATAATAAAAACAGCCTCAGGCATTCTTGTCATTTTTACAATAGAACCTAAGTTAAGGTCTAACTTAGCTCTTTGTCTATCAATTTGCAATCTTTCTCTTTTTGATAATGAATCGAATGTACCATTCTCTTTCATTTTATCAATTATTTGCATTTTCTTGATTGACTTACGGATAGTAGCAAAGTTGGTTAACAAACCACCAGGCCATCTTTCAGTAATATAAGGCATATTTAAAGCTTCAGCAGCTTCAGCAACTAAACCTTTAGCTTGTTTTTTAGTAGCAACAAACAAAATCTTTTTTCCTGATATTGCAATTTGCTTCATTGCAGCAGCAGCATCTTCTACCATTGCTACAGTTTTATTCAAATCAATGATATGAATCCCATTCTTCTCCATAAATACATAAGGAGCCATTGCTGGGTTGTACTTTTTCTTAAGGTGTCCAAAATGTACACCTGCGTCTAATAATTCTTTGAAATTTGTTCTTGACATGTTTACGTTCTTTTTTTTCGTTAAGCAACTGCTCGGTAGAAGTTATTCACTTGTCCCAGCAGTTTAGATGCTAAACATTTATTAATAAATTGATTGGTTCTATCTTTTAACCCACTGGAATTTCTTCCTTGCTTTTTTCTGACCAGGTTTTTTACGCTCTACAACTCTTGCATCTCTTGTAAGCATTCCTTCTGGCTTTAATGTAATTCTATTTTCAGGATCTAATTTACAAAGTGCTCTTGAAATTGCTAAACGAATAGCTTCAGATTGCCCAGTAGTACCACCTCCATTTACATTTGCCTTTACATCAAACTTACCTGCAAGGTCAGCAATATTGAATGGTTGTTCTAACTTAAATTGCATAGTATCAACAGGAAAATACTCTTTAAAGTCTTTACCGTTTACAGTAATATTTCCTTTTCCTTCTGACATGTAGATTCTAGCAACAGATGCTTTTCTTCTACCAATTGTGTGAATTGTATCCATGATTATTTTAAGTCGTTTAAGTTAAGATTTGTTGGTTTCTGAGCTTCTTGTTCGTGCTCAGTACCTGCATAAATATAACAGTTTTTTAAGATAGCTGCTCCTAATTTGTTTTTAGGTAACATTCCTCTAACTGCATGTTTAACAACTGACGTTTCGTCTTTTGCTAACATTGCACTAGGAGAAATTCTTTTCTGTCCACCAGGGTATCCTGTATGAGAAAAGATTCTTCTATCTTCCATTTTCTTCCCTGTCATTACGATTTTTCCTGCATTAATTACGATAACGTAATCACCACAATCCGCATGGGGAGTAAAATTTGTTTTGTATTTTCCTCTTAAAATTTTAGCAATTTTAGATGCCATTCTTCCAAGAATTTGTCCTTCAGCATCAACGACAAACCATACTTTGTTTGCTGTTTCTTTATTTGCTGATAATGTTTTGTAACTTAATGTATCCACTGTATATATGTTTATTTAGTCCTTTATAAAAGGGTTGCAAAATTACACTTTTTTACTATTCTGCAAAATATTATTAACTATTATTGTTTATAACCTTTATATAACCCCTAATTCCTTCCCAATTTTAGTAAAAGCCGCTATGGCTTTCGTTAAGTTTTCACGAGTGTGTGCAGCAGAAATTTGAACTCTAATCCTAGCTTGTTCTTTCGGTACAACTGGGAAGAAAAATCCAATTACATAAATTCCTTCTGCCAATAATTTATCTGACATTACTTGTGAAAGCTTAGCATCATACAACATTACTGGTACAATTGCATGCACTCCTTCTTTTATATCAAAACCTGCTTGCATCATTTTTTCTCTAAAAAAACTAGTATTTTCTTCCAATTTATCACGCAATTCAGTAGTGTTACTCAATAAATCAATCACTTTAGTGGCTGCCCCAACAATTGATGGTGCCAAGGAATTGGAAAACAAATACGGACGAGACCTTTGACGCAACATATCAATAACCTCCTTTTTTCCTGAAGTAAAACCACCCATTGCACCCCCTAATGCTTTTCCTAAAGTAGAAGTAATGATGTCTATTCTACCCATAACACCGCAATGTTCGTGAGTACCTCTTCCAGTTTTACCTACAAAACCTGTAGAATGCGAATCATCCACCATTACCAAAGCATCATATTTTTCAGCCAAATCACAAATTTTATCCAATTGAGCTAAATAGCCATCCATAGAAAATACACCGTCAGTAACTATTATTCTATTTCTTTGGTCTTGAGCTTTTATCAATTGTGCTTCCAAATCAGCCATGTCATTATTTGCATAACGATAACGAGCAGCCTTACACAGGCGAACCCCATCAATAATGGAAGCATGATTTAAAGAATCAGAAATAATAGCATCTTCCTTGCCAAACAAAGGTTCAAAAAGCCCTCCATTAGCATCAAAAGCCGCAGCATACAATATAGTATCCTCCATTCCTACAAATTCAGAAATCTTTTTTTCTAAATTTTTATGAATATCTTGTGTTCCACAAATAAAACGAACAGATGACATTCCGTAACCATGTGTATCCAAAGCATCCTTAGCTGCTTGAATAACATCAGGATGAGATGACAATCCTAAATAATTGTTCGCACAAAAGTTTAATACCTCTTCTCCTGTACTTACACGAATGCTTGCGCCTTGAGGATTAGTGATTATTCTTTCGTTTTTATACAAACCAGCCTCTTTAATATTTGCTAATTCATCTTGTAACTGCTTTTGGAATTTTCCTAACATAATTTTATTTTTTGGGAGGGCAAAAGTACACAAATAAAAAAAGGAGGCAAAAGCCTCCTTTCTAAATATATTATATAATCTAAACTATACTAGACCTTGATCCAACATAGCATCTGCCACCTTTACAAATCCTGCAATATTAGCTCCTTTTACATAATCAACATAATCGCCCTCTGTACCATACTCGATACATGAAGAATGAATATCTTGCATAATCTGTTTCAATTTAGTATCAACTTCTTCTCTAGTCCAGTTCATTCTAAGTGAATTTTGGCTCATCTCCAAACCTGAAGTTGCTACCCCACCAGCATTAGATGCTTTACCAGGAGCAAATAAGATTTTTGCATCTTGAAATACTGCAACTGCTTCAGGAGTAGTAGGCATGTTTGCCCCTTCCGAAACTAACATACATCCGTTAGCTACCAATGTTTTTGCTTCTGCTTGATCCAACTCATTTTGTGTTGCACAAGGCAAAGCAATATCACAATTTACTGACCATGGTCTTGCTCCTGCATGGAAATCACACCCGAATTTATCAGCATATTCCTTAATTCTTCCTCTTCTTACATTTTTAAGCTCCATAACAAATGCTAATTTCTCAGCATCAATTCCGTTAGCATCATAAATAAACCCGGACGAATCAGAAAGTGTCACCACTTTAGCGCCTAGTTCAGTCGCTTTTTGACAAGCGTATTGAGCTACATTTCCAGCTCCAGAAATAGCAACCGTTTTCCCACTAAAAGAATCTCCCTTAACTGCCAACATGTTTTGTGCAAAATACACATTTCCATATCCTGTTGCTTCTGGGCGAATTAAAGAACCACCCCAAGACATTCCTTTACCAGTAAGTACGCCTGTAAATTCGTTTCTTATTCTTTTGTACTGTCCGAACATAAATCCGATTTCTCTACCACCAACACCAATATCACCAGCAGGCACATCAGTATTTGGTCCAATATGACGACATAATTCCGTCATAAAAGATTGACAAAATTTCATCACTTCATTGTCTGATTTTCCTTTTGGGTTGAAATCAGAACCTCCTTTACCACCACCCATTGGCAGTGTTGTTAAAGAGTTTTTAAAAACTTGCTCAAATCCTAAAAACTTAAGGATAGATAAGTTTACAGAAGGATGAAATCTTAATCCCCCTTTATAAGGCCCTATTGCAGAATTAAATTCTACTCTATAACCTCTATTTACTTGTATATTCCCGTTATCGTCTAACCATGGCACTCTAAACATTAGAACACGCTCAGGCTCTACCATTCTTTCCAATAACATCTTGTTATTATACTTTGGATTGTCTTCCATAAAAGGAATAATAGCTTCTGCTACTTCCTCAACTGCTTGTAAGAATTCAGTTTCACCAGCATTTTTTGCGGCTACTTCACTCATAAAGTTATGGATTTTTTGTCCCATTTTAATTTTCGTTTTAGTTATTTTTTGAATTAAAAATTTTGACAAATGTAGAGTATTTTGATAAATTGCAAAAAAATTACCTACTCTTCTTATACATTTTTCCAGGAAGTGAAGTAATTACCCCTTTAAATTCAGCTTTCAAAAGGACACTTGCTACCTTTGAGAATCCCCAACTTAAAGCCTCAACCAGTGCATCAATATGCATTTCATTATCTGACAAAACCTCAATTATCTTTTGTTCGTCATCTGTTAAGTCAACAAACATGCTTTGCTGTACCGAAAAATCCTTCACATCCCAATTCAATCCTTTTACAATATCAGCTGCTGATTCTAATAGAATAGCTTGTTGCGATTTAATTAAATAATTACATCCTTTTGCATTTTTATCAGTTGGATTTCCTGGCACAGCAAAAACTTCTCTACTATAAGAGTTCGCAATATCAGCCGTAATTAGGGAGCCTCCTTTAGCAGCACTTTCAATAACAATAGTTGCATCCGAAAGGCCAGCAACTATTCTATTTCGTGAAACAAAATGCTGAGGAAGTGCTGAAGTTCCACTTAAATAATCAGTAAGCAAACAGCCGTTTGTAGTAATGGTTTTGGCAATTGTTGCATGAGCACTTGGATAAATTTTATCCAAACCATGGGCAAAAACAGCAATTGTTTTCAAGCCATATTCTAAGGCGGCCTTATGTGCTGCTACATCAATACCATGTGCTAATCCACTCACAATAATAGGGTTATAAGGAGCCAATTCTTTTACTAATTCATTCGTAAACTGTTTTCCGAAACTGGATGCTTTACGCGTACCAACTATACTTATGAATTTATCCTTATTCCAGTCAACATCACCTTTATAAAACAAATTAAGAGGTGCGTCCTCACATTGTTTTAGTCTGTTAGGATAATGTTTATCTGCATAAAACAAATGACTAACACCCTCCTTTTCCATCCACTTTAATTCTTGTTCAGCTCTAGTTAATACATCAGCAGATAAAATAGCCTTTACAAGTACCCTTCCAATACCTTCAATTTTTTCTAACTCACTCCGTTTTGCAAAAAAAACTGCCTTTGCTGAACCAGTAAAAGCTAATAACTTCTTACCAATTACATCTCCAACACCTTCAATTAATGAGAGTGCAATTTGATATTTCTTTTCATCTTCATTCAATTCGTTCAATTTTCTATATTTGTAAAATTAAAAATTAATGCAGTAAATATATGAGAAAAATCTTTACACTAGTTATTATTACTCTTTGTAATTTATCACTATACAGCCAAACTATAATTGGTGCGATTACTGACGCCAACAACAATGAAGAATTAATTGGAGTCAACATCATTCTTGAAAATGGAGGCGGAACCTCAACTGATATCTTTGGAAAATACACCTTAACTATTAATGAGGGAACACAAAAAGTAACCTTTAAATATATTGGCTATGAAGATGTTGTTAAAGAAATTTCTTTAGCCAAAGATGAAAACAAAACAATCAATATTGCTTTAGAAAATTCTTCAGAACAATTAAGTACTGTCGTTATTTCTGCTGGAAGGTTTGAACAGAAGATTGAAGAAATCACGGTTTCCATGGAAGTGATAAAATCAACACTTATTGAAAACAAAAATACAACTCAGATAGAAACAGCTATGGATCAAATTCCTGGTGTTAATATTACGGACGGACAAGCCAATATTAGAGGAGGAAGTGGTTGGAGTTTTGGTGCAGGAACAAGAGTATTAGTCATGGTGGATGATATGCCTTTAATTTCTGGAGATGCAGGACAAGCACAATGGAGTTTAATCGCTACTGAAAACATTAATCAAGTAGAAGTTATAAAGGGAGCTTCTTCTGCACTTTATGGCTCATCAGCTTTAAATGGCGTAATAAATGTGCGTACTGCTTTCCCTAGCCAAAAGGATATTGATAAAAATAAATTACCCGGGTACACTAAGGTAAACATGCACTTTGGAATAATTGATAAAGCCAAAAGAAATGAACTAAATTGGAATGGCGAAAAAAGAAGGGCTTTCAAAGGAATTGAGTTTTTACAAGGCATGAAGTTTGACAACCTAGATTTATCTATTGGAGGAAATATTTTTAAAGATGATGGTTACCGTTATGGAGAAATAACTGATAGAAAAAGATTTAATATTAACACAACATATAAAAGTAAGAAAATTGAAGGGCTATCATATGGAGTAAATGCAAATTTCTTATCCCAGTCTTCAGGAAGTACATTAATTTGGAATGGCTTAGACCAGGCTTATATTCCATTGGATTCTTCCATGTCCACTACCACAGGCGATACTTATAATATTGATCCTTCAATCACTTATATTAAGGGAAATAACCGGCATAATTTACGTACCCGATATTTAAAAGTAACCAAAAATAACTTAACGGATGGAATTGATATAGGACAAAGTAATTCTTCAAACACTTATTATACCGATTATCAATGGCAAAAAAATATTAAAAAGTATAAACTACGAATTACAAGCGGTACAACTAACGAAAAAGTAAATGCTAATTCTGATTTATTTAGTGGGAAGAACTACAAAATAAACAATTCTTTATACACACAGCTAGATAAAAAATGGAATAGATTGAATATATCATTAGGAGCCAGGTACGAAAGTTTTAAATTACATTCTGAGGATAAATATTTTATTGAAGGAGATTCTATTAATGACTTTACTGCAGGGCAACCTGTTTTCAGAACAGGAATTAATTACCAAGCAGCTGAAGCTACTTATGTAAGAGCATCATGGGGACAAGGATATCGTTTTCCATCCATGGCTGAATTATTTATTTCTACCAACCAATCAGGATTAGAAATTTACCCAAACCCAGAATTGAAACCTGAAAGCGGTTGGAGTAGCGAAATTGGAATAAAACAAGGAGTAAAAACAGGGAAATGGATGGGCTATATTGATGTAGCTGCATTTATGATGCAATATGATGATATGATGGAGTTCTCTTTTGGACAATGGGAGAAATCCAAAGGAGAAACAAATTTTTATGGACTAGGATTTAAGTCTGTAAATGTTGGGGAAACAAGAATAAGCGGGCTAGAGTTAAGCATAAGTGGACAAGGAAAAATAAATTCTGACTTAACCATTAATCTTATAGCAGGATACACTTACATGCATCCAATCTCACTTAACCCTAATGATCCCTACGCATTTGGCGTCCATCATGGAGATACAATCAAAACTATTTATATCATTGATGAAACAACAGGAGATACCACTAACACTAATTACAACTTATATGAAGACCCTGTTAATTATTCAAATAGTAGTTCAGATTCTACAATGTTAAAATATCGATACAATCATATTGCTAAGGCGGATATTGAAATTGTATATAAGGGCATCTCAATAGGAGGAAGTTTCCGTTACAATAGTTTTATGAAAAATATTGACAATATATTCACACAATCAATTCTACAAAGTGAAGCAATAGGTATTTCAGGTATCAATGAAGCAAGAGATAAATTTAAAGATGGGGACCTTATTATTGACCTAAGAGCTGGTTACCAAATGACTAAAACAGCACGACTAGGGTTTATTGTAAATAACATACTGAACAGAGAATACATGAGCCGACCAGCCAACATGATGCCACCAAGAACTTTTGCCATGCAATTAGCACTAAAAATATAATGAAAATAATTGGAATCATACCTTCTAGATATGCGTCAAGCCGTTTCCCCGGTAAACCATTAGCTGATATTTTAGGGAAAAGCATGATTCAAAGGGTCTATGAACAATGTAAAAAAGCATCTTCTCTTTCCAAGATTATTGTCGCTACTGATGACGAGCGAATTTTTAATCATGTTATAGGTTTTGGCGGTGAAGTAATTATGACGTCAGATGCTCATCCTTCAGGGACAGATAGGTGCAATGAAGTAATACAATCTTTAAAAGAAAAATATGATGTTGCTATTAATATTCAGGGGGATGAACCATATATTAACCCTGAACAAATTGACCAAGTAGCTTCATTATTTTCTTCAGAAAATGTGAATATTGCTACCCTAGCTAAAAAGATTGAAGATAAAAGCATAATAACAGATATAAATAGCCCAAAAGCAATTTTTGATTCGAACGGAATAGCACTCAATTTCTGCAGAGAAATTACCAATCCAACGCAAGAAGAAGCATATTTTAAGCACATAGGAATCTATGGTTACCTAACCAAAACAATTGAAGAAATTTGTAAATTACCACCTTCAGATAACGAAAAAAAGGAACGCTTAGAACAACTAAGGTGGTTGGACAATGAATATGTAATTAAAGTTGGGATTACTACTCATGAAGGCATATCAGTAGACACCCCTGAGGATATTGAAAAAATTAAAGCTCAAATGAGATAAATTCCTTAGTTTTGTTCCTATGAATAAAACGGTTGAACATTATATTTCGGAACTCTTATTTTTACACGATTGTGTAATCCTTCCTAATTTTGGAGGATTCGTGGGAAACCCACAATCTGCAAAACTCAATAAGACTACAGAAGTATTAAGCCCTCCATCCAAACAAATTCTTTTTAATGCTAACCTAAAAACGAATGATGGTTTACTAATCACTCATATTTCCAACCAAGAAGGAATTACGCAAGAAATAGCTAAAAATGAAGTAGAGAATTATGCTACTAGAATCGCTAATAAACTAACTGAATCCAAAGTTTTACGCATAGATAAGGTTGGCTTATTTACTCTAGGAAAAGAAGGGAATATCATCTTTTTACAAGATAGTCTAAATAATTATAGTTTAGATTCTTTCGGAATGAAAGCAACCCACAATAAATCGGTTGTAAGGGAAACTATTATTGAAGAAAAAGTAGCTGCTACCATTCAAACTATTCGTACACAAAGCAATAATCCAAAAACGTTTTTAAGAGCAGCTGCAGTAATTATTCCATTGATTGCTCTTTCTTATATTAGCATTACTCAACAAGATAAAATCAATACTGTGTATACTCAAATGGCAAGTTTAAATCCATTTGAAAATAGCATAATTGCTGAGCCAATAACAAAAGTGATTTCTGAAGTGGAAATTGAAGTTGAAGCAGCCCCAATAGTTGAAATTATTGAAGAAGAAGTAGCGCCAATTATAATTCCTAAGACCACTTATTATATTATTGCAGGTTCTTTTTCTGAGAAAAAGAATGCAAATAAAATGCTTGCAAAATTAAAGAAGTGGGATTACAATACTGAGCTTGTTCCAGGAGGAAATTTATTGCGTGTTAGTTATAATTCCTTTACGAATAAAGCAGATGCTCTTATTGCATTACACAAAATAAAACAAGAAAACTCAGCTGCTTGGTTACTTACTCAATAACACATTATGAAATCTAAAACAGCTAAAGAATCCTTATCAATTACTACTGAGATAGTACTACCCAATGACACCAATAACTTAGACAACCTTATGGGAGGTCGATTGTTGCATTGGATGGATATTACAACTGCTATTGCTGCACATAGGCATTGCGGAAGAATAGTTGTTACAGCAGCAGTGAACAATGTATCTTTTAGTAAGGCAATTCCTGCAGGGAGTATTGTAACTTTAGAAGCTAAGGTAACGCGTGCATTTACCTCATCAATGGAAGTAATAGTAGATGTATGGATGGAGAATAATCAACACAAAGGAAAAGCAAAATGTAATGAAGCAATTTATACTTTTGTGGCTGTTGACCAATTAGGAAACCCAATTGATGTACCAACCTTAATTGCTGAAACAGAAGAAGAAAAGAGTCGTTTTACAGCCGCACTAAGAAGAAGGCAATTATCTTTAGTTATTTCTGGAAGAATGAAACCAAGTGAGGCAACTGAGCTAAAAGCTTTATTCTCTTAAAAACAAATTTTCATCAATTTCTTGCATACACTTAAAGTGTCCTTTTGGGCATTTATCATATCCTATTTTAGAACAAGGACGACAATTTAAACCCTTTACCTCAATCCTTTTAGATTGTTCACTTTCCAAGTAAGGATACATTCCAAATTCAGGAACTGTGTTTCCCCAAACAGAATATATTTTTTGTTGAAATGCCGCTGCAATATGCATCATTCCTGTATCGTGTGTAATTACCATTTTAGCTTGCTGAACTAAGGAAGCTGACTGCAAAATAGAATACTTTCCACAAGTATTAATTGTGTTGTTTGTATTTGTAATAATTTGTTCCCCTCTTTCAAAATCCTCAGGGCCACCTACTAGCAATACTGGTTTATTTACCTTTTTAATAATAGAAATTATTTTCTCATTTGGCAATATTTTGGTGGCATGCTGCCCACCAATAACAAAAACGATACAGTCTTTAGGGAAAATACTAATATCAATTTTATCGGTAGTGGACAGAAAGAAATCTAAACCTTGATTATCATTTTTAACTCCTAAATGTTTAACTGTTTCAAGATACCTATCCACAATATGAACTTTAGGCATATTATCTATCTTAAAGTTTGTCAGCATGAATTTTTCCATATTCAGCTTATTGAAACTTTTTGCAGGCACACCTAATCTTAATCTCAGAATCTGTGTTCTCAAATTACTATGTAAATCAATTACGTAATCATATTTCTCTTTTTTCAAATCAGCAATTACCTCAGTAATAGAATTCTCAATCTGATATACTGAATCGATATAAGGATTGTTTTTAAGCAAGGAAACATAACTCGATTTAGTAAGGTAATGCACCTGAGCATTTAGCTGTTTTTTAAGCATCCGAACCACTGGTGTGGTGAGTACAATATCACCAATTGAGGAGAATCGGACAACTAATATTTTAAGTGTTTCTTGCACAGGGTAAAACTAATAAATTTATCCTAGTTTTGCAGTCATGCAATTTATTGATACCCATAGCCATTTATACAGCAGTCAATTTGATGAAGATAGAACTCAGGCGATTAATGACGCGATTTCTGCTGGCGTTTCTACAATTTTATTACCTAACATATCAAGTGAATACACGAAAGGGATGCTAGAACTCTGTGATGAATTTCCTGAAAATTGTTTCCCAATGATGGGTTTACATCCCTGTGATGTAAATGAAGATAATATAGAGGCCGAATTACTACATGTAGAGCAGGAATTAGCAAAAGGAAAATATATTGCAGTTGGTGAAATTGGTTTGGACTTATATTGGGACAAAACAAAATTAGAAGTTCAGAAAAAAGCGTTTATTCATCAAATTGAGTTAGCCAAAAAGCACAAGCTATCTATCGCTATACATGTACGTGATTCATTTGCTGAGGCCATTGAAATTATTGAAAAGTTGAATGATGAAAACTTAAGAGGTGTCTTTCACTGCTTTACAGGAAGTGTTGAAGATGCTCAAAGAGTTATCAATTTAGGAGGTTTTTATTTAGGAATTGGAGGAGTATTGACTTTTAAAAACTCAGGATTGGATAAAACTATTGCAGAAATTGAACTGGAACATTTAATTTTAGAAACGGATGCGCCTTACCTTGCTCCAACTCCCTTTAGAGGAAAAAGGAATGAGAGCAAATACATTGTAAATATTGCGGAGAAACTAGCAGAAGTACAGCAAATAGACATAGAAGATGTGGCAAAAATTACGACTTTAAATGCAAAAAAATTATTCGGATTATGATAAATAAAAGAATATTACTTATCTATACTGGAGGGACTATCGGAATGGTAAAGGATATGGAAAAGAATACCTTAGTTCCTTTTAATTTTGATGAGTTACTAAAAGCAATTCCTGAGCTAAAAAGTGAAGATGTAGATTTGGATAATATAAGTATTGCAAATCCTATTGATTCTAGCAATATGAATCCTACTGTTTGGGCAGAAATAGCAATACTTATTGAGAAAAATTACAAAAATTATGATGGTTTTGTTATTCTTCATGGTTCGGACACTATGGCCTACACGGCATCAGCTTTGAGCTTTATGTTGGAAGGGCTGAACAAAGCAGTTATACTTACTGGCTCTCAAATTCCTATTGGAGCAAGAAGAAGTGATGCTAAAGAAAACCTAATTACAGCTGTAGAAATTGCAACTAGCGGAAAAGTAAGTGAGGTATGTGTGTTTTTTGAAGATCAATTATACAAAGGAAACCGAACGGTAAAAATAAACACTGAACATTTTGAGGCTTTTGAATCGCCCAACTACCCAATTTTGGCAGAAGCAGGGGTGAATATCAAATACAAATCATCACTTAGTAAACCACAAGATACAAAACTGATTGTTCATCAGAATATGAGTAATGATGTGGCTATCTTAAAATTCTTTCCTGGGATTACTATTACGACTATTAAAGCGATTATAAATAGTGCTAAGGGAATTATAATTGAAAGTTTTGGGGCAGGAAATGCGCCTACCACACCCGAACTAAGCGCTTTACTTATTACCGCTAATAAAGAAGGGAAAATCCTAGTTAATATTACTCAATGCTTACAAGGAAGTGCAGTTGATGGACAATACGAAACCAGTGAACCTTTTGGGAAATCAGGTGTTATTTCAGGGAAAGATTTAACTACTGAAGCTGCTATTACTAAGCTGATGTTCTTGTTAGGAAAAGGATTAAGTGATGAAGAAATCAAGACAGAATTACAAAAAAATATAAGGGGCGAGATTACCAACTAATTTTTTAGATTTGCTGCCCAATTGGTGAGGTGGCCGAGTGGCTTAAGGCGCACGCTTGGAAAGCGTGTAAACGGGAAACTGTTTCGGGGGTTCGAATCCCTTCCTCACCGCAAAAGAAAAGTCCTAGCATTTATGCTGGGATTTTTTGTTTGGATTTGATACAAATTTATTTGTCAGAAAATTCATATAAAAATTACAAAACGAACAAAGTGAGTTAGGAGTTTTCTTTTGTAAAAAACCAAAAGGGATCATGCAATAATCCCTTCCTCACCGCATAATAAACTAAAAACCCTTGTTTATCAATAATTTACAAGGGTTTTCTATTTTATATTGTCAGATTTTCTATCGTCTTAAAGCTAAAACATAGCCTTCTTCATTTGAAATTAATACTATCATTTATTTTTAATTATTCGATTTCTTCTTGTTCTGCCTCCCACTTCAATCTATCTTCAGTTTGACTATTGTAATACTCTTCTTGTAATCTTAATGCCTCAGCTTCATCTGCCTCATTTTCCTCAGCCTGCGAATTAATAGTCTTTAAAACTTCATCTTTATCATCACTTAAGCGTCTCTGCTCTTCAGCCTTAATTTGAAGCATTTTCATTTCTTCTTTTTCTCTTTCTAATTCTTCTTTAAGTAGTGCTTGTTTTTCTTTAGCTCTCATTTTCCCATATGTAGTTTCTGTTTTATCATACTCCCAAATAGGTGAACCATCTTCATTTAGAAGAATTGTACAACCGTCCATATTCACTTCTCCACAATCATAAGCATCTCTAGCCCATATATGCTTAACCAATCCTCTAACTCGAATAACCTGACTTTTCTTTAGCTCAGATGCAGTTTGAGTCTGACCTTCTTTAAGCCAAAACGTATGAGAATTAACATTATATTTATCCCCTACTGAAACAGTAATGTAAATAGTATTTTCATCATCACTAGGCCAATACTGATGGGCCATAGTGGCTCCTTTTCCGATTTCTACAACTACACAATTAGTAACAATTAGTTCTTTTTCAAGATACTTTATATCAGCTGCAATTTGATTTTCTAAAATATCTTTTGAAAGATCAACTGCATCAATCTTTGTTAATGTCGTGTTATCTGTTTCTTTTGAAGAAGTACACGCAATAAGAGAAATAGATAATGTAAATACTAATATTTTTAATAATTTCATAATTTGATTTTCTGTTAATATTTTATTAATTCCACAAACATAAGAATTATTCAATAACTATTCGTTTCTCTACTGTCCCATCATCATAGATGTAAAAGAGAACTTCATTCTTAGTGCCTTTAGCCTCTCTACCTAAAATATCTGTTATTTTTAGAAGTTTTTTGTTTGTACTGTGTTCTTCAATTCCAACAGAAGAAACCACATTAAAAGTAATTATATCATTATCACTAGGTACAATACCGGCTGTACAAGGAGGTCCACCACTACCATTAGACAAAGTTAAATCAAAAAGATAAGTTCCAACTAATAGAGGGTTTAACTTGAAAGTATCTGTAGTGTTACAAATTGCAGCTGCAATTCCAAGGCAATGCTGTGTAGATGCTAATATAGAATTCCCTATGATACTATAAGATTTAACATCTAATGGACAACCTGTAGAAGTAAATGAAAGTTCAGCATAAATATAAACTGTATCAATATTATTTGGATTTGCAGGTGAAATAGTCAATGAAGAAATAGAGCCTAACATCTGCCCAAACCCAATCATAGGCAAGCAAAGTAATATAAGTAGTCCTTTTTTCATTAATTAGAAAGTATCTGTTTTAAGTTTCTTAATGTTTGTTCCTTAGACCAGAATCCTGAACCTTGTATAATTTTCTTATGCTCACCGTTAAGCATAACAATTGTTGGCCAGTAATAATTTCCATCTTTCAATTCAACTAATTCTTTAAAGAGATTATGGAAATTGGGTTCGTCTTCTGGATTAGATTTATCATTTATAAATTTTTTCTTATTATATATGATAGGGTCTTTTGATTTTCCATTTATCATTACAGGAAAGAAATTATCATTAATTAATTTAATAACTGCAGAATCTGAAAAGGTTTGACTTTTCATTTTCTCACAGAAATCACAATTCTCTCTATAGAAAAAAAGTAGTATATCTTTGTTGTGTTTCGCTGACAATGCTTCTGCTTCATTAAGCTCTAGCCACTTAATATCAGTATCCTTACTTATTGATTGCCCAAATCCAATCATAGGCAAACAAAGTAATATAAGTAATAGTTTTTTCATCTTGATTGTTTGTTAATCTATTGTTAGGATAAAAGATATTCGTAAATAATTACAGTTAATATAACTCCCTTAATAAAAGCCATAACACCTGATGTATTAGGATTGTTAACCATAAAATTGTGACGCCATTCCCAAAAGTTTTTCATAATCTTAGTTTTAGTAGTTTGTTAATCTATTGTTTTAAAGTCCTCAAACTTAAGCATTATTATTAACTATGCCATAATTTAGTCTTACTCATCACAGATCAATTAAGCTACACACATACTACAAAAAACTAATCCCATAAATTAGATGGCATTTTAGACGATATTTCATATGTTTTTTGTTGAATAGCTTTTTTTATTTCATTGTCAGATTTCCCTGGATTATCTAGCTGAATAGTTTCTAATACAACTTCTTCTGCAATTTCTCTTGCTCTTTCTTCAATCATATCCTCCAAGCTATTGTGCCTAGAAATAAAGCCATAAACCAAATCCATATCTAAAACACGACCAACTTCTTTTAAGGTATTAATTGTAATAGCACCTTCTTTTTCTCTTTTCTCCAAATCTCTTACTCCTTGTGGGGTGATATGGAGTCTTTCTCCTAATTGTCTTAAAGACATTTTAATTGAAACACGAATAGCATTAACCCAACCATTATCTGGTTTTATCTCTGATTTTAAAACAGAAAAAGGATTTAACTTGTCTTGAGTTTCATCTAAAAAAAATTGAACTTTTGAACTTTTCATAAAGTTATAACTTTAAATTAATATTGCAATATTAAAACTATTACTTTAATTATACAAATATTTTTAAAGTTATATACTTAATAAATATAAAACTAGTTATGATTTTTCGAAAAAAAGAAGAGTAGTTATTGCATTAAGGCCTACTGAACAATTAAAATTACATCTTTAAATAAAAGCCCTTACATAACTGAATGTACTTACTTGTGTAATTATGTCTTGATGTTTCAATAGTAAGGTGTTCGGTTAAGACTATTGTATTAATGAATGAGAATTCCATCATAACTCTTTTCACCTGTGATGTTTCATTCCCTTTTATATAACAAACTCTATTGCAATACAAATTGTGAACGGCAGCTATTTTACAAAAATATTCTTCAGAATTTTTAGGAATTATTACAGAGAAAATCCCTTTTTCTGTAAGAAGCTTAGCAGCATTACCTATCAGCTCTTCAAAAGAAAGCGTATTGGTATGCCTTGCAATATCTCTGCTTTGTTGGGATTTATTTTGAGGGAAAAAAGGTGGATTACTTACTATTAAATCAAATTTTAATTGGGAAGTAAACTGCTGCAAAGAAGTATGCTTGATTTCAATTCTTTCCTGCCAATCAGAATTACTAATATTTTCTTGGGCTTCTTGGCTAGCTATTTTATCAATTTCAATTCCAATAACATTACTGTTTAAATTTCTCTGTCCAAGCATTAATGTTATTAATCCTGTACCACAGCCAATATCTAAAATAGTGTTTGCTCTCTCACAAGCTACCCAGCAACCTAGTAGCACTCCATCAGTACCCACTTTCATGGCTGATTTTTCTTGTATTATGGAAAACTCTTTAAATTTGAAAACTGACATCTCAGTTTTATTTCAACTTACTTTCCAAACTGGACCAACCACCACCATTCACTACGTTAGTGTAGCCTTTAGCAGAAAGTAATTTTGCTGCTCCTGCACTTCTGATCCCAGAAGCACAACAAGTAATAATTGCTTGGTCCTTATCCTTTAAATAGTCAAGCTTTGAAGGCAAATCACCCAAAGGAATATTTAATGAATTCTCAATATGTCCCGAATAAAATTCGGCCTCTGAGCGAACATCAATAATGATTCCACCACTTACAAGCATAGCTTTATAATCAGTATTATCAAAAAACCTTTTCTTTAAAAAGAAAAATGCCAGCAGACATAATAGAATTAAAGGTAAATACTTCATACTACTCTAATAGGTCAAACAAATCATCTAAATTAGGAGAAAGAATCATTTCGATTCTTCTATTAGAACTTCTACCTTCTTTTGTTTCATTACTAGCAATAGGTACGAATTCTGCTCTTCCAGCAGCTGTCAATTGCAAAGGATTTAAACTTGGGTTTTTTGTAAGCACTTTCACAACATTGGTCGCACGCATTACACTCAAATCCCAATTATCTTTAACCAAACCTTTCCCACTTAAAGGAATATCATCTGTATGTCCTTCTACTAAAATTTCCAAATCTGTTTGGGAGGATAAAGCAGTTGCTAACTTATTAAGTGCTGTAACTCCCCCACTATTTACTACATATTTTCCTGAAGCAAACAACAAATCTTCTTCTAAGGAAATATATACTTTTCCGTTTCTCTGTTCAATAGTTAACCCCTCTCCTTCCAAGCCAATTAGTGCTTTTGAAATTGATTTTTTTAGAGCAGTAACCATAGAATCTTTCCTATTAATAATAGTTTCTAGCTCAGTAACTCTTATTGAACGAGCGGATAGCTCCTTCTCTGCTAATTTTAACTCTTCCTCTTTCACGTCTAAGGAGTTAGAAAGATTATTCAATTCATCTTCTTTTTCAAAAAGTGCAGTTTGAGCCTGCTCCAATTGTTCCAATAATTTCTTAGTTTCTTTGGCTTTGTCCGCCATATATCTACTGTTCTTGGATGTCAGTAAATCATAAGTATCACTAAGTTCATTATACTTATCTTGTAGAATAGTAAGTGCTTTTCCATTCTGAACAGAATCATTTCTTAATTCAGCAATCTGAGTTTCAATAATAAGGATTTTCCCTTCTTTTTCTTCTAAAGCGTTATCTAATTGCAATACCTGTTTTTCATTAGCAATTAACTTATTGTTTACTGTTTCATGTTCAGACAATAAAGCATTATGAATTTTAGGTGTAACGCATGAGCTTACTAAAAATAGTATAGCACTAAGGTATAAAATAGACTTTTTCATTTAAAAAATTTTAATCTTTTCAAAATTACAAAGGAAGGAAGTGAAAATAGAAATGAAAAATAATACTTTTCAACACGAGAATATGATAAGAAACTAACGTCCCCAATAACCCTCAACCCAAATAAATCCGTCTAAACTAACTTCCCAAAATCCTGACACCCAATAATGTCCGCTTCTTTCGCGCATCCACTGTCCTTTTATCCAAATATACTCTCTATAAAAGTCACTCCATTTCCAGTGTCCTTCCACCCAAATATAATTTTTTCGGATGTTGCTAGGGCGTTTTACGATTACATGTGGTCGGTGTGGTTTTGCAATAACAACTCTTGACGAATGCTGATGCGTTGGACGTCTTTTAACCGTAACACCTCTATTACGATTAGTTTTTTTAACGACTACTTTATTCTTTGTTTTGCTGTGTTTTGATTTTACTACAACTTGAGCAAAACTACTTTGAGGAACAAATAAAACGGCTCCAAAAAGAAGGATGAAACTAAAAACTATTTTTTTCATGGCTATATATTTTAAAGATTAGTACCTTTATACTTCAAACGAAAACTAAAGCTTAAAAGTATGAAAAAAATTATTAATTATTTTTTACAAGGATTATTGTACATTGTTCCCATATCAGTAACATTCTATGTGGTAGTTTGGACATTTCAAAAAATTGATGGAATACTCCCTTTTCAGTTTCCAGGACTTGGTTTAATTGTAATTATTGCGCTTATTACTTTTATTGGTTTTGCAGGTTCAGTAATTATTGCTAGTCCTATCAATTCCTTTTTTCAAAGTCTACTAAAAAAAGCTCCCTTGTTAAGGACTATCTATTCATCAATGAAAGATTTAATGAGCACTTTTGTAGGGAAAAAGAAAGGATTTAATCAGGCTGTACTTATTAAACTATATGAAAATTCAACTATTGAACGTATAGGTTTTATAACAAATGAAAATTTAAGTTCATTAGGGATTAAGGGTGGGAAAATTTTAGTTTATCTTCCTCACTCTTATGCTTTTTCTGGGCAACTTTTTGTAGTAGAAAAATCCTATATCACTCCAATTGATAAACCCTCATCTGAAATTATGAAATTAATCGTTTCGGGCGGTGTAACTGAAATTGAAAATTAAACCTAACTTTGTAGCTTAAATACCTCAGATTATGAAAACAACATTACTATCTTTATTTGCCACCCTATTTTGCATAACATTATTTGCGGGCGACACAACAACTGTTCGTATACATGACCATACTGACATGACTTGGTACGGAAATTATGATGAGTGGGGAGAACTACCTGATGCAACAAAAGACTACAGAAAAGTATACTTAAATTATACTATGGGCTGTGCTACAGGCGGTTGTTCTGATTGGGATTATACTTCTCAAATTTTTGTTAGACACAGAACAGGAGAAATTGATTCAACACTACAGACAGCTCCTTTGTTTACAGTAAACGGAACCATAACAGATTCTATACATTACAGTAGTGATTCAACTTATTTTCATTTCTGGGACATCACAACTAATACTATAGATTCAACTCTAAATACGCAATATGAAATAATAGAGTTTAACGATCCTAACAACCCAACAATTTCTACTGATACATTAAGTGGTTGGATGGCTAATTACTACAATATGGAATTTGATAGTTTAGGAAACATCATTGACTCAAATTTTGTATCTGCTAATACATCACTTTACCTTACTAATTATACTTGGCATACTATCTATGATGTAATTGAAAATTATGAATTGGCTCGTGTAATTACGCCTTACGGAAGTGGTTTAGCAAACAACTGGGAGTTTACAACAGTATTTGATGTTACTGATTTCATTCAAATTCTAAGAGATTCTGTTGAAATTAGATGTCATTATAGCGGTTGGTCATCAGGATTTAGTGCTACGCTTGATTTTGAGTTTATCGAAGGAATACCAGCTAGAGATGTTGTGAAAGTTGAGAATATTTATAGTGGTGGGTATAACTATACTTCTTCAAGCGACTTTGAAGCCAATAAATTAACGCCTCAGACAAAATTTATTGAATCGAATAGTTCTCTAGCAATGGTGAAAATGACAACAACAGGACATGGGTTTGACAACAGTGCATCTGCTGCTGAATTTAAGCCTATTGATTACTTTGTAAATGTTGATGGAACCCTTACTCATACGCAATATAATTGGGATGCTGATTGTGGAGAAAATCCTATTTACCCACAAGGGGGAACTTGGATTTATGATAGGGCAAACTGGTGTCCAGGGAAAAGAGCACAAGCTTTTAACCATGAAATAACACCTTATGTTACAGCAGGAGATTCTGTTGAACTAAATATTGATTTCCAGTCTTATTCCTGGAGTGGAACTCAAACTCCATCTTATATAATTGAATGTCAATTATTTCAATATGAAAATGCTAATTTTTCAAATTCAGTTGAAATTATTGACATTATCAAACCCTCTTTAAAGGATGAATATAGCCGTAAAAATCCTATTTGTGGGAAACCTTTAATCACTATTAAAAATTACGGTAGTAGCCCATTAACTACATTGGACATTGAATACAAAGTAGTAGGAGGTTCTGTTAACACCTATAGCTGGACTGGAAACTTAGCATTCCTTGAAACTGAAGATGTAGAACTCCCAAACTTAAGTAACTGGTCGGGAAGCGAAAACACTTTTGAAGTAACACTTTCTAATCCCAATGGACAAGTAGATGATTATGTAGCAAACAACACTATGCAAAGTGAATTTGAACAGGTACCAGAATATCCTGAAACTTTTGTGCTTTTTGTAAATACAAACGCTGGAACAATTGGATCTTCACAAATATCAGAAACTTCTTGGGATTTTTATAATGGAAATGGTAATGTCGAATATTCAAGTGGAAATTTGATTTCGAATTCAGAGTATAGAGATACTTTGACTTTTATAAAAGGCTGCTATACATTTGTTATGAATGATACAGATGAAGATGGATTAGAATTTTGGGCAAATAGTGATGGGGGAGGTTTAGTTCGTATTCGTGAAATAGGAGCTTCATGGTTAAAAGCATTTGATCCTGATTTTGGAACAAATATTATTCATCAATTTACGGTTGGTTATGCTCAAACTACCACTTCACTTGAGCAAAATAGTACTTGGGAAATTTACCCAAATCCAACAAAAAAGACCTTAACGATTGAAGGTATATCAGATGAAAAAACCAAACTGACACTTCAAGATAATCTTGGGAAAATAATCTTGGAAAAAACAATAACCAAATCAGGGTTCACTTCTGAAATTATAAACTTAGAGCAATTTGAAAATGGAGTTTATTTTATTAAAATCTCTAACTCCAAAGAAAAAATAACTAAAAAAGTAGTAAAAATATAAATGAAATATTGTAATTCATTAACCCAATATTCACGATTCAAAACACGTGAGGTCAAAGTAGGAGATTTAGTTTTTGGAGGGGACAATCCTATTCATGTACAATCCATGACCACTTCCGATACTATGGATACAGAAGCTACTGTATCCGAATCCATAAGAATGATAGAGGCAGGCTGCAAACTAGTACGTATAACTGCACCCAGTAAAAAGGAGGCTAACAATCTGAAAAACATTAAAGAGGAACTCTTAAAAAGAGGATATAGCACGCCTATTGTTGCTGACATACATTACACCCCAAATGCAGCAGAAATTGCAGCTACCATTGTAGAGAAAGTAAGAGTAAATCCTGGGAATTATGCTGACAAAAAAAAGTTTGAAGAAATTGAATATACGAATGAAAGTTATACAGAAGAATTAGAAAGAATAAGGAAAAAGTTCACCCCACTTGTAAAAATTTGTAAAGAGCACGGAACGGCTATGCGTATTGGTACAAATCACGGTTCTTTGTCCGATAGGATATTGAGCAGATATGGAGATACACCAAAAGGAATGGTAGAGTCCGCAATGGAGTTTTTACGTATTTGTAGGGATGAAGATTATCATGAAATTATCCTTTCCATGAAAGCATCTAATACCAGAGTGATGGTACAAGCGTATAGAATGTTAGTGGCCGAAATGATACAAGAAGGAATGAATTACCCCCTTCATTTAGGAGTTACTGAAGCTGGTGAGGGTGAAGATGGAAGAATAAAATCGGCAGTAGGAATAGGAACCCTTTTAGCTGATGGAATTGGAGATACAATAAGAGTTTCATTAACAGAAGCTCCAGAGTTTGAAATGCCAGTTGCACAGCAATTACTTTCTCATTTTAATGAAGTAGAAGGACATGAAAAGATAGAAGAGATTACAGAAAATCCACTTCATTCATTCGATTATGTAAAAAGAGAAACAACTAATGTTTTGAATATAGGGAATAATAATGTGCCTGTAGTAATGGCTGACTTTTGTTTAAAAGAAAAAATTACACCTGCCAGCTTTTTTGCATTGGGCTACAACTATTCTGTACCTTTAGACAAATGGCACCTTACTGATATGGCGGCTGATTATGTTTTTGTAGGTAATCATGATGTGAATTTTGAAGTACCAGGAACTTTAGGGGTTATTTACAATTATCAAAAATGGAAGGAACACAAAAAGGGATTTCCTTTTTTAACGATAAATGATTATTTGGATGAAACAGAAATTTCTGAAAAACTAAATATTGTTTATGTTTGTCTTTCGGATTTGAGTGAGGAGCTTTATACAAAGTTAAGAACAGACGCCACAGCTGTTTTGATGATAGATACTTACAATGATAATGGCTTAGCAGAACAAAGAAAACTATTTACAGAACTAATGATCAATAAAGTAAAAACTCCTGTTATTATTGGAAGAGCTTATGGCGATTTATCAGAAGAGCAATTGCAGCTTTCAGCAAGTGCTGATCTTGGAGCTTTATTGTTAGATGGTTTAGGGGATGGAATATTTATTGCAGCAGAAAATTGTGGTTCGTACCAGTCCATAAATTCTTTAGCCTTTGGAATATTACAAGCTAGCCGTACTCGTATTTCAAAAACAGAATATATCTCATGCCCAAGCTGTGGAAGAACTCTTTTTGACTTACAAGAAACCACAGCAAAAATCCGAAAAGAAACCAGTCATTTGAAAGGTCTTAAAATTGGAATAATGGGTTGTATAGTAAACGGACCAGGAGAAATGGCTGATGCCGATTATGGGTATGTTGGAACAGGGAAAGGAAAGATTACACTTTACAAAGAACAAACTGTAGTTGAGAAAAATATCTCAGAAGGAAAAGCAGTAACCGCCTTAATTAACCTAATAAAAGAACATGGTGATTGGGTAGAAAGGAAGTAAAAGACAGATTGAAAATGAGAAAATACGTCATCTACCTTTTCCTAGCTATACCTTTTATCTCAAGTGCTCAGCATACTATTAGCGGGATAGTGCTAGATAAAGATGACTTAACTCCATTGTCTGGAGTGCACTTGTATTTGAAACATGCACAAAAAGGGACAATTACCAATAATCAAGGAGAATATCAATTTACAGTTGACACTACAAACAGTACGGATACACTTTGTTTCTCTTATTTAGGCTATTATTATTAAGCCTTTAAGTAATAATGTGTCTGACACTATTTTTCTAGAGCAATATATTCTTCATTTCTCGTTATTATTTTTAATAATCACTTAATAATTTAATCTAGTAAATAAATTTACTGGTACTATGTTTTATTACTTTTGTACTCAACAAAGCAATTATATATGATCAATATTACTAATCTTCACAAATCCTATCAGATGGGGAAGAATTCCTTACATGTACTGAAGGGAATTAACTTTAAGGCAGAGGAAGGAGAACTAGTTGCTATTATGGGTTCTTCAGGTTCTGGAAAGTCCACACTATTAAACATTATTGGCATGTTGGATGTAGCAAATGAAGGAACCTATACGCTAGACAATGTACCAATTGAAAATTTGGATGAAACAAAAGCAGCCAAATACAGAAATCAATTTTTAGGATTTATCTTTCAATCCTTTAACTTAATTAACTACAAAACTGCTTTAGAAAATGTTGCCTTACCTTTATATTATCAAGGTAAAAAAAGAGATGAAAGACAAGTACAAGCATTGGATTATTTAGAAAGAGTAGGTTTGAAAAATTGGGCAAGCCATTTGCCAAGTGAGCTTTCTGGAGGGCAAAAACAAAGAGTTGCCATAGCAAGAGCTTTAGTAAGTCAACCAAAAGTTTTATTAGCTGATGAGCCTACAGGAGCTTTGGACTCTACTACATCTAATGAAGTAATGGCTTTGATTCAACAGATAAATGAAGAAGGAAAAACAATACTTGTCGTAACGCATGAAGAAGAAATTGCATTAATGTGCAAGCGTATTGTCCGATTAAAAGATGGCTTGATTGTAGAGGACACTTTAGTAAATCAAAAAAAGGCATTATAAAATATGTTTAACAAAGACAGCTGGATAGAAATATTTGATACCATTCGCAAAAACAAGTTACGAACTTTCTTGTCAGGATTTACGGTTGCTTTAGGTATATTTATATTCATTATTCTATTTGGTTTTGGTAACGGATTAAGCAATACTTTTCAAAAGTACTTTAATGATGACAACACTAATAGTATGTTTGTTTTCCCAGGAAGAACTACTGAACCCTTTAAGGGATATGAAACCGGGAGAAGAATAGAGTTTGACAACTCAGACCTTAAAGCAATTATCGATAATTTTGATAAATACATAGAAAGCATAAGCCCGAGAATTTATGATTATGCAAATATAAAATACAAACACAAAAGCAATAATTATTCTATAAGAGCCGTAAGTCCCTCACATCAATATAATGAGATGACAATTATGATGCAAGGGAGGTTTTTACATGAAGATGATATTATTCATAAAAAAAGACATGCGGTTATTGGTCGCTTAGTTGCACTCGATTTATTTGAAGATGAAAATCCTATAGGAAAATATATTGACGGCAGTGGACATACCTGGAAAGTAATTGGTGTTTTCCAAGATGACGGAGGCGATAGAGAAGAACGCACAGTTTACATCCCCTACACAAGTTTACAAAAAATAAAGAAAAATACGGATAAGTTAGACGAAATAATTATAAGCTATAAACCTGAAATTGGTTATGTAGGGGCCGTTGAGTTTGAAAAAAAACTCAAACGATTTTTAAAAGCTAGAAAAAATATTTCACCGAAAGATAGAAGCGGAGTATATATCCGAAATGTAGCTGATAACCTAAAAGAAACCCAACAATTCGCAAGCGTATTGCAACTAATCATTTCCTTTATTGGTATTGGAACGCTAATTGCAGGAATTATTGGAATAAGTAATATTATGGTATTTGTAGTAAAGGAACGTACTAAGGAACTTGGCATAAGAAAAGCAATTGGTGCAAGCCCTAAAAGTATTATTACTATGATATTACAAGAATCTATTTTTATTACTACTTTTTCAGGTTATTTTGGGCTCATTATTGGTATTGCTACTTTGAGTTTAATTGGCGATAAACTTGAAGCGGATTACTATATTACCAATCCATATATTGATATATCAACTGCAATAACTGCCACTATTATTCTTATTCTATTTGGTGCTTTGGCAGGTTATATTCCCGCCAGAAGAGCTGCTAAAATAAAACCAATTATTGCCCTAAGGGACGAATAAATGAAAACACTATTTGATAAAGATACTTGGCAAGAAATTTTCAGCTCTATTGAGCAGAATAAAGTGCGTACTATCATTACCGTTATTGGCGTGCTTTGGGGAATCTTTCTATACATAATACTTTCGGGTGCCGCCAAAGGAGTTGATAATGGTTTTGAGCGTCAATTTGAGCGCATTTCTTCCAACAGTTTATTTATTTGGGGTGAGGCAACATCAGTGCCTTATGATGGTTTTAAAACAGGAAGGTGGGTGAATTTTAAACTCAGTGATGTTACAGATTTAAAAAATAGAATTCCTGAAATTCAGCATATTGCTCCAAGAAATAGTAGTGGTGTTTTTGGAGGATCAAAAGCACAATTAGTAAATGGACAAAAAAAAGGAAGTTATAATATATATGGCGACTTCCCTATCTACACCACTATTTCAACAAAAACAATATTTGATGGAGGAAGGTTTATTAATGAATCCGACATTAAAAACAAAAGAAAAGTATGTGTTATTGGAGAACGAACACAACAAGAATTATTTAAGGAAGGAGAAAGTCCTGTCGGAAAATTTGTTCGTATAAATGGCATTCATTTTCGGATAATTGGTGTTACTAAATTTGTTGCTGGAGGGGGCTTTGGAGATGATGGAGATATCTTTATTCCATTCACTACTTATCAAAGGTTATATAACACAGGCGAATATGTTGATTTTCTATTAATTGCCGCTTACCCTACTGCAGATATTACTCAAGTAGAAACTGATGTTCGAGCTGTTTTAAAAGAATTACATCATGTTAGTCCTGAAGATAAAAGAGCTTTAGGAGCATTTAACATTGGAAAAATGTTTAAGCAAATTACAAAATTTGCAGCTGGAATGAGTTTCCTATCCATGGTGATTGGTTTGGCAACTATTTTAGGAGGAATAATAGGAATTGGAAATATCTTGCTTATATCAGTAAAAGAACGTACCAAGGAAATTGGAGTAAGGCGGGCAATAGGGGCAACTCCAAAAGAAATACGCACGCAAATTATGTTAGAATCTGTATTTTTAACAATCATTGCAGGAATAATTGGAATTATCTTAGGCGCTTTAGTCCTTACGGGCATTAACATAGCAACCAAAGATATGACCGACATGCCTTTTACAAACCCTACCGTACCCATTCCATATATATTAGGAGCCTTATTTTTAATGGTGGTTTTAGGAACATTAATCGGGCTCATCCCCGCACACAGAGCAGTAAGTATAAAACCCATTGACGCATTAAGAGAAGAATAAAGAAATAATTAAAAAACAAACAACAAATACACACATAAAATTATGAAAAAGAAAATCGGAATAGCACTTTTATTTTTTGGCATTGTATTCGCAAGTGCCTTCTTCATCAAATCCAACTCTAAGGCCTTATTGGATTATGAAACTACTACCCTTACAGTAGCAACTATTGAAAATAAAATAGTAGCAACAGGAAAGGTAATTCCAAAAGATGAAGTAGAAATTAAACCTCAGATTACAGGAATAATTGAAACAATTTTAGTCAAAGAAGGCGAACAAGTAAAGGCAGGTGATCTACTCGCTATCATTAAGGTTGTTCCAAATGAACAAAGCCTTAACAATGCACAAGGTAGAGTGAAAAATTCTGAATACATCTTAATAAATATGCAGTCAGAATTTGATAGAAATAAGACTTTATATTCAAAAGGAATTATCTCAGAACAAGAGTACGATAACATTGAATTGAAATACAATCAGTCCCTTCAAGATTTGGAAAATGCAAAAAGTGATTATCAAATTATAAAATTAGGATCGGCAGGAGGTTCTAGCATTGCAAATACAAATATCCGTGCAACAGTTACAGGTACAGTACTCGAAATTCCGGTAAAAAAAGGAGATCAAGTAATCCAAGCAAATACTTTTAATGCAGGAACAACTATCGCAACTATTGCTGATTTAAACATCATGATTTTTGAAGGAAAAGTAGATGAATCTGAAGTAGGGAAATTAAAACAAGACATGCCTCTTATTGTAACTTTAGCGGCTATTGAGGATAAAGAATATAAAGCCAAGCTTAGATTTATTGCTCCAAAAGGAATAGAAGAAGCTGGAGCTGTTCAATTCAAAATTGAAGGGGAAGTATATTTGGATAATGAATATTTTGTAAGAGCAGGTTATAGTGCAAACGCATCAATCGTAACGGAAAGAAGAGACAGTGTAGTAGCTATTAGTGAAGCTCTCTTGCAATATGATTTAAAAACAAAAGAACCATATATTGAAGTAGAGATTGGAGAACAAGAATTTGAAAAAAGAGACGTTACTTTAGGTTTATCAGATGGAATAAATGCCGAGATACTTTCAGGGGTTACAAAGGAAGACAAAATAAAAATTTGGAACGAAACAGAGCCTGAAAAGAAATCAGGAGTAAGTATTGAAGTACATTAAAAGTTAAATTATGAAATTATTACAACTTAGTATATGCCTATTATTAGCAAGTGCAAACCTGCAGGCACAGGAAGTTTGGACCTTGGAAAGATGTGTAGAGCGTGCAATCGATAAAAACATATCTATTAAGCAATCTAAGGCAAATTTAAAAAGTACAAGCCTAAGCAAAACAACCGCTATTGCTAACTTTTTACCCAGCATAAATTTGGGATCTTCTCATTCTTGGAATGTTGGGCTTAACCAAAACATCACAACTGGTTTATTGGAAAACATGACGACTACCTCAGCTTCTTTGAATGCAAATGTCGGGATTGATTTATTCAATGGTTTACAGAATATTCAACAATTATACCGAGCTAACCTCAGCATTTTAGCAAGTCAATATCAATTGGCTGATATGACAGAAAACATCTCCTTATTAGTAGCCAATTCCTATTTACAAATTTTGTTTAATAGAGAAAGTTTAGGAGTACAGTATTCTCAATTAACAATTGCTAATGAAGAGTTAATCATTGCACAGGAACGCCTCAAAACAGGAATCATTCCAAAAGGAGATGTACTAGAAATTGAAGCGAATGTAGCCACTATTGAACAAAATGTAGTGGTGGCCGAAAATAACTATCAACTTTCAAAAATTTCATTGGCACAATTACTGCTTATTTCTGAAATTGATAATTTTGAAATAGCACAAGAAACAGCAACTATTCCTGAATCAGCAATACTAAATTCAAATGTAAATACCATATATTCAACTGCTGTATCCAAACGTAATGATGTTAAATTGGCAGAAACAAATCTTAAAATTGCCAAGAAAGACTTAGCTATATCCAAAGGAAGTATCTTGCCAAAAATAAGTGGTTACTATTCTTATAGCTCCAGAATATTGTTTGATGATCCAAGTGATATCTCACATCAATTGGATGTTAATGCAGGAGAAAACTTTGGGGTGCAACTATCAATTCCTATTTTTAATGGAATGGCAAACAATACAAACATTAAAAGAAGTAAAATTAATATCCAGAAATCTAACTATGCTTTAGAACAGGTGAAATTGGATTTAAGAAACACCATTAACCAAGCCTATAATGACGCAAAAGGTTCTTTGAAGGCCTACCAAGCAGCTGAAAAAACTGTAGCAGCTCGTAAATTAGCTTATGAGTATGCCAAAGAAAGATTTGATAATGGAGGAATGAATACCTTTAATTTCTTGCAAGCTGGGCAAAGGTATGAGGCAGCTCAATCAGAATTGATAAAAACAAAATACAATTACATTTTCAAATTGAAAGTATTAGAATTTTACTTTGGAGAGGCTAGTTTGTAATATTTAATCCAACTTAATTTTAGCAGATATTTTTCTACTGGTTTAGCAGTATTTTCTTAACCACAGAACCATCAGAATAGATATAAAACAAGATTTGTGATGAATTTATATTGCTTTTTTGTCCCAATACATTGGTGATTTTAATTAGTATTTTTTCAGTTTTTTCTTCTTTAATACTAACAGCATTACAGTCCAGCGTAAAACCATAATGAGCTTGCATAAACTGCAAAATAGATTCGGATAAATCATTTGCATATTGTGCCCTATTAATGGTTTGCATAAAAGCGTAATAGTTTTCCAAATGAGTAGCATCAATAACTCCTGAGTATCTGGATCCGTGTTTCCAAGTATTCCATCCTGCATAAAAGAAACCACCAGTATCAGGTGAAGGATGAGTTAAACTAGGAACAGAATTCCAACCCTTACTATCCAATAAACTTCCCAAACTCATTGGTCCTTTTACCACGTCCAAAAAGTTTACACCCCCATTAGAACATAAGTTTTTCACGGTCGAATAATTTACTCTTGTCATAATTAAGGAATCTGAGCCATTCAGATAAGTTTTAGAAACTCCAAGTCCAACTTCTGTCCACATATCTGTATGTCCGTTCCCATGCATTTCAAAATAATGTCCTGCTCCCCAACTATTAGTAACTGTATATTTTGCAGTATCAATAAAATCATG
>Ga0308012_10000190_pt1 | contig 39608 bp, 35 predicted proteins | sample Neamet179_FD_203133 | JGI IMG/M metagenome (GOLD analysis project Ga0308012, IMG submission 203133) | Marine microbial communities from water near the shore, Antarctic Ocean - #179 | ecosystem: Environmental > Aquatic > Marine > Unclassified | place: Southern Ocean | collected 2014-07-25 | reverse complement strand
GTTTTAAATGAACCTAAAGGCAGCGCTTGTTTGAAATTTATACGGCGTTATTGCATGTTCGTGTAGCCAGCTACACGTCACATGCTCTGCCTTGTATAAATACCAAACAAGTAGCTGTAAAAATAATATCGAAAGATCAACAGACCCTAATAATAATTAATTATAACCAACAAAAAACCAGCGTAATGCTGGTTTTTAATAGCGTCATAACTTGACTAAAAAACTTAGTTAATTTTAGCTAATATCGCTTCAAGCTTTTCTAAATTATCATAAGAAATAACAAGTTTACCTTTGCCTTTTTTATTATGGCTAATAGCGACTTTTGCCCCTATTTTTTCAGTTAAACTTTGTTCTAATACTATCATTTCTTCTGCTTTTTCAACTTTTTCTTTTTCCGCAACGGGATTTTGAATGTTTTTAATTAAACTTTCTGTTTCTCGTACGGTTAGCTCTTTAGTCGCTACCGTTTCTGCTGCTGACGTTTGTATATCGCCCTCTAATGCTAATAAAGCGCGGGCATGACCCATTTCAATATCACCATTCTCTAGAAACGTTTTTACGGCTTCATTTAGTTTATTTAAACGTAATAAATTACTGACTGTAGTACGAGACTTACCAACTGCAATAGCGACTTCTTGGTGAGTTAAATCAAACTCAGTTAACAACCGTTCTAATGCAATAGCTTCTTCCATCGCATTAAGGTCTTCACGTTGAATATTCTCAATAAGTGCAATAGCGACTGCTGATTCATCAGGCACATTTTTAACCAAACAAGGAATAATGTCTAGTTGTGCTAATTTAGCAGCACGCCAGCGGCGCTCACCAGCAATAATTTCATATTTATTCTCTTCATTCGAACTTTCAACTAAACGCACAACAATAGGTTGAATAATACCTTGTGATTTAATAGATAATGATAACTCTTCAAGCCCAGCATCTGACATACCGCGGCGTGGTTGGTATTTACCTGGAGATAATTGACCAATCGGCAGTTTTAATAGTTCATTTTCTGACACTTTTACCGTATTACTTACTTCGGTAATATTCACTTTAGTTTCGGTACCTGAAATAGCCGGTGATAATAAAGCGTCAAGACCTCTACCTAAGCGACTAGCGCCTTTACGTTTTGCAGTACTCATAATATTCCTTTACGCTAGTCAACAGCATTAGCTGTAACTTGCTGAGCTTTTTTCGTTGAATCATTTTTACGTAATACTTCACCGGCAAGGGCAAGGTATGCCTTAGCACCCGTTGAAGATTTATCGTAATACATCGCTGGAGATCCAAAACTTGGTGCTTCAGCTAAACGGACATTTCGAGGAATAACACTCCGGTAAACTTTATCACCAAAGTGTCGTTTTAATTGTTCCGATACGTCATTAGCTAAGCGATTTCTAGGGTCATACATAGTACGTAGTATACCTTCAATATGTAACTTATCATTCACAACAGAGGTTAATTTGGTAATAGTATCCATGAGTGCAGTTAAGCCTTCTAATGCATAATATTCGCATTGCATAGGAACTAGTACAGAATCAGCGGCTGTCATTGCATTAACAGTAAGCATGTTCAATGAAGGAGGACAATCGATGATAATAAAATCATAAAAGTCTTTAACGGGTTCTAACGCTTTTTTCAAACGTTGTTCACGTGCATAAACTTCCATCAACTTTATTTCAGCGGCCGTAACATCAGCATTGGCAGAAATTAAATGATAAAGCCCTGATGTCTCTTTGATAACAACATCTTCAACACTTTGTTCTTCAATTAATAATTCATAACAAGTCGCATGAACTTTATATTTATCAACACCACTGGCCATGGTGGCATTACCTTGAGGATCTAAATCAATTAATAAAACTTTGCGTTTGGTTGCTGCCAATGAAGCAGCTAAATTAACTGCGGTTGTAGTTTTACCCACACCACCTTTCTGGTTTGCAACTGCTATTATTTTTCCCACAGGCATCTCTACTTTTATTATTGTTTTTAGTGCGACTTCTTCAATACGATGACATGGCGCTCACCAACCAAGTCAGGCACTATAATTTCATGGCTGTCTACTACAGTAATATTTTCAGGTAATTGTGAGATCTCATCCTGAGGATATTGTCCTTTAAGAGCAAAAAATAATCCTTGCTCGGTAGTAATTAAGTGCTGACACCAATCTACCATATCATTAAGAGATGAAAAGGCACGACTTAATACCCCGTCAAAAGGTTGTTCACCTTGATAGTTTTCTACTCTCGCTTTTACGGGAGTAACGTTCGCTAATTTTAATTGAAAGACTACTTGTCTAAGAAAGGTAATACGCTTACCTAAACTATCGAGTAATACAAAATTTTTCTCTGGATATAAAATAGCGAGTGGTATACCCGGTAAACCTGGACCAGTACCCACATCAATAAAATTATTACCGATGAGTACTTCACCTACCATCAAACTATCCATAATATGCTTAATAAGCATTTCATTAGGATCGCGAACAGAGGTAAGGTTATAGGTTTTATTCCATTTATTGAGTAACTCAACATACTGGATAAGTAAGTTTATTTGTTCTGGGGATACGACAAGTTCTGTTTTACTGATCAGTGTCGATAATTGCTGTGTTAACGTCATTTTTTATTTAGACGAGCCTTACTCATTACATTCAATAAAAATTAATGAGTGGCTCGTACCTGTCTATTGCGACTACGCTAATTTACGTAGAAGACCGTGTTTTTTTAAGTAGACTAATAATAACGAAATTGCCGCCGGAGTAATACCAGAAATTCGCGATGCTTTACCAATAGTTTCAGGACGAGCATCTTTTAGCTTGGCAACAACTTCATTAGATAAGCCAGATATTTGTTGATAATTAAACTCAGCCGGAATTAAAGTATCTTCATTACGTTTTTTCTTCGCTATTTCATCAAGCTGTCTATCGATATAACCTGCGTACTTAGTTTGAATTTCAATTTGTTCAGACGCTTGTCTATCTTGTATTGCAGGGCCTAAACCTTCAATTTGCATTAGATCAATATAATTGACTTCTGGGCGACGAATAAGATCCTCTAAACTTGCTTCTTTACTCATTGGTGTTTTAAGCAAAGCATTAATTTGATCTATTTTTGTATGATCCTTTTGTACCCAAGTCGATCGTAAGCGTTGACGTTCAAGTTCAACGTTTTCCATCTTATCATTAAATCTTTTCCAACGTGCATCACACACTAAGCCAATTTTTCGTCCCGCTTCTGTTAATCGAATATCAGCATTATCTTCACGAAGTAATAAACGGTATTCAGCACGAGAAGTAAACATACGGTAAGGCTCTTTAGTACCTAATGTAGCTAAGTCATCAATTAACACGCCCATGTAAGCTTGATCACGTCCTAATCTAAATTCGTCTCGCTCTTTAACCCTATTTGCTGCGTTAGCACCTGCTATAAGCCCTTGTGCACCAGCTTCTTCATAACCTGTAGTCCCGTTAATTTGACCTGCAAAATATAAGTTTTCAACAAATTTACTTTCTAAACTTTGTTTTAAATCACGAGGATCAAAATAGTCATATTCAATGGCATAACCTGGACGCGTAATAAAGGCATTTTCAAACCCTTTAATTGAACGTACTAAATTCATTTGAACATCAAAAGGTAAACTGGTTGATATACCATTTGGATAGACTTCATGTGTAGTTAAACCTTCAGGTTCAACAAATATTTGATGCGATGTTTTATCAGCAAAGCGAGTGATCTTATCTTCAATTGAAGGGCAATATCTTGGGCCTATTCCCTCAATAACACCGGTATACATTGGAGAACGATCTAAACCATCACGAATGTGTTGATGTGTTTGTTCGTTAGTATGAGTGATATAACAAGATATTTGTTCTGGATGATCCGCTTGTGATCCCATAAAAGAAAAAACAGGGCTTGGTGTATCACCGGCTTGTTCTTCCATCACAGAAAAATCTAATGATCGTGCATCAAGTCTTGGTGGCGTACCTGTTTTTAAACGATCCATTCTAAAGGGCATATCACGCATTTTTGCAGCGAGGTTTACACTGGCAGGATCACCGGCTCGACCACCCTGATAATTATTTAAACCAATATGGATCAACCCTGAAAGGAAAGTACCTACCGTTAAGACAACCGTCTTACCTTTTAATTTAAGGCCCATCTGTGTTGACACACCGACTACGCGATCGTTTTCAAGGATCAAGTCATCACAAGGCTGCTGAAAAATAGTTAGGTTTTCTTGGTTTTCTAAGGTATTACGAACATAATTGCGATATAAAATACGATCCGCCTGAGCACGTGTAGCACGTACTGCTGGCCCTTTACTCGAGTTTAATGTTCTAAATTGAATTGCACTATGATCAATGGCCGTTCCCATTAAACCACCAAGGGCATCAATTTCTTTTACAAGATGACCTTTACCAATACCACCAATGGCTGGATTACAAGACATTTGGCCTAGGGTGTCAATGTTATGGGTTAACAATAACGTTTTGCAGCCCATGCGTGCCGCAGCTAGGGCGGCTTCAGTTCCTGCATGACCACCACCAACAACAATTACGTCATAAGACTCTTGATACCACATAAAATAACAATCCTGCTTGGTTAAAATTAATTAAAGTTTTATTTTAAAGTGTACTGAAATATTTGGAACACTCAAAATTAGGAAACGTATTTTAGCGCTTTTTTGTCTTCAGGGATACGATCAAATGCGTAAAAAAGATCGGGGTGGATCCTTAATATATAAAAAGAGATCTTTAGAAAGATCTTATAGTTATTACTTATTAGGATCGTATTTTTCTGTGGGTAAGTAGTATTTTCTTATAGTTATTAATAACTAACATCAATGATAACACTGTGATCAAGCGTTGATCAATCAGCAAATAAGCTTTGATCAAAAGACCTAGTTATCCACAGGGCATTTAATATCTTATTTAATCCACTGAATAATAATAGAAAAATAACGGGTTATTCAGTGTTTTATCCACAATGATAAAATAATAGATCAATAACTGTGGGTAACTTATGGGTAACTGATCATGCTAGATCGAAAGTAGATCACTATTTGTACTGATCCACTGTTGAGAAAGCTCTTCTGGATCAATATCTTTAGACATATCAAAGGTCTTTAATGAAACGATCTCTTTACAACCTTTTGATATTAATAGATTTGTTAAATCCTTTGCTGCTTTGCAAAAGGTATCATAGTTAGAATCTCCGATCCCTATAGTTAAAAAACTAACCGTGGATAGATCTTGATCACAATAAGTGAGATCACTAACAAATTGCTTAATGTTGTCAGGATAGTCACCAGCACCGTGTGTTGAAGTACAAATGATCCAAACTGGTTTTTTTGATGAAATAGTGTACTTTTTTTGTTCATTGTTGATCGTAAAAGTATTGCTGATAATACTATTTAGATCCGGTTTTAGGTGAATATCAACATTATGATCAAGTTCATTTAAGGTTTCTTCACAGGCTTCTGCAACATATTCTGTGCCACCAAGCATGCTACCAACAATGATTTGAATTGAGCTCATAGAGGGTCTCTTTAATTAAGAAGTAAGGATTAAGGTTAAATTTATCATTAATATTTAGCTTATTGTATTACTTGAACATGGATAAAAAGAAGGTTTTTAGCGTCTTTTTATACAAAAATATAAGTTGATTTTATGATGTTTTAGCTAAAAATTAGAAATTATTTCTTAAGAATAGCGTTAAATTATAATTTTTTAGTATTAAAAGGGGAGGGCTATAACGTAATAATAGGTAGATTAAGACAGTCGTAAAGCCATAAATTGAAGGTATATTAGTGTTATAAATGGCAATAATGAGAGTGAATACTTATTATGTTATTGCCATGTATATAAAATATTAGTTATCTAGTGACTATATATACGACTATTTACCAATACAAAAAGAGCTGAATATTTTACCCAATAAGTCATCACTGGTAAATTCACCGGTGATTTGATCTAATTCTTGCTGACAAATACGGAGTTCTTCAGCCAAAATTTCGCCTGCTACGTAAGACTCAAGTTGATCAAGCCCCACAAGTAGATGCTGATGTGTATTCTCTAATGCGACTAAATGACGTCTTCTTGCCATAAAGCCACCTTCAGTACTACCTTGATAACCCATAATAGTTTTTAAGTGTTCTTTTAAACTATTAACCCCATCGCCTGTTTTAGCTGACAACGTAATAATTGAGTGTTGGGTGCCATCAGTGTCACTAAACTCAGAAAACCCTGTTTTCGTGTCATTAACATCGGCTTTGTTTCTTATTAATGTAAGACCAATATTAGGGGGTAATTTGGCAAAAAACTCAGGGTAATAATCTTTAATATTTTGTTCGTCATCCAATACATTGTGATTTTTACTGGCATCAACCATTAATAAAACACGGTCTGCTTGATTTATTTCTTGCCAAGCACGCTCAATACCTATTTTTTCAACCACATCATCACTGTCTCTTAAGCCTGCGGTATCAATAATATGTAATGGCATGCCATCAATATGTATTTGTTCAGCAAGGACGTCACGTGTGGTACCAGCGATATCGGTAACTATGGCGGTTTGTTTACCACTTAATGCATTTAATAAGCTTGATTTACCTGCATTAGGGCGACCAGCAATAACAACGCGCATACCTTCACGAATAATACTGCCTTGTTGTGCTTGTTTACGTACATCTTCCACTTTACTGATAATCTTTTTTAAATCGGTTACTACTTTTTTATCGGCAAGAAAATCAATTTCTTCTTCGGGAAAATCAATAGCCGCTTCAACATACATTCTTAAATGAATAATGCTTTCAACCATTTCATTAACAAGTTTTGAAAAATCACCTTGTAATGAATTTAGTGCTGAACGGGCCGCTTGTTCAGAACTTGAGTTAATCAAATCAGCAATTGCTTCCGCTTGAGTTAAATCAAGTTTGTCATTTAAAAAGGCTTGTTCACTGAACTCTCCTGGCTTAGCCATAATAACTTTAGGTAAAGCGAGTATTGCTTTTAATAGCATATCAAGAATAACAGGACCGCCATGTCCTTGAAATTCAATAACGTCTTCACCCGTAAATGAATGTGGCGCCTTAAAATATATTGCGATACCTTGATCTAAAACGTGTGGTTTATCGGTAGTGGAACTGTCTAAAAAGGGTAAATATTCAGCCTTTCTTACTTCGGGAATTCTACCTAAAATAGCTTGAGCAACATTTTTAGCTTCAGGGCCTGAAACTCTAATGATACCAACGCCCCCTCTACCTGGTGCAGTGGCTTGTGCGGCGATTGTTGTTGTTTGAGCAATTGATGTCATAGTGAAGTAACTTTAATAAATAGTGATTGATTAGTTATTGATAGATATTTTACTTTATTTCTACGGTAAATGCTTAAAAGACTATTTCGTATGACTAAAAACAAAAAAGGCGATTACTGTTAAACAGTAATCGCCTTTTCAATTCATTTTATTTAGCTAAGTCGTTGTCATTATGCAGCCGATTTTGCTGCTTTTTTCTTAGCTATATCGGCAAATATTATTTTCATTTGCACAATAGATACAACGTTACTGATAAACCAGTAAAGTACTAAACCAGAAGGGAACCAAGCCATAAATATAGAAAATACTACAGGCATATATTGCATAATTTTCTGCTGCATTGGATCTTGAATAGTCATAGGTTGCATTTTTTGCATAACGTACATACTTGCACCCATAAGCACAGGTAATACAAAGAATGGGTCCATTGCTGATAAATCTTGTATCCAGAATACAAATGGCGCATGACGTAATTCAACACTTTCTAAAAATACCCAGTATAGTGCTAAGAAAATTGGCATTTGTAATATTAAAGGTAAACAACCGCCTGCTGGGTTTACCTTCTCTTTACGGTACATTTCCATAGTCGCTTGTGACATTTTTTGTCTGTCATCACCAAAGCGCTCTTTTAGCTGTGCCATTTTAGGCGCTAAATCACGCATTTTAGCCATAGAAGTATATTGAGCTTTTGTTAGCGGATACATAACACCTTTAACAATCAACGTAATGCAAATAATTGCAAGACCCCAGTTAATAACAAAGCTTTGAATAGTTAGTAATAACCAAAATAGTGGCTTACTGATCATAAATAGGAAACCGTAATCGATAGTTAAACCTAAGTTGTCAGCAATTTCGTCAAGTTTATATTGATCTTTAGGACCAACATAAAATATTGCTGAAGTAGAGCCTTGTTGGCCGGCATCAATAATTACTGTAGGAGCTTTAAAACCAATAACCGCTTCAAAATTATTACTGTATGTTGTATAAATTTGGTTACTATCTTCAGCTTTTGGTACCCAAGCTGATACAAAGTAATGTTCAAGCATAGCAACCCAACCACCAGCAGTAGCTTTAGTTAAGTTTGCTTCTTGAATATCATCAAAATCATATTTTTCATAACGATCTTCTGTGGTTGAATAAGCGGCACCACGGTATGTAGGTAACATACTAGCGCCTGATTCAACAACGGTAGACTGTTTTAGTTGACCATACATTTGAACAGAAACACTATTAGGGGTGTTGTTATCAATTAAATATTCAACATTAACGCTATAGCTATTTTTATTGAAAGTAAAACGCTTAGTGACTGACATACCACTTGCATCATGAAAAACTAAATCTGTAATTAAACGGTCATTAGTTAATTCATAGTTTTGTTGTGCGCTTGTATATATTGGTCGACCTTTAATTATACGGTCAATACCATTAGCGCCAGTTAAACCACTTTGAGCAATATATTTTTGATTACCGTTTTGCATAATAGTAAATGGAATACCATTACCTTGCTCAGTATCATAGTTACGTAATTTAACTTCAACAATATCACCACCCTGACTATTTATTTTTAAAGTAAAAGTATCAGTAGTTACGGTTATTAATTTTGCAGAAGCCTCGTTTGATTTTATTAAACTTACTTGTGCGTCTGATGATGCAGGGACGAAGTCGTCGTTAGCATTTTCACCAGACTGGCTTTGGCTAATACTTGTTTGTTCAGGAACAGGGGCATTTTGTTCTTGCCATTGACTAAACAGTAAGTAAGTAACAACCATAAGCGCAATAAAAAGTAGACTGCGTTGGGATTCCATAAAATTAACTTCTCTTCTTTGTTGGCAGGGGAATATTTCCCGAGCATAATTTAAATTTGATAAGTGTGTGGCATTTTAATCTACGTTGGCTTGATAACCAACAATCTTTTAGTTTATGTCGGTTATTTAAGCTAAGTTAAAGCTATTCACTTTTTATAAGTCTTTTTTATTATTATTTATTGTAGGTAAAGGAGGGACTGGATCTTCACCACCTTCATTAAGTGGATGACATTTTAATATACGTTTGCTTACTAACCAACCACCTTTTATAACACCAAAACGACTAACGGCTTCAGTTGCATAAGTAGAGCAGGTTGGGGTAAATCTACAATTAGAGCCGAGTAATGGGCTAATAAAGCGTTGATAGCTTTTTATAGAAGTTATTACTAGTTTTTGTGGCGTTGAATTATTTTTCGCCATATCTTCTCTAATTCCTGATTTATCACCTTGTTATCAAGTTGATCAATACCAGACTTTACCATAACAACAATATCTATAGGAGGTAAATCATGTTGATTTAAGCGGAAGCTTTCTCTTACTTGCCTTTTTACACGATTTCTTTGTACAGCAAGTTTTACACGTTTTTTAGCAATGGCTAAACCTAAACGGTTTTTGGCAACTGAATTATGTTTATCAGAGACTAGAGTATGAGGTTTGGGTGTTACTAATAAAGTAAAATGGCGAGAGCCGAATCGAAGAGGTTTAGAAAAAACCGCTTGAAAATGACCGGGAGTCAACAAACGTGACTCCCGATTAAATTTGTAAGTAGTCATTGTCTGACTACCCTATAATATCAAAAAATGTAAACACAGTTTAATATTATGCGCTAAGACGTACACGGCCTTTAGCACGGCGACGAGCTATAACAGCACGTCCGTTTTTAGTTGCCATGCGAGCACGGAATCCGTGGTTACGCTTACGCTTTAGTACGCTAGGTTGAAATGTTCTTTTCATCAGGCTAATCCGTCGGTTGTTGTTGCCCTGGCAAAACAGCCTTTTGAGCACACAGGTCTAAAAAATGAGGCCGAATATTAATGCTTATTGGAGGATTTGTCAATCATTTATGTTAGCTATTTAATAAAGATCCTTACTTTTTTATTCTGGGATCTCTGTGATCTTTATTGATCTTGCTGCGCTATGGGTAATCATATTCACAGTTTTATCACATTCCCATTTTCACATATTAATAACTAATACTATTAAATAGTCATTTCAGTTAAAATAAGTAATAAATAACAGACTTTTTTTAACTGAAAAACTTATACTTTATCTATATTTTACAATGTGTTAACTTGGTACCTATAAAAAACGATTATAATAGTGAAAAGTCAATATTGCACTTGTGGATAACTCAATAGATAATAGCCATAAGAAAAATAATACCCTTGTTACTTTTGGAGTTTTGGTTGGATCATTCACCTTGGCAAAGATGCCTATCTGTTCTACAAGAAGAATTGCCTGCTCAGCAATTTAGTATGTGGATCCGACCTTTACAATGCGTTATAAATGAAAATGTTATGACGTTATATGCACCTAATCGGTTTGTTTTAGATTGGGTCAGAGATAAATATGTAAACCGTATCAATGAACTACTTACTATTAACGAACCCAATAATCCATTATTGCTTCGCTTTGATGTAGGCAGTAAACCGATAGTTAATAATTTAATAAGTAATAATTCTGCTAATAGCAGCAACTCTCCCTTTGCAAGCAGTGGTAACGAATCATTATTTTCAAAATCACCCGCTAACGCTAAAGTAGCCGAACCTGAAAGTAATATTCCAAAGAAAACTAATGTAAGACTTAATTATACGTTTGATAATTTTGTTGAAGGTAAATCTAACCAGTTAGCACGTGCCGCGGCCTCACAAGTAGCAGATAATCCGGGTACGGCATATAACCCCTTATTTATTTATGGTGGAACAGGTTTAGGGAAAACGCATTTATTACATGCCGTCGGTAATGGTATTTTACTGAATAAACCCAATGCTAAAATTGCTTATATGCATTCAGAGCGTTTTGTACAAGATATGGTGAGAGCGCTACAAAACAACGCGATGGAAAAATTTAAACAATACTATCGTAGCGTCGATGCACTGCTTATTGATGATATCCAATTTTTTGCAGGTAAAGAACGAACTCAAGAAGAGTTTTTTCACACTTTTAATGCTCTTCTTGAAGGAAATCAACAGGTTATACTTACTAGTGATCGTTACCCTAAAGAAATTAATGGGGTTGATGATCGCTTAAAGTCTCGTTTTGGTTGGGGCTTAACCTTAGCTATTGAACCACCAGAGCTTGAAACCCGTGTTGCGATATTAAAACGTAAAGCACAAGAAAGTCAGATTAACTTAGCTGATGAAGTTGCTTTTTTTATTGCTAAACGCCTTCGTTCAAACGTTCGTGAATTAGAAGGTGCATTAAATCGTGTTATGGCTAATGCTAACTTTACGGGTCGAGCTATAACGATTGATTTTGTTAGAGAAGCTTTACGTGATTTACTCGCCTTACAAGATAAATTAGTGACCATAGATAATATTCAAAGAACGGTTGCTGAATATTATAAAATTAAAATTGCAGATTTATTATCTAAACGTCGTAATCGCTCTGTTGCTCGACCTAGACAAATTGCCATGGCATTATCTAAAGAGTTAACCAACCATAGTTTACCTGAAATTGGTGATGCTTTTGGTGGGCGCGATCATACAACGGTTTTACATGCTTGCCGTAAAGTGAAATCTTTACGTGAAGAAACGCATGATATTAAAGAAGATTATTCAAATTTAATTAGAACACTTTCGTCTTAAATGATTAAAAATAAAATATTAGCTCTTATGCAGGTATCAAAATGAAGTTTTCATTAAACAGGGAATTATTACTTAAACCATTATTATTGGTGTCAGGTGCAGTAGAACGTAAAAGTACGTTACCCATTTTAAGTAATATACTTTTTGAAGTTAGCGGTCACTCACTTACGTTAACTGCGACTGATTTAGAACTTGAAATGGTTGCTTATGCTCAAGTAGATAATCAAGGCGAAGACGGAAAAATAACCATTCCAGCACGTAAACTTTTAGATATATGTAAAAGTTTACCAGAAAATTCGTTGATTAGTTTTGATTCAATTGATGAAACCATTAAGTTGTCATCTGGACGAAGCCGCTATTCATTATCAACATTACCTGCTGTTGATTTTCCAAATATTGAAGAATGGAAAGGGGATGTTGAATTTCAGTTAATGAAATCAGAATTCTTACGATTAATAGAAAGTACGCATTTTTCTATGGCGAACCAAGATGTTCGTTATTATCTAAATGGTATGTCTATTGAAAGTGAAGGTAATGAAATTCGTTCTGTTGCTACTGATGGTCATCGTCTTGCTATTTGTAAAATATCTAATGAAAACTTAGCATTACCAGCAAGACAAGTTATTGTGCCACGTAAAGGTATATTAGAAATTATTCGTTTATTAGCACCCGTTGACGAATCTGTTCAAATATATTTAGGCTCTAATCATATTCGTATTATTGATACTGAGTTCTCTTTTACCAGTAAATTGGTTGATGGACGCTTTCCTGATTACCGCCGAGTGTTGCCTCGTAACGGTGACAAAGTCTTCGAAACGAATAAAGATGCATTACGCCAGGTTTTATCGCGTGCGTCAATTTTGTCAAATGAAAAATTCAAAGGTGTACGCCTTAACTTTTCAGAATTAAATTTGAAAATCACAGCGAATAACCCAGAACAAGAGCAAGCAGAGGAAGAGATTGAAATTAATTTCCCTTACGGTGACCTCGAAATTGGTTTTAATGTGAGTTACGTACTCGATGTATTAAGTGCGATTAAAGATGAAAATGTTAAGTTTACTTTAGCGGACGCAAATAGCAGTGTAGTTATTGAAGGCAGTAATAATGGCGAAGCGCTTTATGTTGTTATGCCAATGCGTTTATAGTTAAGAGTCTATTTTTTAAATTATGAGTGTTGCTAAGCTTACTACGTACAACTTTAGAAACTTGTCATCACTTGCTATTGATTTACATCCTAATCTTAATTTTTTTATTGGGGATAATGGCAGTGGGAAAAGTAGTTTACTTGAAGCGATCTTTTTTTTAGGTCACGGTAAATCTTTTCGTACAAGCAAAGTAGAGCACTTAGCAAGTTACAATACAGATAACTTTGTTGTTAGTATAAAAGATATAAATGATTTACAACTCGGTCTCAGTAAAAATATAGGCACAGGTGTTACGCTTATTAAAATTAATGGAGAGCGACATGCAAGGCTATCTGAATTAGCTAAAAATATAGCCGTTCAAATAGTAACACCAGAAAGCTTTAAGTTATTTTTTGGTGGGCCGAAAGAACGAAGACGTTTTGTAGAATTAGGAATGTTTCACGTGAAACATGACTTTTCTAAACAGGGACGTGAATTCAACAGGGTGTTAAAGCAAAGAAATGCTTGTATACGTAATGGATTAGATAAATCGACATTTGATTATTGGACTGCCATTTTTTGTCAATTATCAGAAGAGGTTGCTAAAATAAGATCTCATTACATATCAGCACTTATTGAAGAACTACCTTATTGGTTAGGTATTTTATTACCGAGTATATCGGATAAAGTAACAGTACAATATTTACAGGGTTGGCCACAAAAAAAAACATTAATTGAAGCACTTAGTGATGCTCACGAAAGGGAACAAGCTTTTGGGTATAGCATTTACGGAGCGCATAAGTTTGATGTTAAGTTTCTTATTGCAAAGCATGCTTTAGAAAGTCAACTTTCAAGAGGACAACAAAAGTTGTTTTTACTGGCATTAACTTTTGCCCAAGCCAAGTTAATTGGAAGAGTTAATCGAGTAAAACCAATTTTACTTATTGATGATATAGGTGCTGAATTAGATGCTAATTCTAGACAATCTTTATCAAGTGCAATGAGTAATTTAGATTGCCAAGTTGTTATCACGGCAATAGAAGAAGGTGTCTTACAGCCTTTTATTAATGATGCTAGCGTTATTAATAATGAGAGTAATGATAAAATAAAATATCACATGTTTCACGTGAAACATGGTGGTATATTACCTGTGAATAATTCAGTAATGATTGAGTAGGCTAAAAACTATGACTGTAGAAAATGAATATAGCTCGTCCAGTATAAAAGTCCTAAAAGGACTTGATGCCGTACGAAAAAGACCTGGTATGTATATAGGTGACACGGATGATGGCACTGGTTTACATCATATGGTTTTTGAGGTTCTAGATAACTCAATCGATGAAGCATTAGCTGGGCATTGTACCGATATTATAATAACCATTCATTTAGATGGTTCGGTATCAGTAAAAGATGATGGCCGTGGTATACCTACAGAAATCCATCCTGAAGAGGGTATTTCTGCAGCTGAAGTTATCATGACGGTTCTACATGCCGGTGGTAAGTTTGGTGGTGAAGATTCTGGTTATAAAGTATCTGGCGGCTTACATGGTGTTGGTATTTCAGTTGTTAACGCTTTAAGTGAAAAGCTTAAATTAAATATTCGCCGTGATGGAAAGTTGTTTGAACAATTTTATCATATAGGTGTAGCAGAAGCGCCACTTGCTGAAGTAGGTGTTAGTGATAAAACAGGTACAGAAGTACGTTTTTGGCCAAGTAGCGATACTTTTACTGATGTGCTTTTTCATTATGAAATTTTAGTAAAACGAATTCGTGAATTATCATTCTTAAATTCTGGCGTATCAATTCGTTTGATTGATGAACGTGAAGAAGGCAAAGAAGATCACTTTCAATATGACGGTGGTATTCAAGCCTTTGTAGATTATTTAAATACTAATAAAACACCAGTAAATCAAGAGATTTTCTATTTTGATTTAGAACGTGAAGATGGCATTATTGTTGAAGTTGCCATGCAGTGGAATGACGGCTTCCAAGAGAATATTTATTGTTTTACTAATAATATCCCTCAAAAGGACGGTGGTACGCATTTAAGTGGATTTAGAACGGCACTGACTAGAACGCTGAACTCTTACATGACAAGAGAAGGTTTAAACAAAACTAAAAAAGGTGGTGCTACTGAAACAAGCGCTACGGGTGATGATGCCCGTGAAGGTTTAACCGCGGTAATCTCTGTTAAAGTTCCTGATCCTAAATTCTCTTCACAAACAAAAGATAAACTTGTTTCATCAGAAGTTAAAACAGCTGTTGAACAAGCCATGGGTGAGAAGCTAGGTGAATACCTATTAGAAAACCCTTCAATTGCACGTACTATTATCATGAAGATAGTGGATGCAGCAAGAGCACGTGAAGCGGCTCGCAAAGCGCGTGAAATGACTCGTCGTAAAGGTGTATTAGATATTGCGGGTTTACCGGGCAAGCTTGCTGATTGTCAGGAAAAAGATCCAGCCTTATCTGAAATATATATTGTGGAAGGAGACTCTGCTGGTGGTTCAGCCAAGCAGGGACGTAACCGTAAGAACCAAGCAATACTACCACTGAAAGGTAAAATTCTTAACGTTGAGAAAGCACGTTTTGATAAGATGATATCTTCTCAAGAAGTAGGCACCTTAATCACAGCATTAGGTTGCGGTATTGGTCGCGATGAATATAACCCAGAGAAACTTCGTTATCATAGTATTATTATTATGACCGATGCCGATGTCGATGGATCTCACATCCGTACATTGTTACTCACGTTCTTTTATCGTCAAATGCCAGAAATTATGGAACGTGGTCATATCTTTATCGCACAGCCACCACTTTATAAAGTTAAAAAAGGTAAGCAAGAGCGTTACATAAAAGATGATGATGGCTTAACCGAATACTTAACTACTTTAGCATTAGATAACGCGGCTATTCATGTAAATGAAGATGCGCCTGCAATTTCAGGTGCGGGTTTAGAAACATTGGTTAATCAATTCCGTAGCACGATGGATATTATTAAACGCTTATCTAGACAGATACCTGCAGATATCGTTGAAAAAATGATTTACAGCAGTACTATCACAGCAGATGATTTTTCTGATGAAGCTAAAGTAAATGCTTGGGCAAAAGATTTAATCACCCAGCTTGAGAATCAAGACAGCAATGGTTCAATTTATAAAGTTGAAGTGAAGCATAACCCTGAACGCAATATTTACTTTCCAAACTTTATTGTAAGAAAGCATGGTATTGATACAGAATACCAGTGTAGTTATGAGTTTGTTCAATCGAAAGAATTTGCAACCATAATGGCATTAAATACTTCTATTAATGGTTTAATGGAAGAAGGTGCCTACGTAAAACGTGGTGAAAAAATTAACCCAGTAGAGAACTTTGAAGATGCTTTAGAGTGGCTAATGGCAGAATCTAAACGTGGTCAATACATACAACGCTACAAAGGGTTAGGCGAGATGAACCCTGAACAGCTTTGGGAAACGACTATGGATCCTGATACTCGACGTATGTTACAAGTAACCATTGAAGATGCTATTGCCGCGGATCAATTGTTTACTACGTTAATGGGTGATCATGTTGAGCCAAGAAGACGCTTCATAGAAGATAATGCCTTAAAAGTTTCAAACTTAGATATATAGTGATTATGTATAGCTAATTATAATGCCCGGTCTTCATATCCGGGCATTTTTGTAGAATAAATACGGTAACTCATTTACGGCAAGTATTCACAGTAATTATTTACGGTAAGTATATTTGCTCAGTTAAACAATACAAAAAGTGAATTTGAACAGCATGGCAACTTACAACAGTAAAACTTTCCAAGGCTTAATTTTGCAATTGCAGGATTACTGGTCACGTCAAGGTTGTGTACTAGTACAACCTTTAGATTTAGAAGTGGGGGCAGGTACATTTCACCCGATGACTTTTTTACGCTCAATTGGTCCTGAGCCAATTAGCAGTGCTTATGTCCAACCGTGTCGACGTCCTACCGATGGTCGTTATGGTGAAAATCCAAATCGCTTACAGCATTACTATCAATTTCAAGTAATGCTGAAACCATCTCCTAAGAACATTCAGGAACTTTATCTCAATTCATTAAAAGAGTTAGGCATTGATCCATTAGTTCATGATATTCGCTTTGTAGAAGATAACTGGGAATCTCCAACATTAGGTGCTTGGGGGTTAGGTTGGGAAATTTGGCTTAACGGTATGGAAATTACCCAGTTTACTTACTTCCAACAAGTAGGTGGCTTAGAGTGTACGCCAGTTACTGGTGAAATTACTTACGGTTTAGAACGTTTAGCCATGTACATCCAAAATGTGGATAGCATCTATGACTTAGTGTGGACAGATGGTCCTTTAGGTACTGTATATTACCGTGATATTTTTCATCAAAATGAAGTAGAGCAATCAACGTATAACTTTGAACATGCCGATGTTGATGCGTTGTTTAAACAATTTGATCAATGTGAAAAAGATAGTCAAAAATTGATTGAAGCTAACTTACCATTACCGGCTTATGAGCAAGTAATGAAAGCGTCACATGCATTTAACTTACTTGATGCACGTCATGCTATATCAGTGACCGAACGTCAGCGTTACATACTACGTGTACGTACCTTATCTAAAGCGGTTGCTGAAGCATATTATGCTAAACGTGAAGAGCTTGGTTTTCCAATGTGTAAAAATAACCAAGCTATCGCTAAAAAATCAACTGAAACATCAAGCAAAGGAGAAAAGTAATGACGACTGAAACACTCCTCATTGAGCTTGGCACAGAAGAATTACCACCCAAAACACTGAAGACATTAGCGACCGCTTTTTATGACAATATTAAAAGTCAGTTAGATAGTCATAGTTTAACGTATAGCGATATAAAATGGTTTGCTACACCACGTCGATTAGCTATTCAAGTTTTTGATTTAGTTGATAAACAAGAAGATAAAACAGTTGAAAAACGTGGGCCAGCGGTTAACGTTGCCTTTGACGAAGCCGGTAATGCTAGTAAAGCAGCACAAGGCTGGGCTCGATCTAACGGCATAGACGTTGATCAAGCTGAACGTTTAGTGACAGATAAAGGTGAATGGCTACTTCATCGCGCAACCGTCAGTGGTAAAGCGATTACTGACTTAGTACCCGCTATGGTAACTATCGCCTTAAATAAGTTACCTATTGCAAAACCAATGCGTTGGGGCGCTGAGCGTATTCAGTTTATTCGTCCTGTGCATACGCTTACTATGCTTTTTGGTAGTGAGATTATTGCCGGTGAAGCGCTTGGTGTTACTTCAAGTAACCAAGTGCAAGGTCACCGTTTTCATCATGAAGGCTTAATTACCCTTAATCATGCTAATGATTACCAAGCTCAATTATTAAAAGCTTATGTCGAAGTAGATTTTGATGAAAGACAACGTAAAATTGTTGCTCAAATAAAACAAGTCGCTAATGAGATTGATGCAGTCGCATTAATTGATGAAGAGTTACTTAATGAAGTTACGGCATTAGTTGAATGGCCAGTAACTTTAGTTGGTTCATTTGATGAAGACTTTTTAAATGTTCCTGCTGAGCCTTTAATTTATTCAATGAAAGATCATCAAAAGTATTTTCCTGTGACTGATAAAAACGGTCAACTGGTTAATAAATTTATTTTTGTTGCCAACATTGAGTCTAAAGACCCGAGTGCAGTTATTTTTGGTAATGAAAAAGTTATTCGTCCACGTTTAGCTGATGCAGAGTTTTTCTTTAAAACAGACAAAAAGCAAAGCTTAGCATCAAGACTTGAAAGTCTTGAGTCTGTATTATTTCAAAAACAATTAGGCACATTAAAAGCTAAATCAGAACGTATTGCAGACTTATCGCAATTCATCGCAGAAAAGTTAGGCGAAAGTGCAAAAGATGCCTATCGTGCTGGCTTACTCAGCAAAACAGATCTTATGTCTGAAATGGTATTAGAATTTCCACAAGTGCAGGGCACTATGGGTAAATACTATGCATTGCATGATGGTGAAAATGAAAATATTGCACAAGCGTTAGAAGATCAATACCGTCCTCGTTTTGCGGGTGATTTATTACCAGAGGCAAATATAGGTTGTGCCGTCGCGATTAGTGACAAAATTGATACCTTAGTCGGTATTTTTGGCATTAATCAAGCACCTAAGGGCGATAAAGACCCCTTTGCGCTACGTAGAGCAGCTATTGGTAGTATTCGTATTATCATCGAAAAACAGCTTGATTTAGACCTTGCTACGTTAATTAGCAAAAGTATTGAATTGTTTGGTGATAAGTTAGTTAACGAAAATACTGCAAGTGACGTGTTAGACTTTATTATGGGTCGTTTCCGTGCTTTCTATCAAGAGCAAGGTATTAGCGTTGATGTTATTCAAGCGGTATTAGTTAAGAAACCAAGTGCACCACTTGATTTTGAAAAGCGTATTAAAGCAGTAACCTTTTTTGGTGAACTACCAGAAGCGGCAACACTTGCTGCGGCAAATAAACGTGTTGGTAATATTTTAGCTAAATTTAAAGGTGAACTTTACCCATCATTCAATACTGACTTAGCAACAGAACAAGCAGAACGTGACTTAGCAGATATCTATCAAGAAATAATTTTAAAAGTCTCGCCCTTAATGGCGGATAAAAATTATCAAGCCGCATTAAGTGAATTGGCACAACTTAAAGCACCCATTGATACTTTCTTTGATAATGTGATGGTAATGAGTGACGACGAAGCGATTAAAATTAATCGATTAACGTTATTGAATGAAATTAGAAATAGCTTCTTTGCTATCGCGGATATTTCAGTACTGCAATAAATTTTTTAATTCGTATCACCCTTATAAAATATTCAAAAAAGGTCATGGCAACATGACCTTTTTTTATATGGAAAATAAATATAAATCACACCTTGTTTAATCTTTCAGGTTTTTTAAATTAACGACCTTGTTAGATATCGTAAATATCTTGTAAAAATCGTTCTGAACGAGGTAAGTAATAGTTATCATAATTAAAAGAAAAAGCTATCGCGGTGGCTTTTCCGCGTAATTCTTTATGTGGAACAAAGCCATACACACGAGAGTCTGCACTATTTCTTCGGTTATCACCTAAGACTAAATAATGGCCGGCTGGAACCGTTATAGGTGAAAAATTACTGAGGTTATTGCTTTTACTTGTATCTATATTTATATGGTGTGTGATGACGCCAATAGTTTCTATTGATGATTGTATTGAAGCGTTTTGTGACACAGGTTTATAAGTCAGCGTTTCACCATTAATTTTGATTATTTCATTTTTCATTGATACCACATCGCCAGGTAAGCCAATAATACGTTTAATTAACCTCATATCAGTAGCTTTGGATTCAAAAACGGCAATTTCTCCACGCTGAGGTAAATTTAAACGAAGTAAAGACCATTCAGTAAAAGGTAAACGAATATCATAAGCCATTTTATTAACGACAACTCTATCTCCTTCTTGAATCGTTGGTTGCATTGAACCTGTAGGTACGGTGTACCAATCAGCGACGGCACTTCGAAAGACCGACATTAAAATAATAAAAAGAATCAATTTTTTATTACTTGTTAACAGCGAATAGCATTTACTCTTAAACGGTTTTTTGCTCGATTTATTCATAAGTATTGCTCCTTAGATTTTTTAACTACGTATAGCTATTTAGCTATCAGTGCTAAGGCAATATAATAAAATAAAAGTTCCGCGGAGAAATACTTAGTTACACTTAATAAAGAAAAGCGTTGAATAATCGTTAACTTTTTTTAATAACATATAAAAAGGGTAGAGAATCGGTTTTTTTTACGATGAGATCATGTTCCATAAAGCGACAAAAACTGGGAATATCTCTTGCTGTAGAGGGGTCGTCGCATATAATAAGTAAAGTTTCACCACTCGCCATTTTTCTAATGTTCATACGAACCATCATTACGGGTTCAGGGCAACGAAGTCCAATAGCATCGAGGGTATGGTCAGTTTCTTGATAAAGAGTCGTAGACATTACATAGGCATGAATAATATGAAAGTATAAATAATTATACATTATTCATGTATTTCAGTATAAGAAATAAATTCAACGTTTAAAAAATGGCTTCGGCTATACTTTATATTAATTACCGAAAGTAATTTTTATCAATGATAAAAAATACGTTTTAATCGCAATTCTCGAGGTGACAGTGGAAAATATATTTAGGGCTTTAATCGTTTTAGCCTTTACGTTTGCTCCAATAAGTATTTTGCAAGCAAACGATAGCGTAGAAATAAAAACCAATATTGATCAACAAAGACTCTTTTTTAAAGCCGAAAAGTTAGTGACTCAAAGTAATTCCAGTGAATATAAAACACTTTATAACCAGTTACATTACTATCCTCTACAACCCTATTTAGATCAGGGTCGTTTACTTGATACCATGCAGCTGTCTTCTGCAGTTGAAATTGAAAGCTTTTTAGAGAAATATGAACATTCCCCTTTAGATTGGCCACTACGCAAAGCATGGCTTAAATATTTAGCAAAAAATAAGAACGGTTCACTGTTTTTAGATATTTATCAAAAAACCAGAAACACGGTACTGACTTGCCAACAACTGACCTTTTCACTTAAAGCCGGCTTACCCAAAAGCGTCGTATTACCTCAAGTAACTAAGCTGTGGTTAACCGGTAAATCATTAGATAAAGCGTGTGATCCGATTATTGCTGAATGGAAAAATGCAGGTTATATAACCAATGACATTGTATGGCAGCGTATGGCAATGGCAGCAGATGGCGGAAAACATACGTTAATTCCTTATCTAACGAGTCTACTTCCACAAGAACAACAATATTTAGGGCGGTTATGGCATCAAGTAAGGCGAGATCCTGCGATAGTCAAAAAACATAATAAGTTTCCTAAAAAATCAATAAAAGAAAGCCAAATTTATACTTATGGTATTAAGCGACTCATTTGGCGTGATCCTAATAGTGCTCTAGCAAGTTATAAAAAAGCCTTAAAAGCCTTTAATTTATCAACAATACAAAAAGAAAAAATAACTGAAACCTTTGTTGTTGCACTTTCAAGTAAGAATCACCCTAAAGCAAAAGAGTGGTTAACAAAGCTTAGTCCAATTAATGTTAAGCGTAATATTTTACAGTGGCAGCTAGTTGAAGTACTAAAGCAACAAAATTGGGAAGAGGTTTTAAACGAATTAGCCGTTATGCCTGAAAGCTATAAAACAGAATTACAATGGCAGTATTGGTACGCGAGGGCTTTAATTGCCACCAATGATGTAGAGCGTGGCCATGCAATAATGAATGAGTTAGCCAATAAACGACACTATTATGGTTTTTTAGCCGCTAGCTCCATTGATAAACCAGTAAGTTTACAAGACAAGCCATTAACAATCACTCGTGCAGAAATAGAATCAATATTGCAGTACCCTTCAGCAAAGCGAGCATTTGAGTTATACCATGTAGAGCGTTATGCCGAAGCACGTAGAGAATGGAATTATTGGTTAACCAAGTTGAATGATAGAGAAAAACTCGTTGCTGCAAAATTAGCGAACCAAAAAGGTTGGTTTGATCGAGCGATATTTACTCTATCAAAAGTAGGCTACCTTAATGATGTTTCATTGCGCTTTCCAAAAGCATTCGATCTAAAAATAAATAAACATGCTAAAAAACAATCTCTTAATCCAGCGTGGGCTTTTGCTATTGCGAGGCGAGAAAGTTCTTTCATGACGGATGCACATTCACCTGTTGGCGCGAAAGGTTTAATGCAGCTTATGCCAAACACAGCAAAGCAGTTAAAAGGCAGGAGTGTCAGTCGAAAGTACCTTTATAATGCCGATAATAATATTCAATTAGGGACTCGTTATCTACGTAAAGTACTGGATCGAAATAAAGGTAATCAGATTTTAGCTACTGCCTCTTACAATGCTGGGCCACATAGAGTAAAAACGTGGTTAAAAAATAGTAAAAGTATGCCTGCAGATATTTGGATAGAGACTATCCCATTTAAAGAAACACGAAATTATGTGAAAAGCGTATTAGCCTATCAAGAAATTTATCAGCATACGCCTGGGGAAGTGAGTAAAGTCTTTGAACAAGTCATCAACATGAATATTGGTGGTTAGTTTATTAATATTATTCGGTGAATGTTTATAAATAAAATTTAAGGGGCCTGTATTCCTCATCTTTTATCACCATAACACTCGCTTTAATAGATATGTTATTATTAGCTTAATGATCTTGAAGACCGCTTTTGGAGATAAAACGATGACAACGCTTAATGTTAAGTTGGCAACCCAGTTTCCTGCACATATTGCCCAGTTACAGCAAATGACCAAAACAATACTTTCTCGCGAAAATCTTGAAGGTATTGTCATTCATTCAGGACAAGAGATTAAAGCGTTTCTTGATGATAATAACTACCCCTTTAAAGTCAATCCACACTTTAAATATTGGCTACCACTGATTGATATTCCCAATTCATGGCTAGTGGTTAACGGTGAAGATAAACCGACATTAATTTATTATCAACCCGTTGATTTTTGGCATAAAGTTACACCTTTACAGGAGGGTTATTGGAACAACTTTTTCACCATTAAAATATTAACTAAAGCCAGTGAGGTTGATCAATTATTACCTTATGATAAAAAAAGCTTTGCTTATATCGGTAGTCATATTGACGTTGCCACGGCCCTGGGTTTTAAAACGATTAATCCAGAGCCATTACTTCATTATATTCATTATCATCGCGGTTATAAGTCAAAATATGAACATGAATGTCTTCGTCAATCGAATGCTTTAGCGGTCACAGCTCATAAAGCGGCACGCAATGCTTTTTTACAAGGAAATAGCGAGTATGACATTCAGCAAGCTTATCTTAAGTCTATTAGTTACGATACTAATGATACTCCGTACGGCAATATTGTCGCTTTAAATAAAAATTGTTCAATTTTGCATTATATGTCTTTAGACAGAGCGACTCCACACGCGCATCAATCATTTCTTATCGATGCGGGAGCTAACTTTAATGGCTATTCAGCTGATATCACGCGTACATACTCTTATAAAAATGATAAGTTTTCCGAATTAATTACACGCATGGATCAGCTAATGCTTAATGCAGTATCAGGTTTAAAGCCAGGCGTGAGTTATGTTGATCTTCATATTGAAACCTATAGAGGCATTGGCCAAGTATTACGAGACTTTGACTTTATTAAGGTTGATGCTGACGTGGCGGTAGAGTCTGGGATTATTTCTACTTTTTTCCCGCATGGGTTAGGGCATCACTTAGGTTTACAAGTACATGATGTGGGCGGCTTTATGGCAAATGAGCGTGGCGTGCATGTAAATACACCAGCAAAGCATCCCTTTTTACGCACTTCTCGTATGATAGAAGAAAACCAAGTATTCACTATTGAACCTGGATTATATTTTATCGACTCATTACTTGCTGATTTAAAAGCATCAGTTAATAGTGATCAAGTTAATTGGCATAATGTTGATGAAATGCGTTGTTTTGGTGGTATTCGTATTGAAGACAATATCATTGTTCATAAATCACATAATGAAAATATGACGAGAGACTTAGATTTACATTCATAAACTTATTGTAGAAATTACCTATTGTGACTAAATCCTTCCCTATTGCGATTAATAATGTAGAAGATGAAAACATTATTAATCGTAGTCGTTTTATTTGCTACTTACGGCCTTGTGACAATATAGCTGAGGCTAAGCTGATGTTAAAAGAGTTACAACAATTACATCCTCAAGCGAGTCATCATTGCCATGCTTTTTTAACCAAAGCGGCCGAAGACTCACAAGGTTATGGTTTTTCTGATGATGGCGAGCCTACAGGTACAGCAGGAAAACCGATGCTCTTAGCATTACAAGGCGGAGGTATAGGTCAAGTTTGTGCTATTGTGGTTCGGTATTTTGGTGGGACAAAATTAGGTACTGGTGGTTTGCAAAGAGCCTATGGTGGTAGTGTACGTCAAGCATTAGGTCTTTTGCAGTCAAAAATTAAAATAGCTATGGTGCACAAAACTTTAGCGTGTCAATATAGCCAAGTAGATGATATCTTGCATTTACTTAGACTTATGGAAGGCGAAGTCGTCTCACAAGACTATCAGCAAAATGTTGTATTTCAACTCGCTATTCCAATAGAGAAATTGGCATTAATGCAAGATAAGTTACACACGTTGTCTGCAGGACAATTACAGTTAACCGCTAGCGGACAATAAAATAAAACGTGCAATATAAAAATATAATTCGAATCCTCGGTTTGTTGGTTGCCTTATTAAGCGTGACCATGCTGCCTCCGGCATTAATTTCATTGGTCTATCGTGATGGCGGTGGCCTGCCTTTTCTTTTGTCTTTTTTATGGTGTATTTGTACCGGATTTTTAGCTTGGTATCCTTATCGTCATGAAAAAACAGACCTTAAAGCGCGAGAGGGCTTTTTAATCGTTGTCCTGTTTTGGTTAGTATTGGCCAGCTTTTCGGCTATTCCTCTTATGCTGTTAGATCAACCCAGTTTATCTATAACCGATGCTTTTTTTGAATCATTCTCGGGGTTAACAACGACGGGAGCGACAATTTTAACGCATATTGATGGTTTACCTCATGCGGTGCTGTGGTATAGGCAGCAATTACAGTGGTTAGGCGGTATGGGTATTATCGTACTCGCAGTTGCTGTATTACCTATGTTAGGTATTGGTGGAATGCAATTATATCGTGCAGAAACACCGGGACCGGTAAAAGATTCAAAAATGACTCCTCGTATAGCAGATACGGCAAAACATTTGTGGTACATCTATTTAGGTTTAACTATAGCCTGTGCTTTAGCATACTGGGCAGCAGGAATGACCGGTTTTGATGCTATTTGTCATGCATTTTCAACGATTGCTATTGGTGGTTTTTCAACACACGATGCCAGTATGGGATACTTTAATAGCCCCGCAGTTAATTTAGTTTGTGTTGTTTTTTTACTTATTGCGGGTGTTAACTTTGCTTTGCATTATGCGGCAGTGCAAAGTAAATCAGTAAAAAGCTATTTATTTGACCCAGAATTTAAAGTCTTTATTGGTATTCAAGTGGTACTGACTTTAATTTGTTTTACGGTTTTATTAAATACAGGTACTTATCAAGATGCGGATAGAGCACTGGATCAAGCACTATTCCAATCAGTTTCTATTAGTACCACGGCAGGCTTTGCTACAACGTCTTTTTCTGAATGGCCAACCTTACTACCTATGTTACTTATCTTTTCAAGTTTTATTGGTGGTTGTGCGGGTAGCACGGGCGGAGGAATGAAGGTTGTAAGGGTTGTTTTACTTTACTTACAAGGGCTTCGAGAATTAAACAAACTGGTTCACCCTCGCGCTATTTTTAGTATTAAATTAGGCCGAAAAGTTTTACCTGATCGTATTGTTGAGGCAGTTTGGGGGTTTTTCTCAGCGTATGCTGCAGTGTTTGTTATTTGTATGTTATTACTACTTGCTACAGGCATGGATGATATCTCTGCATTTACTGCAGTCGCTGCTTGTATCAATAACCTTGGTCCAGGTTTAGGCGAGGTAGCAGCTAATTTTTCTTCGATTAACGATACTAGTAAGTGGGTATTAATTATGGCAATGTTGTTTGGCCGATTAGAAATATTTACCCTTTTAGTCCTATTTACCCCTGCGTTTTGGCGTTCATAATACAGAGGTTAACTTGTATATACATTAGATCCTCTGGGTGTATATACAACTATAGAATACATTAACTAATCAATGATGTATTGGGGTTATGAACTAAGGCAGTTTACGTCACTTTTATATCTTTATTTTACGAGTATAAAGATATAAAAGGCTTACAAGATGTTTATTAGAAGTAAATAGCGCTTACTTGGAATAATTTTTCTATGTCACTAATGTAGCGTTTATTCACTAAGAATAAAATCACATGATCTTCTTCGTGAATTAATGTCTTTGAATGCGCAATTAACACCTCGCTACCCCGTACAACAGCACCAACACTAGCTCCAGGAGGTAATTTAATATCTTTGATTGCACGACCTACTACTTTAGATGATTTTTCATCACCCTTCGCTACAATCTCAATCGCTTCAGCAGCGCCGCCACGTAAACTATAAACATTATCAATTGTACCGCGTCTTACGTGTGTTAAAAGGGCAGAAATAGTGGCTTGTTGTGGTGATATGGCAATATCAATAGTGCTGCCGTGCACCAAGTCTATATAGGCATCGCGCTGAATAAGCACCATAGTTTTACGAACACCGAGTCGTTTAGCCAAAAGTGATGACATGATATTAGCTTCATCATCATTAGTTACCGCGATAAAAATATCAAATTGGTCAATGTTTTCTTCTGTAAGTAACTCTTGGTCTGAAGAGTCGCCCGCAAAAACTAGGGTGTTATTAAGTTCAGACGTTAATTTTTCAGCCCGCGCGTGTGATCGCTCAATTAATTTTACTTGATGATTTTTTTCTAATATACGTGCTAAACCAGCACCTATATTGCCTCCGCCAGCAATCATAATACGTTTGTAAGCAGGTTCCAATTTTTGTAATTCATTCATCACCGCACGAATATGAATACTTGCGGCAATAAAAAACACTTCATCATCAGCTTCTATAACGGTGCTACCTAATGGCCGTATAGGCATACCATTTCGATAAATTGCAGCAACACGTGTATCAACATTTGGAATGTGATCTCTTAACGTTGATAAAGCATGACCGACAAGTAAACCACCATAATAGGCTTTAACAGCAACTAAGCTTACTTTACCGTGGGCAAATTCTAATACTTGTAAGGCACCCGGGTAATCAATTAATCGGGCTATATCTCTTGTGACTAATTCTTCGGGAGCAATAATATGGTCAATAGGGATATGCTTTTTATGAAAAAGTTGGTCAGCATGTTTTAATATTTGACTGGAACGAATACGGGCAATTTTTTTGGGTGTATTAAATAATGATGAACATATTTGGCAAGTGATCATATTGGTTGCATCATCACTGGTAACCGCTATCACCATGTCAGCATCTTCAGCGCCAGCACTCTTTAAAACATCGGGGTGAACTCCTTGGCCATTAATAACTTGTAAATCCATTTTATCTTGTAGTTCACGTAGCTTTTCGCCATCGGTATCAACTACAGATATGTCATTGTTTTCACCAACGAGGTTTGCAGCTAAAGTGCCACCAACCTGTCCTGCACCCACTATGATTATCTTCATGTGTTACTTTTCTGCTTTTTTATTAAAGTATTGTTCATGCTTTATTTAATTTTTAACAATTTGGCGTAATAAAAGCCATCCATGTTTTCAGCATCAGGTAATAACTGCCAGCCTATTGCCTTTTCATCAGTATCAAGGTTGTTACGTTCAATGGCAACTAATTGTGCATCTGCATTGTTTTCAATAAAACGAGAAATTTGCAGACAATTTTCTTCAGGTAACACACTACACGTTACATACAATAAAGTGCCACCAGGTTTTAGTAACGACCAGATATTATCAAGAATTTGTTGTTGTAAGATGACTAATTTATCAATGTCGTCAGCTTTACGTAACCATTTAATATCAGGATGACGGCGTATAACGCCAGTACCAGAACAGGGTGCATCAAGTAATATACGGTCAAATTTATCACCAGACCACCACTCTTTTGTGGCAGCATCTGCGGTAATAACGGTCGCATTCAGTTTTAGGCGATCTAAATTTTCATGGACACGGGTGAGGCGACCTTCTTCAATATCAATTGCGGTCATTGAAGCAATATTAGGCGTTTGTTCAATAATATGACAAGTTTTCCCTCCTGGTGCAGCACAACAATCTAATACGGCATCATTGGGTTGACAGTCTAGTAATAAAGCCGCTTGTTGCGCTGCGCCATCTTGAACGGAAACCCAGCCTTGATCAAAACCCGGTAATTTGGCTACATCAAGTGGTTTAACAAGTGATATTGCTTTTGAATTTGTTTCAACACTGGCTATTTCAATGTCAGCTTCTAGGAGTAGGGCTTGATACTCTTCACTGGTGTGATGTTGTTGATTGGTACGTAACCACATAGGTGGCTTATTCTGATTCGCTTCAAGTATCATTTGCCATTGTTCTGGGTAGCTTGCTTGTACTTTTTTAATGAACCAGCCTGGATGATTATATTTTATTGGATCAGGTAGTTTTTTAGGTGTTTTACTGACATTTTTACTTTCTGCTTCGAGCGTACGAAGAAAACCTCTAAGTACGGCATTCACTAACCCTTTCATATGATTATTTTTTAATGGCTTTGTTGCCGCTACTGTTTCACTTACCGCTGCGTGATCCGGTATACGCATATATCTTATTTGATAAACGCCCACTAACAGTAAAAAGTGAAAAACACGTTGTTTACCTTTTATTGGCTTTTGTACTAAATGTTGCACATCATTTTCTAATTCAGGTAGGTACCTCAATACGCCATAGCAAATTTCTTGCAGTAAGCCTTTATCTTTACCCATCAGTTTATCTTGTTGTTTTGGCAGCTCATCACTTAAACTTCGGCCTTGATCTATAACGGCGTAACAACATTTTGCTGCAAGAGCTCTAATATTAATATTCATTGTTTCTCTTACTTTTAATTGAGTTGAATTTGATTTACCTTAACGTAATATCTTAGTTCAGTTTATTTATCGCACTGCCAACTAAGAACCAATCGCTGCGACCATTTAAAATATCTTTTACATCTAATGCTTTTTTACCCGGTAGCTGTATTACTTCTAAACGTAATGCATTATCAGCGGTTACTACTTCTATCCCTTCTTTATCTGCCTTTATTATAGTACCGGGTACGGCATTGCCTTTATATTCTTGTATGGATGCTTGCCATACGCGTAATTTATGTTGTTTATCATCAGATTCAGTCAATGAGAATTGAGATACTGGCCAAGGAATATAAGCTCTAATTTTTCGATGTAGTTCAGCTGCACTTAAATCCCAATTTAACTCGGCTTCTGCTTTGTTAAGTTTATGGGCATAAGTCGCTAACTGATTGTCTTGCACTACGTTGTGTTCAATGGCTTGATAATTAGGTTGCGCCATCAATGCGAGTGTTTTTACTAATGCGGTAGGACCTAAGTTAGCAAGTTTTTCATAGAGGCTTGCGCTAGTGTCGGTATTTTCTATTTCACACTCCGCAGTTAATATCATATCTCCAGTATCTAACCCTTTATCCATCTGCATGATAGTAACGCCTGTTTTCTTATCTCCCGCTTCAAGTGAGCGTTGAATAGGAGCAGCACCACGCCACTTAGGAAGAATTGAACCATGCACATTAATGCAGCCTAATCGGGGCGCATTTAAAATGACTTCAGGTAATAATAGGCCGTAAGCAACGACAACCATAATATCAGCACCGTATTGTGCTAATTGTTGTTGGCTTTCTTTATCTTTAAAATTCACAGGTTGTTCAACGGTTATTTCGTGCTCTAGCGCGAGTAACTTGGTTGCGCAAGCCGTTAGTTTTTTACCTCGGCCAGCGGGTTTATCAGGCGGGCAATAAACGGCAACAACAGTATGCTCAGAATTAATTAACGCGGCTAAATGTTGTGCCGCGAAGTCAGGTGTACCTGCAAAGATTATATTTAATGGAGTAGCCAAGATAATTCCTATTATTGTAAGTTAGTAAGTACTTACTGATTTTGTTTTTCAATTTTGGCTTCTTTTTCAAGCTTTTTTTGAATACGTTGACGTTTTAAAGGGGAGAGGTAATCAATAAATAAAATACCTTTGAGATGATCAAGTTCATGCTGAATACAAATACTTTGTAATTCGGTCGCATCTAAAGTGAACTCATTACCATTTCGGTCAAGGGCTTTTACAGTGCAAGTATTATGTCTATCTACTTTGGCATAACTACCCGGAACAGATAAACAACCTTCTTCATTAATTGATGTTTCATCACTGGTAGCAATAATTTCAGGATTAATTAATACAAGCGGTTGATCATGATCGTCAGAGGTGTCCATCACCACTATTTGTTGGTGAATATCAACTTGAGTGGCGGCAAGGCCTACACCTTTTTCGTCATACATCGTTGCTAGCATATTGTCTATAATTGTTGCCGTAGCATTAGTTATATCAATAACAGGTTGCGCTTTTATTTTTAAACGCGGATCGGGAAAACGTAAAACAGTTAAAATAGTCATATTTTTTTAAAAGAGTTAGCGATAAAGCATCTAGAATGTTATCTTTTAATTATATACTCAACTAACTGTAACTGAAACCTGCATTTTAAAGTCACTTGATATAACTAATAATTATAGTACGTTACCGTAGTAAACAGGTAAAAGGAAAGGATCCATGTTTAAAAAAATAATCATATCATTATCGTTAATATCTTGCTCATTGATGGCATTTGCGGATCAGATAAAGCTTAATGATAATGCACCTAAAACTCATATTGTAAAAAAAGGCGATACTTTATGGGACATTTCGGCAATTTTCCTGGAACAACCCTGGTTGTGGCCTAAGCTTTGGCGTTTAAATCCAGAGATTAATAATCCTCATTTAATCTATCCTGGCGATGTTTTAAAGCTAGTGTTTGATGAAAATGGCCAACCGATGTTAGTAGTTGAAGCGGTTAAGCCTAGCTATAAGTGGTCACCTAAGATTCGTAAAGAGAGTAATAGAGACTCTGCTATTACATTATTGCCACTAGAAGTGATTGCCCCATTTATTAGATATGACAATTTATTTACTGAAGATGAGTTAGCTAAATTTCCGCATATTATCGGGAGTGAAGAAGGTTATAGAATGACGATTAACGGCTTCAAAGCCTACGTTAATGCAGATTTAGAACTGGCACAAAGCTACGCAATTTATGATAAAGGTGAAGAACTTTTTGATCCTGAAACGGGTGATGCTTTAGGTTTCTATGTTAATTTAGTTGGCACAGGACAAGTATTAAAGCGTGGTGATATGGATAACAATATTCCTTCTACTTTAAATATTGGTACGGTCAAAAGAGAAATTCATGCAGATAGTGTCGTCGTTCCTATTAATGAAGGACAACTATTACCTTCTATTTTTGCTATGAAAGCCGCTAACTCATCACTTCGTGGACAAGTTGTAAAAGCGGTAACTAATAATCGTGAATTCGGTAAGCTAGAAGTGGTTATGATTAATCGTGGCCTTGAGCATGACGTTACTGTTGGTGATGTTTTTGATATTCAGCGTCCTAGTCCTGCTGTAATTGATACTGCGAAGGGTGCTGTTTATAGTGTTGAAGCGTCTAGTTGGGATAGTTTAACGGGTAGCCATTATAAAATGCCAGAAGAACACTTAGGCGAGTTGATGGTTTTTAAGGTGTATCAAAAAGCAAGTATGGCACTTATTCTAAATACTCAGAAGCCAGCTAGATTAAATGATGTAATAACCGGACCACAATAACAAACGGTTAAATTCTTATTTTTCCTTTTCTTTTAATAGAGAATAGGAAAAATAAGGCATATAGCTTGCTCTTAAGGAGAAGACAAGTAATGGATAGTAGTAGCACTTCTCATCATCTAAATAATAATAAAAGTAACGTTGAATATTGGTTAGCCTTAAAACTTGTCCCTCGGTTAGCCATTCATAAAAAAATAATCCTAGTTGAAACTTTTGGCTTATCGGCATTGTTTTCAGTAAACAATAAACCCTCAATACTCAGTTCAGCCAATAATTTAAGCGTGAAGCAGCTTTGCGCTTTTCAACAGCCAGATTGGCAAAAAATAACTCAAATCATCCAAGCGAGTACTGCTTGTAATAGCGCTATTGTTTGTTTTGACGATACAGGCTATCCGCAATTACTTAAAGAAATTTATGATCCTCCTTTAGTATTTTTTATTCAAGGTAATATCTCATTACTTAATGCTTCTCAGATAGCTGTAGTGGGTAGTAGATCTTCTAGTGTAGGAGGTAGAGATACCGCATTTACATTATGCCAACAACTCGCTCAACAAAATTTTGTTATTACCAGTGGTTTGGCACTTGGCATCGATGCGGCTGCTCATCGAGGAGCGATAAGTTATCCTAATAGTACTATTGCAGTCGTTGCTACAGGATTAGATCAGGTTTACCCAGCAAGACATAAAACGTTAGCACAACAAATTATTACGTGTGGAGGAGCAATTATTAGCGAGTTCTTACCTGGAACACAACCAAGAGCAGGCCACTTTCCCAAAAGAAACCGTCTGATCAGTGGCTTAAGCTTAGGTGTATTAGTTGTTGAAGCTGAATTAAAAAGTGGTTCATTAATTACCGCTCGCTGTGCTTTAGAGCAAAATAGAGAAGTCTTTGCTATTCCAAGTTCTATTGAAAATAAACAAGCGAAAGGTTGTCATTGGTTAATTAAGCAAGGCGCTAAACTTGTTGAGCAATGTGCCGATATAATAGATGAGTTCGCTTTTACAGAGCAGAGGGGTCTACACTTTAATAATGGTACTCAGCGACAGAAATTAGCTGTTCAAGGTACACTGGACGGGTTGGGTGAAATAAAACAAAAAGACTTGTGTAACGATGAATTGTTGGATAATGTGGGATTTGAAATTACTCCGGTAGATAAAGTTGTTTCACGTAGTGGGCTTCCAGTAGAGGAAGTATTAACTCGACTAACAATGCTTGAGCTAGATGGTTTGGTATCTGCGATACCAGGTGGCTATATTAGAACTAAATAAAGTATATAGGGGGGTTAATTATGTTTGATATCTTAATGTATCTTTTTGAAACGTATATTCAAAATGAAGCAGAAGCCATGGTCGATCATGACTTGTTAACAGACGAGTTAACACGGGCCGGGTTTCATCAAGATGAAATTTATAAAGCGTTAAATTGGTTAGAAAAGCTCACGGCTTTACAGGACACCGACGCTTACCCATATTTAACTAAAGTGGGCAGTAAATCGGTTCGTATTTATACTAACGATGAAATGGCGTTACTTGATACACCAAGTCGTGGCTTTATCTTATTTTTAGAGCAAGTAAATGTACTTGATTTCACTACACGTGAAATGGTTATTGATAGAGTCATGGAACTTGATACTAAATACTTCTCTATGGATGATCTTAAATGGGTCATTTTAATGGTATTGTTTAATGTCCCAGGTAAAGAGTCAGCTTATTCTCAATTAGAAGACTTAATCTTCGAAGAGCAAGAAGGTCCTCTTCATTAATTACTTTTTTTTTTAATTAAATCATCAAGCGAGTAAATATAGCGTTATTATTACCATAGAGTATATTTGACCATAAATCTCTGAACGTATTGTTCAGGCCAACTTTGTGGCATAATAGCGCTACACTTGTTTAAGTATAATTTTAAATAATGTCTGAATCAGATAAATCTCTTTTTACACATCACGAACATGCTTTAGAGAAAAATACTCAACTGTGCCCTGAATGTGGTGCAGAACTTTCTATTAAACACGGTAAATCAGGGGCTTTTTTAGGGTGTGTCAATTATCCTAATTGTCAATACACACGGGCAGTCGTAGAGCATGAACGTGTCGAAGACACTTTACTTGTCGGTAGTGAATGCCCTCTATGCTGTCATGAGTTATCGGTAAAGCGTGGTCGCTATGGCATGTTCATTGGTTGTAGTAATTATCCAGAGTGCGATCATATTGAGCAAGAAGCGCAAGAAATTATACAAAATGTTGTATGCCCAAGCTGTAAAAAAAGTTCTTTACAAGAAAAAACGAGCCGGTTTGGTAAGAAATTCTACTCTTGTGATGCGTATCCAAAATGTAAGTTTGTTGTTAATCATGAGCCTATTGCCGGAGAATGTGAAAAGTGCCACTTCCCACTGCTATTAAAAAGAAATATGGCTGCAGGTATTAAGTATCAGTGTGCCGATAAAAAATGTTCGCAAAAGCAAAAGGCATTATAAAAAAACTTAATCATGATGAATAAAAAAGGCGCTCCTTAAAAATAAGGAGCGCCTTTTTTATTAAAGCTTCAATTAATTTAAATGATAAATTAACTTTTATTAGTGTTGTTTTTTTAGGTACTCTTTAGCAAAATTATTCAGATCAGGAAATGCTTGCTGACAAAGAATATCAGCTAAACGTTGTAAACGCTCAGCTAGTTCTTTTTCATTAGCACCACTCACATTAATGTGACCCATTTTACGACCAGAGCGTTTGCTTTTGTTGTACCAATGTACCGTTGTGCTCGATACAGCAAGTACTTCGTTAGGTACTGTATCTTCGCCAATAATATTAATCATTGCTGTTGGGCGAATAAGTGCAGTACTACCTAAAGGTAAATCACAAATGGCGCGTAAATGATTTTCAAACTGACAGGTATCAGCACCTTGTTGGGTCCAATGTCCTGAATTATGAACTCTTGGAGCAATTTCATTAACAAGAAGATGATCACCAACGTGAAAAAACTCAATAGCTAAAATACCAACGTAATTCAGTTTATCGGCTAAGGCTTTAAATACCGTAGCTGCTTGTTCTTGCAATATAGTATTAACAGGAGTAGCTAAAGAAACACTTAAAATACCATCAGTATGATGATTTTCAGTTAAAGGGTATACAACGACATCACCATTAACACGACGAGCACCAATTAAAGAAACTTCGCGATCAAATGGCACCATTTGTTCAGCAACAATAGCTTGTTTGACGGTTGTTTTAGAATCAGATAGAAAATTAGCCATTTCTTGCCAAACACTCTCAGCATCGTCAGCTGATTTTAATCGCCATTGTCCCTTTCCGTCATACCCATCTAATGCTGTTTTAAAGATAATAGGCAAAGATAAGTATTCAAGCGCATTATCAAAATCACTTTTAGTCGTAACGAAGTAATGCTTAGCATTGCTAGCGTTACACGATTCAAGTAATGCTTTTTCTAATCGTCTATCTCCACCAATTTTAATTGACTCACTAGTCGGAAATAATTTCCCTGATAGTTCGCACTCAGCTAAAACATCATGCGCCACATGCTCAAATTCTGCGGTAATAACGTCAGCATTAACAATGCCATCTTTTAAATCACCATGGATAGATTCAGGAGCAAGAGGTTGCACAACTTTATTCGTTCTAACATCAAATGCTTTAATGTCTAAATTTAGAGGTGTGCCTGCTAATTCCATCATGCGAGCTAATTGACCTGCGCCAAGTACGAGAACTTTATTCATGAGATTTTTATTCTGCCGGGTTTGGGTTAGCAAGTATTGTTTCGGTTTGTTGTTTACGAAACGCTTCAACATTTTTTTGGATTTCGATATCATATGTACCGATAATTTGTGCAGCAAGTAAACCAGCATTTGCAGCACCAGCAGCACCTATAGCTAAGGTTCCTACCGCAATACCTTTTGGCATTTGCACAATAGACAATAAAGAATCTTGCCCACTAAGTGCTTTAGATTGTACCGGCACACCTAAAACAGGTAAACACGTATAAGCCGCAGTCATACCAGGTAAATGTGCAGCGCCACCAGCGCCACCAATAATCACTTTAATACCTCTATCTTTTGCACTTTCGGCATATTCAGCAAGTAAATGAGGCGTACGATGTGCAGAAACCACTTTGGTTTCGTATTTTACACCTAAAGAATCAAGCATTTCTGCTGCATGTTGCATTGTTGGCCAATCTGATTTTGACCCCATGATGATACCCACTGTCATGAATTTATGCCCTTTAAAAAGTATAGAATGTTCTTCACTGTTGAAGAAACTAAAAAATAGGCCTGCAATTATAACCTTGTTTTACTCAATACGGAATCTAGAACTTTTCTATCGTTAAATTAACCCATCATGAGGTATTCATGACGGGTATTTGGTAATATTATAATTCTAATGGTAATAGAAGGCTGCTCCGTGAACGAAATGAATGTAATTGATACTTATATGGCGGGTGGTATTATCGCTTATCCAACAGAAGCTGTTTTTGGTCTAGGTTGTGATCCTGATAATGAACAAGCACTTAAGTGCTTATTAAAGTTAAAACAAAGGTCTGCCGACAAAGGACTTATTTTATTAGCCGGTAATTATGCCCAATTACTACCTTATATTGATGTCAGTAAAATACCGTTAGATAAGCTCGATGGTATTTTATCTCGATGGCCTGATGGTATCACTCAACTTGTTCCTAAAAATAATAATATATCGCCGTTGCTGTCAGGCTCTTTCAATACAATTGCTGTTAGGATAACCAGTCAACCTGATGTTGTGGCCTTATGTAATCAAACGGATAAACCTATCGTTTCGACCAGTGCTAACTTATCGGGTCAAGAGCCAGCTAAAACATGGCAAACATTAGACCCTGTGTTAACGGATAAGATTAACTTTATTATTGAAGGTCATACTTTAGGCCATTCTTCTCCGTCAATAATAATAGATGCCCTGACAGAGCAGATTATTCGAACTTAATTTTTTATTAGACCTCTTAAACCACTGTTAATTTAAGAGAAGTGATTCTCTACGCGATTGAATAAGCAGTAACTTATAGTTGAGGATCACTATTTTTTGTTTTCATTAAATAGTGATTCAGTTAACCTGTCACCATTATGCCTCTTTCAACAATTACTATGACTCAAAAAAATCCAGATCAATATCTCGTTTATGGCAACCCAATAGAACAGTCTCGTTCACCCGATATACATCATATCTTTGCGACCAAAAGCCAACAAACCATCAATTATCAAAAACAGTTTGTTGACCTTGATGGTTTTTCTACAGCGGTTAGTTATTTTATTAGTCAAGGCGGTAAAGGCGCTAATGTTACCGCCCCCTTTAAAGAAGAGGCACTTAGGTTATCTGATGTGTTAACTGATCGTGCATCATTAGCAGGAGCTGTTAATACCCTGACCTTTAAAAACGGGAAAATATATGGCGATAACACTGATGGTGAAGGGTTAGTTCAAGACTTATTAATGAACGGTGTTACCCTAAAGCAAAGCCGAATATTAATACTGGGTGCTGGTGGTGCCGTAAGAGGAGTACTTTTACCTATTTTGGCTCAGAGTCCTAAAAGTATAACTATAGCCAATAGAACCGTCAGTAAAGCACAAGACCTCTGTAAACATTTTGATGATAAAAGGCTTAATGCTTGCAGCTTTAATGAAACATCAGAAAGTGCTTTTGATCTCATTATCAATGCAACGTCAGCCAGCTTATCAGGTGATTTACCTCCTATTCCAGAATCAATAATCACCAATACTATTGTTTGTTACGATATGGTATATGGTAAAAATGAAACACCTTTTCTCCAATGGGCTAAAGCGCAGGGTGCTAATAAAATTATTGATGGATTAGGTATGCTAGTAGGGCAAGCAGCCGTAAGTTTTTCTGTTTGGCGTAATGTAACACCTGATGTGCAACCGGTAATTGATTTTCTAAGAATAGCGATTAAAGAAGGGTAGTGATTAATATGAATCAAGCGATATTGTTTAATGATGATCTGCTATTCAATAAGGAAGAAGGTGCTTGGTGTCTTACGGCATTATTATCAGGCCAATTAATGACTATTTATTTTCATTCCATGCAATTAAAACGGTTAAGTGAAATAGATAATTGTACAAAGTACGATTTAGAAGAAATTGTTGAACTCTGGCTAGAAAAAAATGAGCCAGAGGGAGAAAGTATTCATATACAAATGCGTTAAGCGTTTTATTCACTTAAGTAGTCATTTTTTAGCTCTACATAGTTAATAGCTGATTGCTTAAGGAATTTTGATTCACTATCCTTTAGGGGTCTTGTTTGTTTTACTGGGTTTCCTACGTATAAATACCCACTCATTAATGTTTTGTTAGGTGGAACAAGGCTTCCTGCGGCAATAAAAACATCATCTTCAATAATAGCGCCATCCATAATAACAGTACCCATTCCAACGAGTATACGATTACCTAGTTGACAACCATGTAGCATACACAAATGTCCAACAGTTACATCCTCGCCAATAATAAGTGGGTTACCTATTGGATTACTCGGACTTTTTCGTGTGACATGCAAAACACTTCCATCTTGAATATTAGTACGTGCACCAATCGCTATTTTGTTTACATCTCCACGTGCAGCAACAAGTGGCCAAATACTGACATCTTCAGATAATGTTATATCTCCTACAAGAATCGCAGAGTCATCAACGTAAATATTAGAACCAAGGGACGGAAAAATTCCTTTAAAAGGACGTATGTTAGTAATACTCATATAGCACCTATTGCAATGTAGCAACCTGATTAAATGTTTAGTGGCTATAAAAATACCATAGCTAGCTCATAAAAGCAGGAGTATGGAAAGTTAGTTGTTAAAAAACATGCTAACTCGAAACAAAGTAATCGAAATACAATTAACTACTTCGCTGAAAGGTAGAAGTCACGAGTGTCATGGAGTAAATAGACACGGAGCCTGTATAAAATACAAGCAAAAGTATTTTAATTGAGATTTTAAGTAAAAAAGAGTTGACCAAATTACAAAACTCTCTACAATGCGCTCCAGTTCCAAGGGGTTCACGCAAAATGAACCATCAAGAACTTGTTTTAATAAGTTATCTAAGCGGTTTACCGTAAAATAGCTTGAGTTAACACAGAGTTTTAAAGTATTTCAAAATAACTT
>Ga0308012_10000187_pt1 | contig 39801 bp, 41 predicted proteins | sample Neamet179_FD_203133 | JGI IMG/M metagenome (GOLD analysis project Ga0308012, IMG submission 203133) | Marine microbial communities from water near the shore, Antarctic Ocean - #179 | ecosystem: Environmental > Aquatic > Marine > Unclassified | place: Southern Ocean | collected 2014-07-25 | reverse complement strand
TTCTACACAATAAATTTCTTGAGAGCTTAGCTAATAAGTTTGAGCTTCGACATCGCCCTTCTGTCTTAGTTGCAGTATCTGGTGGCCAAGATTCACTATGTTTAATGAAATTATTTCTAGATGTTAAAGGTCAGTTCTTTAATAGAATAGGTATTATTCATATAGATCATCAGTGGAGAGAAGACACTGTAGAAAATACAAGCCATCTTGTTAACTTGATTGGTGCAATAAAAACTCAGTCATATTTTTACCAAATACAAGAGGGGAAGTATTCAGAACATGAAGCAAGAGAAGTAAGATATCAAATAATTTTAGAGGCAGCAAATAAATATAACTACTCTTTTATAGCTACAGCCCATAATAGTAATGATAGACTAGAGACATTTTTACAAAATACACTAAGGGGCAGTAGTCCTGATAATCTCAATAGTCTTATTTGGAATCGGGCACTTACAAATAGGATAAGACTAGTAAGACCTTTGATTGATATACCACGAACAGAAATATCTTGGTTTTGCAGACATTATTATTTGCCGATTTGGTCAGATAATACAAATATCTTTTATAGTAAAACAAGGAACCGAATGCGACAAGAAATGATACCGTATATAAAGTTGTATTTCCAACCTAAAATTGAGCAACAAATAAGTAACTTTCTTGACAAAATTAATTCCGATAGCGACTACTTAAAGCAAAATACTATAAAGTTATATTTACAGATTAAACATCCATATCTTGTAGCAATCAATTATCACAAGTTATTGAAACAACATCGATCGATACAAGAAAGGGTAGTACAGATATTTCTGGAACATAACACACATATGCATTGTGAAAACACTGTAAGTTCTAGAATTATTGAGTTTTTAGACCATAAACTAAATAATAATGTACTCTATGAAAGCTTTCAAATCAAAGTAAATAAAAACTGGATCTATATATGCCACATATAGATATGGAAACTCAATATATCTCAAAATAAAATATAGAACAAATAAATCGATAGCATGATAAACTTATAGAATATTTAATTATTGCATTATATCAAACAATAAATGGATCTAATTTTAAAAACTGAGATTAAAAATATTATTAGTGACCAACCTATTATAATATTTATGAAAGGCTCAAAAGAACAACCACGCTGTGGATTTTCAAGTACAGTAGTACAAATCTTTGATAGCTTACATGCAGAGTATGAAACTTTTGATGTACTAGAGGATGATAGGATAAGAGAAGGTATTAAAGAATACTCTAAGTGGCCTACTATTCCTCAAGTATATATAAATAATGATTTCATTGGTGGGACTGATATTATTGTAGAACTTTATAACAGCAAAGCTTTACAAGAACTACTAGAAACTGTTTGCAATGAGTTATAACATCTAACTCTGTGAAGAAAAGTTTATGACTAAATATAATGTATTAACATAAATGAATATACTATCACTATCAATCTGATATTCATATAAGATATATAAACAAGTATAATAAAAACATATACGCATATTAATGAATATAGAATAAATACAAGGAAAAAGATATGATTAATTGGCAAGTAATAGGTCAGCTAACATCACTAGCGATTATTGTTTTAGTTGGACCAGCAGTAATAATTTTGCTTTCATTTAAACGTGGAAATCTTTAATAGGTAAGGTGTGCACAAAGATGAAGAACAATTAGATATGACAGAATATAGATTACTTATATTCTGCAAGAATTTTCTAACTATTCTACAATATACAATAACTTAAGTCTTGTTATCAAATGATAATCTTAATTCAATAGTTTACTTAAAGATTCACCCTATTCCATCGGACAAAGTTTCACTTGAAATATTTTGAGAATTGCTAGCAAATTCATTACTTGGAGCAAGGAACAACATGCAATGGCATTCTTGCCTTTCTCTCATAGGCACACATGGACAGTTCCAATACGTCCCCTGTACTTCTACGTTTTTATCTTCGTAATGTCTGCATGGACAAAGAGGGGCTCCATACTGATCTTTATGCTTTGCGAGGCCTTCTACCACAACTGCGGTTACAGTAGAATCAATGCAGAAAAAGGTACCGGTTCGTTTAGCATAAGTTTCAGAAAATTTACGCATGGCTTCTAAACTTGCCGATGTGGGCTTTTGTTCTGGGCTTATCATATTGTACTCCTTACTTATGTAAGATATAAAAGTTGAGATATCAGAATACTAAAGTATTAAATTTTACAATATTTACAATGTCTATATTCTAAATATTCTATACAATAAGAAATATAGTGATAGACAATAAAGTTTAGTCTATAATATATATAAATAATCTATTATACAAAGCAGTTAAGAACTATGACAGCAGCATATTTACCTTCGATTCTAGTACCATTAGTTGGAATCATTTTTCCTGGACTGGGAATGGCTCTTCTATTTCTTTACATAGAACAGGAAAGTATTGCCTAATCTGTACGCATTTTATTATATAGGATAATTATAAGCCGCTTTTTATATCTGTATAGATGAATTTAAAAGCGGCTTCACTAGAGGTGCACAATACTTGTTAAATGACTATATTTCTATCAACGTATGTTACAACGAAGATCCTATTCCAGAATAAGAACCATAAATAAAAATACCTAAAACAGTAATTGCGGCTATTCCACCCGCTGTTGCAACTAACCATAAAGGAACTCTTCCTGTACCTGCCATTTACTTAAAACTCCTACTGTATATTGTTTACTTACTCTCAAAAATTTGCATTTGGGACTATATTCATTACTTCTTTAGTTAAAGAAGTAGCTAGAGAATAAAACTGCCAACACAAAAATCAATAATAATCCCCAAAATAAGGAAGTACGATTTAATTCTACTGGCTCTTTGTTTGGATTAGGACCACTCATAATAATCTCCTATCTTTGGATAAATTGCATGGATGTAATAGCACCTAAAAAGAAAACAGTAGGTATTGCTAAACCGTGTATCGCTAACCATCTGAATGTAAAAATTGGGTAAGAAATAGGCTGATTTGTATTGCCTCTACTCATAAAAGATAATCTCCTGTCTAAATTCCTTTAGTTAAATCTTCAAGCTCTTGCTTTGCGCTAAAACGATCGTTTACCAAAGGCACCTGCTGGCGATCTTGTGTAAAGTATTCATTGGGGCGTGGCGTTCCAAAGACATCATAGGCTAAACCAGTACTAATAAATAACCATCCTGCTACAAACAGGGAAGGGATAGTAATACTATGAATAACCCAATAACGTACGCTTGTAATAATATCAGAAAAGGGACGTTCTCCAGTGGATCCTCCTGACATGATATCTACCTCCTGCTAAAAAATAAGAATTAATAAAGTGATAATTAACTTAACATTATAGGACAATGTAAGTACTTGAAAATTGACGTCTATAACATGATTACTCAATATCTAATTAAAGATTAAGTTAATAGAGCGTATATTAATCAGCTGAAGCCGATAGGAAAAAGCTTCCAGAAACGATTATCATTTCAGTTAATATAACTCATAATACATTATAACCAGTAATCTTGATTAATAAGCTACTGTATAAGTATATTTTATAGGATAAGTTAATACATATATCTATTAATACATAAAAATATTAATAAGATAGACATGAGACCTATTCACCTTATACTCTTTTCTATAAAAAAGGAAGCTACTTCATTAATTCTTATTCTCTGCAACATGCAAATCAAACCAAAAACTACTACCTATTCCGATCTCGCTATAGAGAAATATCTGGCTGTCATGCTTTTCAATAATATTTTTAACAATAGATAGGCCAAGTCCAGTACCATTCAAAGTATGCACATTATTTTCGAGACGGACAAATCTATCAAAAATGCGATCTTGATCTAGTTTACCAATGCCTGCACCATCATCAATAATTTCGATTCGGATTTTACCTGGAAAGATATAGTTCATTTGGTTATAGGATTCTAGAGGATATGCTTTAACAATAATCTTTCCATCTGACTTGGTAAATTTAAGAGAATTGCCAATAAGATTAGAAATAACTTGTATTATTAAATTCGGGTAGCCATCTATGCTACTAACAATCGGACATATCTTAAAAGATAATTCTATATTTTGCTGACAAGCTCTAAGATTTGAAGCCTGAATAGTGGAAGGAATAATATCAAAGACTTCGACTCTTTCAAGCTGATCAATAAAACCTGACTCCAGACGAGACAAATCTAAGACGTCATTGACTAAATTTGTGAGCCTTAGGGTTTCTTGATTGGCTATTTCTAAAAACTCTTTTTGCTGCTTGCTAGTGAGACTATCTTGATATTCAGATAATGTTTCCAGGAATGATCTAATGTTAAATAAAGGAGTTCTCAGTTCATGAGATACATTACTAATAAACTGATTTTTAGCCTCATTCAAGTCTACTTGTGTAGTTATATCTTGAATTATAATAGCAATACCTGTGAAAGTTTGCCTTTCGTGGTCAATGGTATGTGTAACAACAAATTGAAATGTTTTAGAATGATTATCGTCTACATGAACGCTAAAAGTACTGTGGCCTCGTAAGTCTTGACCTAATGGACTCGTCTGCAGTATCTGATTTAATATGGGGAGTAACTGTCTATTAATAAAATCGGGAAAATATGTGTAGATGTGTGTACCTCTAATACATGACCGCAAAAATTTGAAAGTTTTTGCAGCAGACTGGTTAATAAAAACAATTCTCAGGTCCTTATCTAGTAAGATAGCTCCATCTGCAATAACTGAGACAAGTGTCTCTAATTTTGACTTTTCAAGTATAAGCTGCTGAACATTATTTTTATCATAGATATCGAGCCTTTTAGCCATTTCATTGAAGTCGAGCAGTAGGTTACTGAATCTGTTTTTATCATTACTTATAATTCGTTTATTGAAGTCTCCTGATGCAATACTTTGGATACCTTTTCTTAAAGTGTCAACAAATCTGTATACAGATAGATTATTAATAAAGATGGAAAGTATAGATGTAAACCATATAGAAACAAAAACAGTAATACTTACACTTCTCATAAGAAGTGGCCTCATAGTCATACTTGGACGACAATATATGCCTAGTGCTAAGAGATAACGATGTTGATTAATATCAAAAAAAGATATAGAAATATCAAATACTTGCTTTGTGTGAAATATTGAACGAGCAACATAAACTTTTTGATTGTTTGTATCTACCTTTTCTGGTTTCATTACTGCGGTAACTATAGTATTATAGCCCAATAAAGGTTCTGGCAGTACTGCGAGAGTTTGCCCTGTGGACTGAGTTAATAGACAATAAGCAATGCTTGGCCTATTAATATATATTGATTCTAATGATAATACCAAAGAGTTTGTATTAAGACTTGAGGTTGCAAGAGGTTGAGCTAACATATCGGTTATATCGCTTATCAGCTGAACATCTGTTGAAAGCATGTCTTCCTGAATTCTAGCAAATGATAAAAAAGTTAAGCTTGTAACTAATAGTGACGTTACTAATGTAATAACTACTAAGAATCTTATATCAGAAATTAGATAAGGTTTGTTTACCACAATCTGGGCTTGACTTTCATGTAAGTAGAGAAAATAAGTTATTGCTATAGAAAGATGGTAATAGTTTAGAACAACTATTACGAGGAATGAAACATAATGTATGATAGAACAAAATCTACAATAAAGATTGTAAGTAAGCTGGTGACGACAGAAGATGTTGTAGATGCACCAACGCTTTTTGTTCCAAAAGTAGTGTGTAGTCCCCAGGCACAACTAATCAGTGATAACAGAAAACCGAAAACTAAGGCTTTTACTGACGACAAACACAATCCAATAAAAGAAATTGAAGAGGAGGCCAAAAAAATAGTAGGCGAGATAGAGCATAAACTGGATGCTGTAATAATTCCACTTGCAATACTAGTAGCTAACGAAAAGATATTTAAAACTGGCATCATTAATACACAAGCGCAAATTCGGGGCATAATTAGATAATGAATTGGATGAGTGTTTAAAACATGTAACACATCTAATTGCTCTGTTACTTTCATTGTAGCAATATCAGCGGTAAAGGCTGAACCAATTCTACCGGTGACGATAACGGCTGTTAAGACAGGACACAGCTCTCTTAAAAACGTTAGGGTCAAGATGGAACCAACTAAGCTTGTAGAGTGAAGCTCATTTAACTCTTTCGCCACTTGAAGTGTAAAGACAATACCTATAAAAAAAGCTGTTAGCAAGACAATAGTTAAAGAACTAATCCCAATAGTTCCAATTTGATATATTAAATGCGACTTATATCGTTTACATTTATAGTCTGATGCAAAGATCTTATATGCGACCTCTAATAATCGAGATAATTTATCTAACAATGGTGACAATATTACTTTAAAGATAGTCATTAAACATTGAGGCGATAATGCTGATAGTATCTTATTATTATGAACTATTAAACAACAAGATACTACATTAAAAAATGTAGACAATTGCTTTTTTGAATCTAATATACTAATATATTTATATGCAGGGCGGTTAGCTCAGTGGTAGAGCGCCTGCCTTACAAGCAGGTGGTCACTGGTTCAAATCCAGTACCGCCCAATTTGCAGGGAATTCTATGAAACCAGCAATCTAAAGAATAGGGCCCATCGTCTAAGGGATTAGGACAGGGACCTTCTAAGTCTCTAATGTAGGTTCAAATCCTACTGGGCCTATCAATTAAAGCTAATCAAAAATTTTGTCTACAATTTGTGTCACTTTTGTTCCTGAATCTATTGTTTCTAAGGGATCTTTTCTTAAACGATGCCTTAAACATAGTATAATCACTTTCTTGATATCTTCACTATCTACATTGTTTTTACCAGAGTAAGCAGCCAAAGCTTTGGCTGCTCTATTTGTAACAATATCTCCCCTTAAACCGTCTACATCTAGTTCTCCACAGACTTGCGATATTTTCATACGTAAAGAAAAATCAATATTTACTTCGGGCAATAAACTTTGTGCTTCTAGGATTTGCCCTTTAAGTACTTGTTGCTTCTCTTCCCATTCCTCAATACAGTTGTAGGGATTCTGGTCAAATTGACTCCGCTGCTCAACAATTTGGACTCTAAGTGAAGCATCTTTAACTGTCCGTATTTCTGCGTGCATGCCAAAACGATCAAGAAGCTGGGGACGTAATTCTCCTTCTTCGGGGTTTCCTGAGCCAACTAGTACAAATCTAGCTGGGTGTCTAATTGAGATACCTTCACGTTCTACTGTATTCCAGCCCGAAGCGGCTGAGTCTAATAATATATCGACTAAGTGATCATCTAATAGATTTACCTCATCTACATATAAGATGCCTCTATTAGCCTTAGCTAGTAAGCCAGGCTCAAAGGTTTTAATACCTTCATTTAAAGCTTTTTCTATATCAATCGTACCGCAGACACGATCTTCTGTAGCTCCTAATGGTAAGTCAATCATTGGAACTTTCATTGTTGATGTGTTGACAGAGTGACCTTCACTTAAAAGCTCTTGCACAGGATCACTCATCAGATCAACGTCTGTGGGATGAGAGTTAAAAGGATCATCTTTAACAACCGGAATTTTAGGGAGTAAGTCTGCAATAGCTCTGATGGTTGTTGATTTACCGGTACCTCTATCTCCCATGATCATAACACCACCAATTTTAGGATCAATAACATTTAAAATTAAAGCTAGCTTCATTTCTTCTTGTCCTACTATTGCTGTAAAAGGAAAAACTGGACGAATTGAATTTGCTGTAGTACTCACAAGATTATAGTATTTTTTTCAGAGATAATATATATGTATATAAGGACGATAACTACTTCTCCACAACTCATTTTAGTTAATGTCAAAGATCTTTTGAGCCTAGTATATTGAATAATAAAAAAGATATCAACCTTAAAATAACATTTGAAGTTTCTTAATAGACAACTTTCACGCAAAGCTAATAAAGCTTCAGTTACATAAGGCAAATATCAGGTCAAATTAAGGCGTATTATCCATTAGTTTTTAATTTATAAAAAAAGAACTAGGAGTATAATTCAGCTCCAAGCTGAATTGCTAAAACTGCAGAGACTAAAGCAAACAACATTGCAACGAAAATTTGGCTGTCACTAATCATAGATACTCCTGTATTACAGTTAATAATGGCACGATAGTAAAGTAGCTTCGCAATATTTATTTTAACACATAACACAAAATCGTATAGCTCAATAAATATGGCTTGCAGGTATATAATAATATAGTTGTAGTAGAAAGAATGGTTTGTTTACACTGATTTTACAACTAGTTATTTTAATAGGGTCGATAACTCTCAACAACTTAAAATTCTATATCTTTATATTTTATAATGTGGACATGGTCATAAGCTAACTAATTAAAAAGTAACGAAGTTAAACCCAACATATTAATTATTTATTTCTTTTAAATGAATAAGTATAAAACTCTCCAGCAAATTATTGATGCTGCTCTTTTCTAAATTAAATGGATATTTAAAAGATTAGGAAATAATATGTTTATTCTTTAGCAAAAAGATTGATTAATTGAGAGCTAAATCTTACATTGACAGAGTTTATGGAACAGATCTGATCCATTTCAGTTATTGCAACTCTTACTAATAATACAAGTCTTTAAATCCATGTTGGTGCTTCTTGGTGCAAACAAAATATAAAAAACTGATGGCACTAATTAAATTTTGAAGCAAAGTGTACTTTTTGGTTGGTGCAATACAAATAATTAAGGTATACGAGATATTAAGATTTTGCAGAGATTGTATACTTTAAATAATAGATCTTTAATGTCAAAAATGGACTTAACTGTAAAAAAAGTACTAGTGTATCTCTTGAATAATTTATTGATCCTAACAGATATCTACATAAGAAGGGTTGACATTTAGTATGATAACAAGTTAATCTTATTTTAGTCAAAGTGCAGCTAAAAAAAGCTGCAAAAACTATATTTAATATAAGAAATTGATTATATTTATTCTGGACACCATGGAGAGTTTGATCCTGGCTCAGGATGAACGCTGGCGGTATGCCTAACACATGCAAGTCGAACGAAGGTTTTACCTTAGTGGCGGACGGGTGAGTAACACGTGAGAATCTACCCTTGGGAGGGGAATAACAGTTGGAAACGATTGCTAATGCCCCATAAGCTGAAAAGTGAAATGATTTTTCGCCCAGGGATGAGCTCGCGCCTGATTAGCTAGTTGGTAAGATAAAAGCTTACCAAGGCAACGATCAGTAGCTGGTTTGAGAGGACGATCAGCCACACTGGGACTGAGACACGGCCCAGACTTCTACGGGAGGCAGCAGTGGGGAATTTTCCGCAATGGGCGAAAGCCTGACGGAGCAATACCGCGTGAGGGAAGAATGCCCGTGGGTTGTAAACCTCTTTTCTTAGGGAAGAAGCTCTGACGGTACCTAAAGAATAAGCATCGGCTAACTCCGTGCCAGCAGCCGCGGTAATACGGAGGATGCAAGCGTTATCCGGAATCACTGGGCGTAAAGCGTCTGTAGGTGGCTTAGAAAGTCCGCTGTTAAATCTTAGGGCTCAACCCTAAGCCAGCAGTAGAAACTTCTAGGCTAGAGTATGGTAGGGGCAGAGGGAATTCCCAGTGTAGCGGTGAAATGCGTAGATATTGGGAAGAACACCAGAGGCGAAAGCGCTCTGCTAGGCCATTACTGACACTCAGAGACGAAAGCTAGGGGAGCAAATGGGATTAGATACCCCAGTAGTCCTAGCCGTAAACGATGGATACTAGATGTTGCGCGTATCGATCCGTGCAGTATCGTAGCTAACGCGTTAAGTATCCCGCCTGGGGAGTATGCTCGCAAGAGTGAAACTCAAAGGAATTGACGGGGGCCCGCACAAGCGGTGGAGCATGTGGTTTAATTCGATGCAACGCGAAGAACCTTACCAGAGCTTGACATGTCGCGAATTTTTTCGAGAGAAAAAAGTGCCTTCGGGAACGCGAACACAGGTGGTGCATGGCTGTCGTCAGCTCGTGTCGTGAGATGTTGGGTTAAGTCCCGCAACGAGCGCAACCCTTGTCTTTAGTTGCCATCATTCAGTTGGGCACTCTAGAGAGACTGCCGGTGACAAACCGGAGGAAGGTAAGGATGACGTCAAGTCAGCATGCCCCTTACGCTCTGGGCTACACACGTGCTACAATGGTCGCGACAAAGAGTTGCCAGTCTGCAAAGACGCGCTAATCTCATAAACGCGGCCTCAGTTCGGATTGTAGGCTGAAACTCGCCTGCATGAAGGTGGAATCGCTAGTAATCGCCGGTCAGCTACACGGCGGTGAATCCGTTCCCGGGCCTTGTACACACCGCCCGTCACACCACGGAAGCTGGCCACGCCCAAAGTCGTTACCCTAACCTTTTGGAGGGGGGCGCCTAAGGCAGGGCTAGTGACTGGGGTGAAGTCGTAACAAGGTAGCCGTACTGGAAGGTGCGGCTGGATCACCTCCTTTTAGGGATTTTTATAAACCTAGATCGTATTAAAATAGTATATTTTACATAATTGCGTAAGGGCTATTAGCTCAGTTGGTTAGAGCGCACCCCTGATAAGGGTGAGGTCCCTGGTTCAAATCCAGGATAGCCCAACCATGGGGGTATAGCTCAGTTGGTAGAGCGCTGCCTTTGCAAGGCAGATGTCAGCGGTCCGAGTCCGCTTATCTCCAGCGCATAAAAAAACTATTTTAGACTATTTTTTAGAACATACTTGTGTAACTCAAGATAATAAGAGCTTACGGTGGATACCTTGGCATTCAGAAGCGATGAAGGGCGTGGCTACCGACGAAACACTTCGACGAGCTGGAAGCAAGCTTTGACTCGGAGATACCCGAATGAGGAAACTCTTCATACTACCTGTTGAATCTATAGACAGGAAAGAGCAAACCTGGCGAACTGAAACATCTTAGTAACCAGAGGAAAATAAAGCAAAAGCGATTCCCTTAGTAGCGGCGAGCGAAATGGGAACAGCCTAAACCATAAAAACATGTTTTTATGGGGTCGTGGGATAGCAATCAAAAGATTAGTCAAGGTTAAGTAAAACATTTGGAATAATGTATCATAGAAGGTGATAATCCTGTAACTGAAAGCCAAAACTACTTTAGCTATATCCCGAGTAGCATGGGGCACGTGAAATCCCGTGTGAATCAGCGAGGACCACCTCGTAAGGCTAAATATTCCTGAATGACCGATAGTGAAACAGTACCGCGAGGGAAAGGTGAAAAGAACCCCGGGAGGGGAGTGAAATAGAACATGAAACCGTAAGCTTACAAGCAGTGGGAGGACGACTTAACGTCTGACCTCGTGCATGTTGAAGAATGAGCCGGCGACTTGTATGCAGTGGCAGGTTAAGGTAAAGAATACCGGAGCCATAGTGAAAGCGAGCTTGATAAGAGCGTTCGTCACTGTTTACAGACCCGAACCCGGATGATCTAGTCATGGCCAGGGTGAAGCTTAGGTAACACTAAGTGGAGGTCCGAACCGACTGATGTTGAAAAATCAGCGGATGAGTTGTGATTAGGGGTGAAATGCCAATCGAATCCGGAGCTAGCTGGTTCTCCCCGAAATGCGTTTTGGCGCAGCGGTTGATGCTATAGCTTAGGGGTAAAGCACTGTTTCGGTGCGGGCTGTGAAAGCGGTACCAAATCGAGGCAAACTCTGAATACTAAGTGTGTAATCAACCAGTGAGACAGTGGGGGATAAGCTTCATTGTCAAAAGGGAAACAGCCCAGACCACCAGCTAAGGCCCCTAAATATTTACTAAGTGGCAAAGGAAGTGGGAATGCATAGACAACCAGGAGGTTTGCTTAGAAGCAGCAACCCTTTAAAGAGTGCGTAATAGCTCACTGGTCCAGTGATCCTGCGCCGAAAATGAATGGGACTAAGTATATTGCCGAAGCTGTGGGATGTTTAACATCGGTAGGGGAGCGTTCTGTGTAAGGTTGAAGCATTAGCGTAAGCGGATGTGGACAAAGCAGAAGTGAGAATGTCGGCTTAAGTAGCGAAAACATTGGTGAGAATCCAATGCCCCGAAAACCTAAGGTTTCCTCTGGAAGGTTCGTCCACGGAGGGTGAGTCAGGGCCTAAGGCGAGGCTGAAAAGCGTAGTCGATGGATGACAGGTTAATATTCCTGTACTGTTTATTATTGATAACGAGGGACGGAGAAGGCTAAGTCAGCCGGATGTTGGTTACCGGTTTAAACTTTCGATGTGATGAGGAGTGGAGAAAACATTCTGAGCAAAGAAGTGAATACAAAGTACTAAGGTGCTAAAGTGATTGATGTCATACTTCCTAGAAAAGCTCGACATATCTTAAATAGTAAACACCTGTACCCGAAACCGACACAGGTAGGTAGGTAGAGTATACCAAGGGGCGCGAGATAACTCTCTCTAAGGAACTCGGCAAAATGGCCCCGTAACTTCGGAAGAAGGGGTACCCTTGTAGGGTTGCAATAACCAGACCCAAGCGACTGTTTATCAAAAACACAGGTCTCCGCTAAGTCGCAAGACAATGTATGGGGGCTGACGCCTGCCCAGTGCCGGAAGGTTAAAGAAGTCGGTTAGTATTTATACGAAGCTGACGACTGAAGCCCCGGTGAACGGCGGCCGTAACTATAACGGTCCTAAGGTAGCGAAATTCCTTGTCGGGTAAGTTCCGACCCGCACGAAAGGCGTAACGATTTGGGTACTGTCTCGGAGAGAGACTCGGCGAAATAGACTTGTCTGTGAAGATGCGGACTACCTGCACCTGGACAGAAAGACCCTATGAAGCTTTACTGTAACTTGGAATTGGGTTTGAGCTTTTCTTGCGCAGCATAGGTGGGAAGCTAAGAAAATAGGTTTGCGGATCTATTTGAGCTATCAGTGAGATACCACTCTGGAAAAGCTAGAATTCTAACCTTGAAAGCCGTTATCCGGCCAAGGGACAGTTTCAGGTGGGCAGTTTGACTGGGGCGGTCGCCTCCTAAAAAGTAACGGAGGCGTGCAAAGGTTCCCTCAGGCTGGTTGGAAATCAGTCGTAGAGTGTAAAGGCATAAGGGAGCTTGACTGCAAGACCTACAAGTCGAGCAGAGACGAAAGTCGGCCTTAGTGATCCGACAGTGCCGAGTGGAAGGGCTGTCGCTCAACGGATAAAAGTTACTCTAGGGATAACAGGCTGATCTCCCCCAAGAGTTCACATCGACGGGGAGGTTTGGCACCTCGATGTCGGCTCATCGCATCCTGGGGCGGTAGTACGTCCCAAGGGTTGGGCTGTTCGCCCATGAAAGCGGTACGCGAGCTGGGTTCAGAACGTCGTGAGACAGTTCGGTCCATATCCGGTGCAGGCGTTAGAGTATTGAAAGGAGCTCTCCTTAGTACGAGAGGACCGGGAGAGACGCACCGCTGGTGTACCAGTTATTATGCCAATAGTAAACGCTGGGTAGCTAAGTGCGGAAAGGATAACCGCTGAAAGCATCTAAGTGGGAAGCCAACCTTAAGATGAGTACTCTCACCGTTTTAAACGGTTAAGGTCACGGCAAGATTAGCCGTTAAATAGGCGTCAAGTGTAAGTGCAGTAATGTATGTAGCTGAGACGTACTAACAGACCGAGGACTTGATTTACACCATCTAAAAAATAGTTTTAAACCTTGATACTTATAGCGTAGTGGACCCACATCGATCCATCCCGAACTCGATTGTTAAACACTACAGCGGCAATGATACTGAAGGGGAAGCCTTTTGGGAAAGTAGCTCAGTGCCAAGGTTATAATTAACATGTATATATAGTTTTTTATTTACATATCTGTCGTAACTCAATAGTATCTATACAAAACTTTTTGTATAACAGTACCATACTTATATAGTCTATTAAGTTAAGCTCATAGTTATAAGAGCAGGACCTCTACTATAAATCCAAAACTAAGGAGTTATCTTATGAAACTAGCAGTATATGGAAAGGGTGGTATTGGAAAATCAACAACAAGTTGTAATATTTCTGTTGCTTTAGCCAAAAGAGGAAAAAAAGTGTTACAAATTGGTTGTGATCCCAAACATGATAGTACATTCACTTTAACAGGATTTTTAATCCCTACCATAATCGATACACTACAATCAAAAGATTACCATTATGAAGATGTCTGGCCAGAAGACGTTATCTATAAAGGATATGGTGGTGTTGACTGTGTAGAAGCGGGTGGACCACCAGCTGGTGCTGGTTGTGGTGGTTATGTAGTTGGTGAAACTGTAAAGCTCTTAAAAGAGCTTAACGCCTTTGATGAATACGATATAATACTATTTGATGTATTAGGAGATGTTGTATGTGGAGGTTTTGCCGCTCCTCTTAACTATGCTGATTATTGTCTTATAGTTACAGATAATGGATTTGATGCTTTGTTTGCAGCTAATAGAATAGCTGCCTCTGTACGTGAAAAAGCACGGACGCACTCTTTAAGACTGGCAGGACTAATTGGTAACAGAACTTCCAAGCGAGACTTAATTGATAAATATATTAAGTCTGTACCCATGCCTGTACTTGAAGTATTGCCTTTAATTGAAGATATTAGAATATCCCGAGTAAAAGGCAAAACTTTATTTGAAATGTCTGCTCAGGACAATAATTTATCTTACGTTTGCGATTATTATTTAAACATTGCAGACCAGTTAATTTCTAAACCAGAAGGCATTATCCCTAAGGAATCTTCTGATAGAGAACTTTTCAGCCTACTTTCTGATTTTTACCTAAATCCTCCAGAACACTCTGAGAGTAGTAATACTCCCCAAGAAGAATTAAACTTTATGATTATATAAATATGTCTCATTACTTTCATCATTAATATCTATATATGACAATTTCTAACGAGAATAAATTAACTTTTGAATGTGAAACAGGTAACTATCACACTTTTTGCCCTATTAGTTGTGTTTCATGGTTATATCAAAAAATTGAAGATAGTTTCTTTTTGGTAATCGGCACAAAAACTTGTGGGTATTTTTTACAAAATGCAATGGGAGTTATGATCTTTGCAGAACCTAGGTATGCAATGGCCGAGCTTCAAGAAGGCGATATCTCTGCACAGTTAAATGATTACGAAGAGTTAAAAAGACTCTGCTTACAAATAAAAAAAGACCGGAGTCCCAGTGTAATTTTCTGGATAGGTACTTGCACTACAGAAATTATAAAAATGGATCTAGAGGGTATAGCGCCAAAGCTAGAAGCTGATATTGATATTCCAATTATTGTAGCTAGAGCTAATGGCTTGGATTATGCTTTTACTCAAGGAGAAGATACTGTCTTAGCAGCCATGGCACAAAGATGTCCAGACAACAAAAATTACCCATCTAAGAATGCAATAGAATCAACTACGGATGCCATTCATCCACCTTTAGTTTTATTTGGGTCATTACCTGATGCGGTAGTTAAACAGTTAACTTATGAACTATCCAAACAGGGTATTACCGTTCAAGGTTGGTTACCCTCAACAAGATACACTGAATTACCATTTATTAATGAGCAGTATTATGTTGCTGGTGTTAACCCTTTTTTAAGTAGAACAGCTACCACTTTAATGCGCAGACGCAAAACTAAGCTAATTGGTGCCCCTTTTCCGATTGGGCCTGATGGCACTCGTGCATGGATTGAAAAGATTTGCTCTGTTTTCAATATTACTCCTATTAAACTAGATGAAAGGGAGTCAGAAGTTTGGTCTAGTCTTGAAAACTATCTTGAGCTAGTCCGTGGAAAGTCTGTATTTTTTATGGGAGATAATCTACTCGAAATTTCGCTCGCTCGGTTTTTAATTAGATGCGGTATGACAGTGTATGAAATTGGCATACCATACATGGATAAACGTTATCAAGGTGCTGAATTATTACTGTTAGAAAAAACGTGTCGTGAGATGAACGTTCCAATTCCGAAAATTATCGAAAAACCTGATAATTACAATCAATTAGATCGTATTAGAGATTTACAGCCAGATTTAGTTATTACTGGCATGGCTCATGCAAATCCACTGGAAGCTCGTGGGATTAATACTAAGTGGTCTGTAGAATTCACATTCGCTCCGATACATGGTTTTTCAAATGCAAAAGACATTTTAGAACTTGTCACTAGGCCACTCAGAAGGAATTTAAATTTAAATGAAGTTAGTTCAGAAATGTATAGTTCTCGATACTAATTTAAGATAAGCAAAATAATAGCATAATCTATGCAAGTCTGGCTTTGCCTAAACTTGCCCAAGTCTGTAGTTTGTTAATATTAACTTGATCAGTAAATGCAAGCGGAACTGTATGATTGATTTCATTTAATATATCTTCTGAATTTAATTCTCGGTTTTCCATGAAGGATAGGTACATCGCCTCAATTATGACCTGTTTAATCTCTGCTCCTGAGAAAAGAACAGAACATTTTGCTAGATAAGTTGTATTGTATCGATGCCATGTTTTTGGGCGTAATTTAGTAAGGTGCACCTCGAAGATTTGCTGTCTCTCCAATAAATTAGGTAAATTAATAAAAAATATTTCGTCAAAACGGCCTTTTCTGACTATTTCTGATGGTAAATTTTCTACATGATTAGCTGTAGCTACAATAAACACTGGACATTCTTTTTCGGAGAGCCACGTTAAAAGTGTAGCTAATACTCTACTCGTAGTACCCCCATCACCCACACCTGTATTTTTCGTGAAAGCTTTATCAATTTCATCTATCCACAATACACAAGGAGCAGATGCTTCAACTATACTAATCGCTTGCCTTAGATTTGACTCCGATTCGCCAACCACTCCTGCAAAGAGCCTCCCAATATCTAGCCTAAGTAAGGGTATCCCCAAGAATGTAGCCGTTGCTTTTGCTGTCATTGACTTACCAGTTCCTTGTATCCCAATTAGAAGTAATCCCTTAGGATAAGGTAATCCATATCGAACAGATGCTGAAGAAAATGCTGTAAGCCTTTTTGATAGCCATTCTTTTAACAAGTGAAGGCCACCAATATCATCCAATCTAAGATTGTTTGAGTAAAGTTCTAATTTACCAGTCTCTTTAATTTTTTTTTGCTTTTCCTCCACAAAAAAATCAATAGCAAGTTCATCAAGGACTTGATATTGTACTAAGAACTTGGCCGCGATAGAACGAATTTGAATAATTGATAGTCCTTGGCAAGCATTGCTTAATAAATCAATCAACACCTCGCAATCGTTAGATGTAGAAGAGTAGCGCAAAAGACGAGTAATTTCAAGACTGATTTCATATTTATTGGGTAAGCCTAAATAGAGAGAAGTCATAAATTCTGCTGATGCTAGGGAAAGATTAGGCTGAGAAGATACTATTATAATAGTTTGATTTCGTTCACTTATTTTCCTTGACAAGTTTTGTAGTTTTCTGGCGATACTATTATCATTAAAGAAGCGATCAAAATCTTTTAATAAAAACAGGGCGTTATAGCTATCACTAAAACTCTCTATAGTTTTTAAGGCTTGCAAAGGATTTCTCAATGCTATTTTTTCTGCACTTAATATATCACCATAACCTTCAATAAAGTCCCAGGTATGAATTGCTTGTGATATATCTTTAAGAACAAATTGTCTAATTATATACTCTAGCCTTTCTTCCTCGTTTGTAATAACGTATATTATTGAAGTGTTTGCTTTAATAACTAATTCTAATTCTTGATAAAAGTCCATACTACTTATTTTACTTATTCATAAAGCAGCTAATTCTTTCCTTTTCTAGAAAGTAGCTGAATGCATCAATGACCGTCAGATAAAACTTTAGGTTACTACTTACTAAATTGCTATTCTTTTCCTGTTTTTTCTTCTTTTAGATCTAATAATTCTTTTACCACTAGGGCTCTGCATTCTAACTCTAAATCCAGACGTTTTAATTCTTTTTCTATTAGTACCACCCAAAGTTCCTTTAGTCATAGATCTTAATTCTAAATTAATTGATAATAGTCATTATTGCTAATATATTTAGCTATACAAACATACGGAAGTATAGCATAATAAATTATATTATTACATACTATACTATACATGATTGAAATTATTCCCATTACATACCTCATCTTGTTGTCTGCAATCTTAACGCCTATTTTTATATTACTAATCCTACAAGTTATTAATTTTCAGCGTAAAGAGTATAGCCTTGTGAAAAATCTAAAGTCTTTTAATCTATCAGTTTTATCAACTGAAGAGATTTATAGCATAGCTAATCTCTGCATAGACCATAAAAAATTATGCCTAGCTTTAACAGTTCTTGAAGATCGACTGCATAAGAATACTCATATATCTTTAAAGTGGCAGGCCAAGTATTGTAATGCAATAGGCTTCATATTTAATGATATATCTCTAAATATAACGGCTAAAAAATATTACGAACATGCTTGCCGCCTAGACCCTCAATATCTGTATTCTCGTAAAAATCTTGAAAATTTATATAAATGATGAAGTCTCTTCTAAGATTGCATAAAATAACCACACCAATAAATAAATCGGGATAGCAGGATTTGAACCTGCGACATCCTGCTCCCAAAGCAGGCGCGCTACCAAGCTGCGCTATATCCCGTACTACCCTATTCATTATAATAATGTTTTTCTGAAATGTCTAGTATTCCTATCTGGTTATCTAGGATACCAGAACATACCTTTTACTCCATCAGGATCGGTAATAAATCCTAGACTCTTATAAAAAGAAAGAACTTTAGGATCTGCAAAGAGAGTAATAGTTGTAATATCCTCACAGCGTAAGTGTTGAACAATTTGGTCCATTAAAGCTGAGCCTAATCCTCTGCCTTGAAAATGTGGATGTATTACAACGTCCCAGATAGTAGCATTAAAAGCGTGATCTGAAGTAGCACGTGCGAAACCAATCATTTTCTTTGTGTTATCCTCATTATAAAACAAAGATATCGTTAAAAAACTATTGTCTATTGCTATTTTGACTTTACGGAAGGGTCTTCTAATCCACCCAACTGCATCACATAACTGTTCTAACTCGTGTAAGTTAATATTATGAGTTGTACTTAGATATATATCAATCTTTTTCCCTTGATAAATTAAATCATCAACTAACAGTAAATCACTGCCTTGATTACACGTGTTCATATTTTTAGGCCAATGTCCAAATATAAAATCAGTTTTCTTAAAAAAGGCCTTCCATAGAATCATATCTATTAATAATAATTAAAGTTTCATTGCATGAATGAGTCAATCTCAAAGCATTAATAATGCTGTATATTTCAATAAATGTTACCACATGTACACAAATTAGTGATCAGCAGCTATTGTTCTATAGTATAACTATAAAAATAGTTCATAAGTCATACGTAACTTTTTGTTATAGTCAGAAAAATTAGGAATATAAGATTGTGAAACGATTATTAATACTTGTTGGTATCATAGGAATATGTTTATCCAGTGCCCCAATTAGCACCAAAGCAGATGTATCAGGCTTAGTACCATGTAAAGATTCTGCATCTTTCAATAAGAGATTAGAGAGCAGTGTCAAAAAATTGAAGACTAGGTTAGCTAAATATGAAACAGCTACACCACCAGCTTTAGCTCTAGAAGCCCAAATTACTAAGACCCAAAACCGTTTTGAAAATTATGGTAAAGCTGGTCTGTTATGTGGAACTGATGGATTGCCTCACTTAATTGCAGATGGTCGATGGACTAGAGCAGGAGATTTCATATTTCCTGGATTGTTATTTATTTATATAGCTGGCTGGATCGGATGGGTTGGGAGAGGTTATTTGCAAGCTGTCTCTAGTACAAGTAAACCTACTGAGAAAGAAATTATTATTGATGTACCTTTAGCAATGAAATTTTCTGTATCTGGTTTTACATGGCCTTTAGCAGCATGGCAAGAGTTCACCAGTGGCGATCTTATAGAAGCTGAAGAGAATATCACAGTTTCACCACGCTAGAGTAATTATTAATAAATATAAGGAAAGGAAAAATCTATGAACAACAATTTATTGAAATACTTATCAACAGTTCCTGTTGTGGGAGCTATTTGGATTACATTCACAGCTGGCTTAGTAATTGAAATTAACCGTTTTTTTCCAGATGTTTTATCTTTCTATCTGTAATTATATGGTAAAAAAAATATAATCATCTATACTGATGAAAATAGGGCTAAATCCCTATTTTATTCATAGCTGACAATATGCTATAAGCTTCTTATTGTTGGACTGAGCATACAAAGAGATAAAATAAGCCACAAATTTTCACATAAAAATAAATTATGAGTCTAGTTAGTCAAATTATTATTAATGCGGACAATGAATTACGTTATCCGACAATCGGTGAATTACAAGCTATTCAAGAATACTTAAAAACAGGAGAAAAAAGAATTAAAATTATATCTCTCTTAAGAGATCAAGAGAAAGATATAGTACAAAAAGCAAGTAAAGCTATTTTTCAAATTCATCCTGAATATATTGCACCTGGCGGTAACGCAGAAGGTGCACGAAAACGATCTCTATGCTTAAGAGATTATGGCTGGTATTTACGCTTGGTCACCTATGGCGTTTTAGCAGGTGATAAAGAAGCTATAGAAAAAATTGGTGTTATAGGTGTGCGAGAAATGTACAATTCGTTAGGAGTTCCTATCCTAGGTATGATAGACGCTGTACAGTGTTTAAAAGACGCATCTTTAGAAAGGTTAAATGTAGAAGAGTCTCAAATTATTTCACCATACTTTGATTTTATTATTCGTGGTATGTCATAATCTACCACTATTAGTAGTTCCTTTAACTTGCATGGCGTAGAAGAAAGTGGTATGATAATAACACGCTCGGAAGTTTATAAATATAGTAGCTCAAACTTGTCAGGACTGGAAAGTAGCAGCAAAAAAGCTAAATTATAGTAAGTAAATCTTTCGAGTTTTCTACCTGCATATGTCAATCAAATACACAAGATAATATTACTTTTTACTAAAAGAGATATTAACCAATACTATCATCCTCGAACCGAATAATAATAAATAATATTACAGATACAGTTCATTTTCAAGTTAGTGAACATTGCTAAGTTCGCAAGTTCACATTAAATTATAGTTATAAGAAGGTTCTCACGTAATTAATAAATCTATGTGACCTCGTGGATATATTATCTTAACAAATATAAAGCATCTTAACAAATAGTACTTACATGATCGTTTTGAAAGTGATATGGAATTATCTAATATGGTAGGTGCTCATATCCTTGCCACAGGCTCTGCCTTGCCGGATATGTGCATAAGTAACACACAGCTCAGCAATATCATTGAAACATCTAATGAGTGGATTTCCAATCGTACAGGTATCCAAGAAAGAAGAGTCGTGAAGCCCGATCAATCACTTGTTGATCTTGCAACTATCGCTTCACAAAGAGCAATGCAAAAAGTCTCATTCCTACCTGAAGACCTTGACTTAATAATTTTAGCTACATCGACGCAAGATGATATGTTTGGTAGTGCAAGCCAGTTACAAGCTTCTATTGATGCTAAGAACGCAGTTGCTTTTGACGTGACGGCCGCATGTTCTGGCTTTGTCGTTGGCTTGATAACAGCTAGCCAATATATCCAAACCGGAACTTACCAAAATATATTAGTTGTTGGTGCTGATATACTGTCTCGTTGGGTGGATTGGACCGATAGAAGTACTTGTATACTTTTTGGTGATGGAGCTGGTGCTGCCATCTTACAAGCAAGCAAAAAAAATGATTTTCTAAACTTCAATTTACATACTGATGGTAAGCATGCAGATAAACTATCGATTGCCTACCAGGCTAAGTTATATAAAGATCAAAACCTTGATGTATTTCCACCAGTTGCAAGTCAGTACAATTACTTACAGATGAATGGAAAAGAAGTCTATAAATTTGCGGTATCTAAAGTTCCTCAGAGTATAACAGAGTGCTTGGAGCAAGTCGGTTTATGTTCTAATGATGTTTCTTGGTTGCTATTACATCAAGCTAATCAAAGAATTTTAGACACTGTAGCAAACAAGCTTTCAATACCTTCTGAAAAGATAATTTCTAATATACAACATTATGGCAACACGTCTGCAGCCTCAATACCGATTGCTCTAGATGAAGCCTTCCAAAAAAAACAAATTAGTAAAGGTGATATCATTGTAGTATCAGGTTTTGGAGCGGGACTCACCTGGGGTACTATAATAATTAAATGGCATGCATAATTCTTATGTATCTAAGAGAATAATAATAACTTTAAATCGATAAGAAATATATATATATTATACAATATCGAAAAAAAAGATATTGTCTCAAACATTAAGTGGTAATATTAAGGAAACCAACTTCTCAGATATACAACTTAGAGAACTCATTGTGATTGTATATAAGATAGACATTAACACAGGAAGAAAATATATGACTGCATCATTATCAAGTTTTTTTAATAGTCTAATATTGGGTGCTGTTATCGTTGTTTTACCAATAACAGCTGCCTTAATATTTGTGAGTCAAAAAGATAAAACAATTAGAGACTAAAAGTCTTTTACATACAATTCATTAAATATTGATACAATTAATATATGTGTTTACTATTTGATTTATAAAATCATTTACTCTCATGAGTTATATGGTAATATTCAAAAAACACCTTAGTGGATTTATTTATACTAGCATACACGTCAAATAAATTTAGAGATATGTCTTTAGAAGACTGGCTTCTTAAGAAGCGTAATATAAAATCCGGTCGTACATCAAAGAAGGAAAGTATTGCTGTTGCAGAAGGATTCTGGGTTAAATGTGAAAAGTGTGCTTTGCTAATGCACGACAAAGCCTTACGTAAAAATTCAAAAGTTTGTCCTCAATGCAATCATCACTTCCCTACTTCGAGTAAAGACCGAATTGCCCAAATACTTGACTTAGATACTTGGCAACCAATAAATAATTACGTTACTTCAACTGATCCTTTGGGTTTTGCTGATCAAAAACTTTATGGTCAAAGATTAGTAGACATGCAACATAAAACTGGACTATCTGATGCTGTCCAAACTGGTTTAGGCCAAATAAGTAATCATCCTGTTGCCTTAGGGATCATGGATTTTCGTTTTATGGGAGGCAGTATGGGGTCTGTTGTTGGAGAAAAGCTGACAAGGCTTATTGAAGTAGCAACCCATCAGAAAATTCCTGCTATTATTTTGTGTGCTTCTGGCGGTGCAAGAATGCAAGAAGGTCTTTTGAGTCTTATGCAAATGGCTAAAGTTTCTTCTGCATTACAGAGACATAATCAAGCTGGTCTATTGTATATCCCTATACTGACCTCACCAACTACAGGTGGAGTAACAGCTAGCTTTGCCATGCTAGGAGATTTAATTATTGCTGAACCCAAAGCACTGATCGCATTCGCTGGAAGAAGAGTTATTGAACAAACAATAAAGGAAGAGCTGCCTGACAATTTCCAAACATCCGAGTATTTATTCTCCCACGGATTTGTTGATTTGATTGTTTCAAGAACTGAATTAAAAGCTAAACTAGCACAGATATTATTGTTGCATAGAAAATAACATAAATAGTATAAAATCTTTATATTCAAGAGATTTTATCATATATATACATACAATAGAATATATATGTTTATCTATTTCACTTATGAAAGATTAACTAATTAATATAACATCTTTATCAATGTAAATTATGAAAGATAGATAAGCTAAGGTGTTTATTTATCATTTTTTCGTACTTACTTCTCACACTAATTAAACCTAATTATGCTTAAAAAAATTTACTGGCTTCCATGTATTATGAGCCTGTTCTTATCTAGCCATGCATATGCTATCGAGCTAGATGAAGCAACCATGACAGTACCTTTAAATGATTCAGGTAGAACAACAACACTAAGTCCAGAACAGGTTAAACGTGGCAAAAGATTATTTAATAACACATGCTCTCAGTGTCATAATGGCGGTATTACAAAAACAAACCCAAATGTTGGTTTAGATCCTGAAGGATTAAGTCTTGCAACACCCAGAAGAGATAATATCGAAAGCTTAATTGATTACATGAAGAATCCTACTAGCTACGATGGAGCTGAGGAGATTGCAGAATTGCATCCCAGCATTAAAAGTGCAGAAATTTTCCCTAAAATGCGAAATCTGACAGATGATGATTTGTTCACAATAGCGGGACATATTCTAATACAACCAAAAGTTGTACTTGAAAAATGGGGCGGCGGTAAAATTTATTATTAAATTACAAAAGTTATTGTAAATTATTATGAGTTAATGATTCTCAAGTATCATATACTGGTATGGTCAAAAGACTTTGTGTATTCCATACTATTAAATTAAGGAGATAGTAAATTGAATAAGTACTTTTCAGCATTAGCCTTGGCAGTGACAGTCGTTACTGCTACTTTTTCTCAAAATGTAATAGCTATTGATATAGCAGCTGGTGAGCAAATTTTTTCGGCAAATTGTGCAGCCTGTCATTTGGGCGGTAAAAACCTAATTATCCCAGAGAAAACTTTAGCGAAAGATGTACTTGTAGAGAACGGTATGAATAGTGTCGATGCAATCACAACACAGGTTACCAATGGTAAAGGCGCTATGCCAGCATTTGGTGGACGCTTAGAAAGTGATGACATTAATAATGTAGCTAACTATGTCTTGAGTCAATCAGAGAGTGGCTGGGATTAATCTCAATCATTGATCAAGCAATCCCATGACAATAGATAGCTTTACTTTAATTAAAGCTATCTATTTTATTCTGCTTAATAATTTACTTATTATAAAACATTACAATTGAATATAAGCCATGAAAGCTCATAAAGCTATATTAGTAACCGAAAGTGGAGAAACTTATTACGGATGGTCCTTTTGCGAATCCTTAACTTCACTTGGAGAAATTGTATTCAATACTGGTATGACTGGATACCAAGAAGTCATAACCGATCCGAGTTATAGTGGTCAAATTGTGAATTTTACATATCCCGAGATCGGTAATACTGGAATAAATAATGATGATGTTGAATCTCGAATGCCTTTATTGAACGGTATTATTACAAAAAATATTTGTGTTAATCCAAGTAACTGGAGACTTAATCAATCATTAATTAGTTACATGAAAGAGAAGAAAATTATGCATATTTATGGTATTGATACTCGTAAATTAACCAAATATTTGAGAAGTCATGGGACAATGTATGGTTGTATCTCAACCGAGATACTAGAACCTAGATCTTTAACACTAACAATGCTAAATGAAATACCCCTAAAAAAAATTCAGCTCAAAGATTCTGTTGTTAATGCATCTACACCAGCTTCTTATCATCCATCTAATATAAGACCATATTTCCCTTGTTACTACCAAAGTAGCCAACAAAAAGACAACTTGTTAAAAAATCTGACAGTAATAGTTATTGACTTTGGAGTCAAATACAACATCTTGCGTAATCTGAATAAATATGTGAAAAATGTAATAGTAGTTCCTGCCACTACAAATAGTCAAAGAATACTAGAATACAAACCCGATGGTGTCTTATTGTCCAATGGTCCAGGAGATCCAGAGAATGTTCAGTATGCAGTTCGTAATGTTCTTGATTTAATAGAAGCTAAAGTTCCATTATTTGGCATTTGTATGGGACATCAAATTATAAGTTTAGCATTAGGTTTAAGAACCTTTAAACTAAGATTTGGCCATAGAGGGCTAAATCATCCTGTTGGCTTAGATAAAACTATTAGTATCTCAAGTCAAAATCATGGATATGCTATTAAGATGGACAATCAGAAGTTGAGATGTGTTAAGATTACTCAATTCAACGGTAATGACCTTACAATAGCTGCCATAAGTCATAAGATTTATCCATCCTTTAGCGTACAATATCATCCTGAAGCTAGCCCAGGCCCTCATGATTCTGAAACTTTATTTCTACATTTTATTAGAGTTATAGAATTAATTAATAGATATCCTGTGATAGTGTAAAGCATCATAGAAAAGTAGTAGAAATCTCTATTGCAGTCAGGCTCATTATTCTATCCAAGCAGGATGTTCAAATAATGCTGCTAGTACTTGAACACCACGCAATTGGTTGAACAAAGGTAAATGACCTGGAGGTGCATCTATATTCCAAGTGAATTCTTTAGGATAACGACATGTACTATTATCTTTGGTCCACCCTATCTTACACCAAAATTTATCCCAGTTAGTATTATTTGCCAGCCAAATTTTTCTCTGCACAGATAGTCCAAATAAGCCCATTGAATGTATTTGCCACAATTGATCAATAGTTTGCAAGTCTTCCACTGGTAGATATCGCACATCTGTAAAATATAACCATGAGCGCGAGTGACCGTTAGTAATTTGAGATAGTTTACATAATAAAACCTGTGTTAACGAGTCTGCTTCTTGAAACTCTTTTTGGGTTAATAGTTGTTGTAATCTTGTATAATCAATTCCCAGGTTAGATTTCAATGGTATAATACCATCTGGAAAAGAATTGTGTAATTCTAACTTAGTACTCTTTTCTTCTGAAGTTAGTAGTAATTCATAAATTGAACCATCAACGTAATTAGTTAACTTCCTCTTATTAAGTAATCTTTCTCGTAATATAGAAATTAACTTGATTTCTCCTTCTGGGCCATACTGCATAATTTCTTTAGATAATCTGAGCTGAATTAATTTAGAAGTGTTATCTTTCTTGTTAAATAAGCCACACAAATCTTGGAATTGTTGATCTAGTATAATGTCTGTCATCTACCTGTTAGTAAAATAATAAATTCAAAGTATCGCAATCTTGCTCCCCCAAAACTATTTGTCTCTCCAAGAGCCTATAATTCAACTATATTAATTGGTAAAGCGCTTGGTTTTTTATCTCATTAAAGAAAATTTAGTATCAGATCTTAGATTTAGTTACACCTGCAAAACTTTTTAATAAAGTTTTTATAAAAAAACGGACAGTGTTACGAAATATATAAGTACACAGTTTTCCAATAAAGATTATAAAGGATTGAATTTTCGGTAATAAAAAATCTTGTACTTCCAAAAAAATAATTATAACTAGTTGAAGTCTACTTAAATCACGGAAGTTAATTTCTCTACTTGTGTATACATATTGACAACTAATACCATTCGTACTGAAGAGCCAAACTTGGTAACGATTATTATAAACAGTTTGGGGCTGACGAATATAATAAGATAATAGTTGTGACCATAATAAATTATTTCGAAAAGTAGCAATTGAACGCGCTGAAATATAGTTTTCACTACAGATATTATTATCTTTTAAAAAGTCGAATAGTTGAGATAGTGACTGACAAGAATTTATTAGATTAAAAAACACTATGTCAGCTAGCTGTATAATAAAATTATCTATAAGCACTTCAACTTGTTTTAACGGTACTTGATCCTTCAAGAATGAATTGTATTCTGGAGCAATATTGGAAGAACCAAACACTAATAAAAGAATCAAGTTCTGTAATAAAAGTCTGTGCTCTAATAATAGACTTTTATAAGAAAGGGTGGAATTTAAACTATTACTTATGGTACCGTTGTTAGGATGTGATAATAGAGATTGTGCTGCTATTATAGATTTATTGGTTAGGTCAATTAAAATCTTTTTGTTCAGCCTCAATAAGTCATCCATTGTTACTTCGAGCTCAGTAATATCTAATACTAGGATTTCTAACTCAAGTAAAATAATTTTAAAAATTTCTTTTTTGATCTGTACATTCGCAATATCAATTGATAAGATACTGGGGGTTTTATTCGACAGATTGCTATTAAACTTAAAATATAATTTTTCAAATAGTTTAGAAACTTGAGTATTTAGTTCAATTCCTCTAAAGACAGGCCAGTATGTAATCTTTGAACTATCCATATGGTTATATTTTTACGCCATAATTAAAGTATTTAAAGGATTATTTTTGAATTGTGTGTTTAATTAATACAACACCGTATTAGTGCTAACTTAACATCTAAACTATATTTATATGTTCTAAGACCTTATTTATTAACATGCATAAATTATTATAATATATATTATGACAACATACTACTTTGCTATCGCAAGTCAAGATTTCTTATTGAAAGAAGAACCTGTCGAAGAAATGTTAAGAGAGAGAATTAATCATTATAAAAGTGTCGATAAAGTTATCGATTTTTGGCTTATTGTAAACCCTATATTTATTAATGCGCCTGAAATGAGGATGATAAAAAAACAATTAAATAAACCTTCTGCAGCTATTGTTTCACAAAATCCGGTGTTTATTACTTGGCTGAAATTAAGATTAGGCTTTGTCTCTACCGGAAAATTCTGTGCACCTTCAACAACCATCCCAGATCCTTTAGGCCAGATAGATTAAAGAAAAGATAATAATGTAGCTAATATTTATATCATATCGCTTGTATCCTGGATAGGATTAACAAATAAAGTTAAAATTTCTTTACTGAATGTATCAGCAGCCTTGGAGGTGTATCTATTGGGGTTGACTATAATAGATAACATTCTTTTAATTGTTACATTTTCGATCTTAGCCCAATGTAAAATACCAAGTTCTAATTCTTTAGCTATTGCAGACACTGAAACAAAAGCTGCACCCAAGCCTGACTGAACAGCATTCTTTATTGCTTCAATCGAATTAAGCTCCATTTCAATTTTAAAGCGACTGCTATCTATGTCATACTGGTTTAATACTGTATCAATAACTTTCCGAATAGTTGATTGAGAATCAAGTGCTATAAAACGCAATCGATAAAGATCTTCTTTTTGAATATGGCTAAATCGTGATAGTATGTGTGAGGTTGGTAAGATAAGTGCCAATTCGTCTTCTGCATAAGACCTTACCTCTAACACTTCTTTTAATTCAGTAGGTATTTCACCTCCTATAACAGCCACATCAACTTGACCATTAGCTACGCTCCAAGAAATTAAACGAGTAGAATGGACTTGGAGTTGAACCGTCACTTGAGGATATCTTTGTCTAAATAGGCCGATTAATCTTGGCATTAAATATGTGCCTGTAGTTTGGCTAGCTCCAACAACAAGAGTACCACCTTGTAAATTGTGTAAATCTTCTAAAGCCCTACAGGTTTCTTCGCATAATGCTAGAACCCTTGCTCCATAACGTAATAATAAACTGCCAGCTTCAGTAAGAGTAGCTTTTTTATTGCTGCGTTCAAAAATTGGAATATTTAGTTGCTTCTCTAAGTTCTGAATCTGTAAACTAATAGCTGGCTGAGAGACATATAGACTATCAGCTGCACGCTTAAAGCTACCTTCTTTAAGGATAGCTTTAAGAATTCTTAATTGATCCAACGTAAAAGGTAAATCTCTCATAAAAATATGCAAGGCAAAAAGAACAGTTAAAATAGAGCAATTATATATTATTATAATAGTACATAATAAAAAATTATTGCTATATATTTTGCAACTTGTCATAAAGCAGAACTAGTATCATAATATACTATAATTGCAATTATCTGATAACAATACAAGATAATGTTATCTTGAGTTATTATATTAAAAAACTGATTACAAGGGAATAAACAAGCTATATGGATATGAGACTTTTGATTGTGCTAATACCTGTTTTAGCAGCTGGCTCTTGGGCTCTTTATAATATTGGAAGAGTGGCTTTGCAGCAGCTAAGAAGCATGAATTCTTAGATTGTATTAATAAAACACATATAAGGGATCTTTGCATCCCTCAAAATACTACGATATAATTGTTTTAATAACATCTGATTTATGCAAAGTCTACTGAATATTAAAGACTAGCTATTTTATGACCTATTATATATATACTTTAAAATAATTATTATGGCTGTTCCTAAAAAGCGCACCTCTAAATCTAAATCTAAGTCTAGAAAAGCAAATTGGAAAAGAAAAGCTTTTTTTAGCGCCCAACAAGCTCTCTCATTAGGAAAGTCTATTCTTAGTGGAAAAGATACTAGCTTTGTATATCTAAATAATGAAGTTAATTCTTTGAAATAATGGCTTGAATCATAGATATAGCTTATTGATAATACAAGAAAATACTATTTGAACACTCAAATTACTAAGAACTATATTCGCCTAACAGATGTTTAACAAATCACCTAGCTTACTATTAAAATGCAGTCAAACTGGTATAGTTTGGCTATTTAACTGCTTTGAAGGTTGCCAACATACGTTAATTAAAAGAAACATTAAACTACATCAAATAAATAATATTATTCTTACCAATTTACACTTAGAGAATATGGCCGGTTTAATGGGTCTGTTATCTAGTTTAAGTTTAAGTAGCAGGATCGACAAAGTAAACATTTATGGTCCACCCGGACTAACACAATACCTACAGTTTGCGCGCAAATATTCTCAAACAACCTTTAAATATAATTTATTAGTTAGGGTCGTGAATTACGGCTATATTAGTATTGGCCCGTCATACTTAATTCAGGTACATCGTTTAGATAATAGAACAGAAGAACTAGTTTATAACATTATCGAAAAAGAAAAGATGGGGCGCTTTAAGTCTACTAAAGCACAAAAATTTAGTATTAAATCTGGACCATTATACCGCAACTTGAAGTCACATCATAGTTTTATCTGTCCAGATGGTAATATATTATCTGGAATATATTTTACACATCCATATGCTATAGGTCTAAAATTAAGCTATACTACTAATGCAAATGGTACAAAAATTTTGGTTGCACTAAGTTCTAAAGCTGGGCAAGTCATTTTTTAAAAGCTGTAGGCATCTATTCTAGAACTTGTGTTAATGATGTTAATGTTATATGATTAAGAGATGCTAGATATGCTTATATAACTATTAAGTATCATCTTAAATAAGCACAATCAGGCAACTGAAAAATCTATATATTTTTATTAGCACATATGATATACGCAATACTAGAAGCCAGTGGTAAACAACTATGGGTACAGCCAGGAAGATTTTATGACATTAATAAAATCGCAGTCAAACCTGGTCAACAGATTAAGCTAGAAAAAATTCTTTTCTTTAAAAAACATGCAGAAGTTAAAATTGGTACACCTTGCATACCTAATATGTATGCAACTGGTAAAGTATTGAGGCATATGAAGGGAAGCAAAATAACGGTGTTTAAAATGAAATCCAAGAAGAATATGAGAACCAAGAATGGACACAGACAAGAGTTAAGTAGAGTATTAATAGAATCAGTTAATATCAAATAAAAATTCATAACAATATTAATTATGGCACATAAAAAAGGTAGCGGAAGTACAAAAAACGGCAGAGATTCGAATTCTAAGCGTCTAGGTGTCAAAAAGTATGGCGGAGAATCAGTTATTTCGGGAAATATTCTTATCCGCCAAAGAGGTACACAAGTGAAACCTGGGAAAAATGTCGGTAAAGGTAAAGATGATACACTTTTTGCACTGCAGAATGGTGTTGTCTATTTTGAAAAAACTAAAAACAGACAAAAGACTATTAGCGTTTATTAGTATACCCAATTTCATTACTACTAATTTAATACCTTACAATACATTTGTGTATTTAAAAACTATTCAGTTACAAGCTATTTTGTTATATCAATGATAAAAAAAATCATAATTTCGCCAATCAACAATATAGCTGCGATTGTAAATCAACAGAAGATTCAAGAAATTATAGTCAACCATCATACATGTCAAGTTAAAGATATTTACATAGGAACTATTCAAAAAATATTTACGAGTATTAATGCAGCTTTTGTTAAACTAAATTATTATGATAAAAGTGGCTTCATTCATTTTAATGACATTAAACATCGTCGAGCATTGAAGAACCAATATAATATTTATGATGCTATTGCAATACGGCAAAAAGTGTTAGTTCAAATTGTTAAGGAGCCCACAACCAGCAAAGGTCCAAGATTAACCACGAATATTCATCTTACTGGCAAATATTTAATTTTGATGCCATTTAATAATACAATATGTATTACTCATAGAATTTATGATGAAAATGAGAGATCATTCTTACGCGCCTTAGGCATTTTAATTAAGCCAAGGCAAATGGGTATTCTGTTTAAAGAGTCCTCACTCCGAGTTGATGAAAAAACATTAATAAATGAACTAAAAAATCTGGTGAGACAGTGGAGCTATTTACAAAAAACTGCAATACAAAATCAAGCACCTTTCACATTATATCAGGACAACAATATTGTGAAAAAGATTATCCGAGACTATTATGATAAAGACATTAGTTCTATTATTATAGATTCTGATTATGCTCTTAGGTACTTGTGTGAACAAGTGAAAAAAAATAATCAACACTCACCTGCTATAAAAAATATAATCAAGCTATACAATTCTGATATATGTATTCTTGAAAAATTTAATATTAATAAAACAATACTTGGTGCTCTATGCTCGAAGATTACATTAGAATGTGGAGTATATCTCTTTATTGAGTCATATGAAGCTTTAACTATTATAGATGTGAACTCTGGCTCGTTTAACCGATCAGGTAATGCACAAAATACTCTTTTAAAGACTAATTGTCTAGCTGCTAGTGAAATTGCTTATCAGCTGAAAATAAGAAATATTAATGGAATTATTATTGTAGACTTCATTGATATGAAAGCATATAAAGACAAAGTTCAATTGCTGGAACATTTTTGTCAAGTACTAAAGCTTGACAATGCTAAACCCGAGATTATACAGCTTTCTGAATTAGGATTAGTAGAATTAACGCGTCGAAGAAGAGGGCAAAGCTTATTAGAACTGTTTACTAGAACACAAAACAATAATAAGGTTCCAGAGAACACAAATATTTCAGCTCCTAATGCAAGTTCTATCTTTTTTAAAACAAATTTTTCTAAAACACTTAGGCTAAAGAATATAAATAGTACAAAGCCAGATACTAATGACTATTCTATTAATCTCATTCCTCTTGAACATAGTTATATCATGCCACTCAACCTATATTATAGTGCAATGGGTGAGAGCACATAGTAAATATACTAAATAACCTTAAAGCAATAATTTGCTTTAAGGTTATTGTATAGAAACTAATAGTAAATACAGCCAGCAATACCTAAGGTATTACTGCCAAATATATTAACCGTTTACAGAAGGTGCAACTAATGCTACAGGACAAGAATCTCCAGAAGCTAAATCTAGAGGGAAGTTGTGTGCGTTACGCTCATGCATAACTTCCATTCCTAGGTTAGCTCTGTTTAAGATATCAGCCCAAGTGTTAATAACACGACCTTGACTGTCAACAACTGATTGATTGAAGTTGAAGCCATTTAAGTTAAATGCCATTGTACTTACAGACATAGCTGTTAACCAAATACCCACTACTGGCCATGCACCCAAGAAGAAATGTAATGCACGTGAGTTATTAAAACTCGCATATTGGAAGATCAAACGACCGAAATAGCCGTGAGCAGCTACGATGTTATAAGTTTCTTCTTCTTGGCCAAACTTGTAACCATAGTTAGCAGATTCATTTTCAGTAGTTTCACGAATTAAACTAGAAGTAACTAGTGAACCGTGCATTGCACTGAATAGAGATCCACCAAATACACCCGCAACACCTAGTTGGTGGAAAGGGTGCATAAGAATGTTATGCTCAGCTTGGAAAACAAGCATAAAGTTGAATGTACCAGAGATACCTAGAGGCATTCCATCAGAGAAGCTTCCTTGACCGATAGGGTAAACAAGGAAAACTGCTGCTGCTGCTGCTACAGGTGCTGTAAAAGCAACTGAGATCCAAGGGCGCATACCTAAACGGTAGCTTAATTCCCATTCACGACCGATGTAGCAACAAACACCTAGTAAGAAATGAAGAACAATCAATTGGTAAGGACCACCATTGTAAAGCCACTCATCTAAAGATGCAGCTTCCCAAATAGGGTAAAAATGAATACCAATAGCTGCAGAACTAGGGATAATAGCACCTGAAATGATGTTATTACCATATAGTAGTGAACCAGCAACTGGTTCACGGATACCATCAATATCTACTGGAGGTGCAGCAACGAATGCAATGATGAACACAGATGTAGCTGTTAATAATGTAGGAATCATTACAACACCAAACCAACCTATGTATAGGCGGTTTTCGGTGCTAGTGATCCAAGTACAGAAACGTTCCCACAGGCTTGCGCTTTCGCGTCTTTCTAAAGTAGCAGTCATAATTTTATTTTTTTTAGGATTTATTTAGATACTTCCCAATTACGCTAAGTAATTGTTAATAGATTATTGCATACTACACAAGAAAACAATACTCTTAATACAATTAACCCCAGCAAGTAACTTTCAAGAGTTTTTCTTAACAACGATTTATTAAAATCTAGTCTTGACCTTTTGTCCATATTGTACCAAAATATGTGTGCTATTAGTAATTAATAAATAGAATTCATATATATAATATTGATGTAGGACACCATTGAAATGTCACATTTAAGTAAAATCAAGACCAAAGTTCTAAATGCTCCGACTCTTACAAAAACATTAGACAAACTAGGAATTAATTGGGAATTCTTAGATAAGAATCAAACAAATCTCCATCCTGCTATTAAACTGTGGAGTCGTAATGGAGAATTAGAGTATAGTGCTGAAATGAGATGGTCCCAACAATCTTACGATTTGAGTGCTGACTCCAATACTTGGCAAGGCAAACGATTGCTTGATGCAATAGCAGAAAAAATACAGCAACAATATGCTTATAATATCATTTTAGAAGAAGGTGCAAAACAAGGTTTTAGCAATATAGAAAATGATATATTACAGGACGGATCATTACGATTAGTTCTTGAGAAATGGAACATGTAAAAAGTTTATAAATGCGGACGGAGAGACTTGAACTCTCACGAGATAATCTCACTAGATCCTAAGTCTAGCGTGTCTACCAATTCCACCACGTCCGCATTATTTGACTACATATTATCACTTGATTAACTCAAAAAGCAAGACGCAATAATATTCAAATTCAGTGGACCTAGATCTTATCTATTGATTTTTGTAAGTTAATAGACTATGATATTGACATCATATTTATCCTCAGTAGCTCAGTGGTAGAGCAATCGGCTGTTAACCGATCGGTCGTAGGTTCAAGTCCTTCCTGGGGAGTATTCTTACCATTATAAACATTAACACAAATAGTTGATACAAATGGATCCTACTACGGTTGAATTATATATTTTTTTTGTACAACAAAGTTTAAATCAGTTGGTTTCTCAGCAAATTAATAGTGTTACAATCATTAGCTCAGTCATTATCTTCACTGGTGGAGTTTTGACTAGTTTTAATCCTTGTATGTTATCTACTCTACCTCTTACTCTTGCTTATTTGTCTCAACACAAAGCCAGTAGCCTATATTATCTTAATTTCATCACTGGTCTTATGTTAAGCCTATTAATAACAAGCAGTTTTTTTCTTATAGTACAGCATAGCTCTTTGATTATTCTGAATACTTTACCTATTTTAAGGCCTCTCATGTTAATAACCACTGGGCTGAGCTTACTAAAGCTGATAAATATTCCTAATATTGGCCGTGGTTCGTTATTATCCCATCACAAAAGTAAGTATCCTCTTCAAGAAGTCTTTTGTGCAGGTCTGTTTCTAGGCTTCACTTTGTCTCCATGTAGTGCCCCCATATTTATTACGTTACTAACATGGATTACTTATACTCGTAAACTCGCAATAGGTGCATTTTTTGTAAGTATCTATATGTTCGGTTACATCTTTCCGATACTTTTAAGTATGGTATCAGTCTATTTCTTAAAAAAAATTCAATCTTGTAGTACTCAAATGTATAGTATAGTTCCTTTTAGTGGCTTTGTAATAACCACAACAGGAATGTTTTCCATTTTCCATATTTTTTTCAATCAAGTAATACTCTAGAATTATAATAATAAGCATGCAAATAATATACAAAGTCTGGCGTTGGAGAACTATTAAACAATTAGGCAATTTAACTTTTGCTATCATTTTATTGCTACTAATTGCTGCTGTCAGCGTACTAGGAACTATTATTGAACAAGATCATAGTATAGATTACTATCAAACTAATTATCCAATTCATTCTGGTAACATATTAGATGTAAATTGGGTAGTCATTAAAGGATTGCACATAGACCAGTTATATACTAGCTGGCCATATTTAGCATTACTAGTCTTATTTGGAGCAAGTTTAATCGTATGTACTTTTTCAACACAACTACCTAGTCTCAGAAATGCTCGTAGATGGAAGCTTAAAAAAAGTTTATCGTTATCTAAACCTTTATATAAGCAGAATACTGTAAAAGCATTAAGTACCACTTCTAATATTTATTGCTTAAGCAAATTAAGTTATCATGTATTTTATCAAAATAATTTTATCTATTCCTATAAAGGATTAATTGGCAAAGTTGCGCCTGTCTTTGTTCATGTGAGTATTATACTTCTTCTATTCGGTTCTATGACTAGTCTATTTTTTTCTTTTTTAATTCAAGAAATGGTCCCAGTCAAGGAAACATTTAATTTTCAAAATGTTGTGCATGCTGGATACTTAAGCAGTATTCCTTCACAAATTATTGGAAGAGTTAATAGTTTTCATATTGAATATTACCAAGATAAATCAGTAAAGCAATTTTATTCATCTTTATCCCTCGTTGATTATACAGATAATAATAATGTGAAGCAGGGTATTTCTGTTAACAATCCTTTATATTTTAAAGGATTAACAATATACCAAACTGATTGGCAGATTAATGGACTTAAGGTATTAATTAATAATAAAGAGAGTCTACAAATACCAATGATAAAAATTAAAAAGGGAAACAATACTTATTGGTTTAGTAACATAACCTATAATAACCAGGTCCGTTATTCCTTTGTTTTACAAGCTTTGGACGGAAGTATTTTTTGTTATAACGGGCAAGGTCAATTAATACGTAAATTAGACGTTAAACAAAATAATATAATTGATTACCTACCAATTCAAGTCCTCGAGATAATCACGAGTACTGGTCTTCAAATAAAAAAAGATCCAGGAATACCAATCCTTTACTCCAGTTTTGCAATGCTTATAATTAGCACTTTTATTAGCTATATATCTTATTCACAAATATGGATTTCTGTGGAGGCCAATCAATTACTAATGACAGGTATTACTAACAGAGGTCAGATAAAGCTTGAAGAAGATATTTTTAAATTACAAAAGTTCCTAAAATAAATTTTTTCTATCTAATTTCTAATAACAAGACATCTTTAAAAAATTTAAAATTATTTGTTTTCCTTCAATCGTCCACAGACTCTCCGGATGAAATTGTATTCCCTGTAACATAGGAAAATTCTTATCACAGCACCCCATTATTATTCCGCTGTTACTCCAAGCTGTTATAGACAAAGTAGAAGGTATTTCCAAATGATTGATAACTAGACTATGATATCTTGCTGCTACGAACGGATTCGTAACGTTTTGAAAGAGTCCTTGACCATTGTGGTAAACTAACGATGTCTTGCCATGTATAGGAACTGTTGAATGTACGATACTTGAACCATGTACTTGACCAATACTTTGATGTCCTAAACATACACCAAGTATTGGGAAGGTATCTGCAAAATACTTAATGATTTCCAAGGATATCCCTGAATCGTCTGGCCACCCTGGACCAGGTGAAATAATTATAGCTGTTGGTTTTAATGCATTTATTTCAGAGATTGTTATGGCGTTATTGCGTACAACTTTTATTGGAATATTATATTCCCCTATACACTGAACTAAATTAAAAGTGAAACTATCATAATTGTCAACTATTAAAATCACGAGCAATACTGAGCCTTTGTTAAGAGAATAAATATGAATATATTATATGGATATGCCAATAAGCGGAGAACTGGCCTGTGCGTATTTGGATATTTCCATACGCCCAGATAAATAAGAAGACCTACCTGCTTCTACTGCTAGCTTCATTGAAGTAGCCATCAATATTGGTGATTTTGCTTGAGCAATGGCAGAGTTTACAAGTATAGCTGTTGCGCCCAGCTCCATCGCTTGAGCAGCATCGCTCGCAGTACCAATTCCAGCATCAATAATAACAGGTATCTTTGCGTTCTCAAGAATAATTTTTAGGTTTTCTATATTCTGTAAACCGCAACCAGAGCCAATAGGCGATCCTAATGGCATAACTGTAGCACAGCCTATTTCTTCTAATTGCTTTGCAAGTATTGGATCTGAATTAATATATGGTAAAACCGTAAATTTTTTGTTAATTAAATACTCTGCTGCTCTTAGAGTTCCAATAGGATCTGGTAACAGGTATTGAGGATCAGGGATAACCTCTAATTTTATTAACGTATTTTCTGTTTGGCCAATCTTTTTACAGATTTCCCTACCCATTGCTGCTATTCTAATAGCTTCTTCTACTGTTGTACATCCTGCTGTGTTGGGAAGTAGAGATAAAGACTCCCAATTTAATATATTTAATAAGTTATCCTGATGATTCTTCTTCACTCCTTGTAGTCTCCGGACTGCCACTGTCACTAGTGAAGTTTTGCTTGCTTCTATACTCTTTTTAGCTTCTAATAAATTGTTATATTTCCCAGTACCTAACATTAACCTTGAGCTAAAAGACATGTTGGCAAGATTAAAAGTATTTGTTACATTGGTAGACGTATCACTTTGGATATTGGAAGTTTGTGAAAACATTAGATAGATTGTCAGAAATAATATTTGGAAATAATTATAATAGTATTGTAGAATTAATAGCAATTATCTGACAATACCTATAACACTATTAATATAACTAATTAGAAATAAATGCTTACAAGTTTCCCTCTACTAATAACTGCTATGATTATCACGCTCATAATAGGTTTATTTATTGTATTTGTATATAGAGTTTATATCCTCAAATATCAATCTGAAAAAGCTTCTACTTCCCAAGCCACCGATATTACAATTGTAGATAGATTTAGTTCTACATTACCTTACTGGTTACCTTTGCTAGAAGGTCTACAAAATTTTGGGCAACTAATTTTACCTCATTATCCATTAAGAATAATGAGATTATACAAGAAAACATTACTCCCTTTTGTTTCTTTTTATATTAAGCATCCTGCACTAGCATTTATTACTTTTTTTGCTTTGTATTATTTGTTTGTTAGATCTAAAAGCCCTCTACCTTATAGACCTTTTATAAGATTTAATGTTCTTCAATCTATTTTACTATTTTTAATTAACTCTTTGCTTGGTGCGATATTTAGGGCTCTTCCAATAGAATTTAGGACAAGCTTCTTTGGATTAATGGTATGCAATACACTATTCTGGTTCGCCGTATCAACTATAATTTATCCTGTGATTAAATCAATTGAAGGGAAATATGCTAAGATACCTATAATCTCACAAGCAGTAAGAATACAAATAAATAATCAAAATTAAATAAGGTGACTATCTATGCTATTAAATAACTATGAAACTATCTATATTCTAAAGCCGGATGTAACGGAAGATAAGAATTTAGCTTTAGTGCATGAATATAAGACACTAATTAAGCAATATGGTGGACAGAATGTTTTTGTACAACATCGTGGACGAAGACATTTAAGTTATAATATTACACATTATTATGATGGAATATATGTGCAAATGAATTTTGAAGGAAATGGTCATTTGGTTCGCTTACTTGAAAAATCAATGCGTTTTAATGATAAAATAGTAAGATATTTGACAATCAAGACTATTCAACAGCCATCTCTACCTCAGTTGCCAATTAAGTTATAGTCTTTCTTCTCACGCAGTCTGCCAGACTTTATCTATATCGGGAGATAATAAACCAAGGTAGACTTTTATTATTATATACATACTAATTATAACCTTGGCACTGAGCTACTTTCCCAAAAGGCTTCCCCTTCAGTATCATTGCCGCTGTAGTGTTTAACAATCGAGT